>ERZ779866.3818-NODE-3818-length-11786-cov-5.298355_pt1 | contig 11786 bp, 11 predicted proteins | sample MGYA00511248_ERZ779866 | MGnify/ENA primary metagenome ERZ779866 (study PRJEB29588, sample SAMEA2155758) | human gut metagenome | biome: human gut; feature: human-associated habitat; material: faeces | place: Denmark | collected 2008/2010 ... | reverse complement strand
CGAGCTGTAGCTCGTTTTTTAAATGTCAAAATCTTTATCATCATATTCATAATTTTTTGTGTTTAAGTAATCATTTGTCTCTTCTTCTTTTGATGTGTTATATGCTATATCGTATAAATCAAAATTATCATATAAACCTTGTTTGTGGTATTCTTTTATTTCTGATATTACTTTGTCTTTATCTTTTTCTGTTCCTATTTTAAGTAGTCTATGAAAAAACTTTTTTAAGGTTTGTAAAATATTGTGTAAAAAGTTATGTAATCGATTATTTTCTTCATTCATATTTTTTAGCACTTCCTTTCATATGTTTGACATTTTAAATTAATTTTTGCAACTCTAAATTATTTATCTTCTCACTTGTTTGGCACTTTGAAAGCAAAAAGTATAGTCTAATTCTAAAAAAAGAGGGTCAAAAATACTAGATAACTAATACCTTTGACTCCTCTTTAAATTTGAGTATAAATTTTTAAATATGTTATATGTGCTTTTAATCATAGAAGTACCTCTCTTTCCCCTTAAAAAGCGATACTGCTTGCTTTTATTAGTTCTATACTATAAACATTTATTGTTGATTTGTCAAGGTTTTAGTGAGTTTTGATATATTCTTTAAAATCTTTAAACTTAATTTTTTCTTTATAACCATTTATAAAAATATCATCACAATCATCAAATATTAAATAATCAATACCTTTGATTTTAACTATATGTGGTTTTACCATAGCAATATTTGTATTTTTAATACTTTTGATATTTCCATTTATAATGGTGTATTTTATATTAGCAAACCTACAAATCATTTCTACCTTTCTTTTTAATTCTTCACTTATTACAAGTTCTTTAGTTTCTATTGTCATAACTCATCACTTATCCCTTCTTAAATAACAAAAAAACTAACATTTCTGTTAGTAATTTATTACTCTCGAATTTATAAAAGTTCGAGTTTCCTATCAATCTGGTGCCATAACGGTGAATTGAACACCGATTAAAGCCTTACCATGGCCTCGTAATACCATTATACTATTATGGCAGAGAATTAATATTCTATTTAAAGAATATTAATTTTACTAATACTACTATACCAAGTAATACTCTATAAAAAGCAAATACTGAAAAATCATGCTTCTTAATATAATTAAGTAAGAACTTAATAGCAAGTACCCCTGTAGCAAAAGATACTATAATACCTATAATTACTTCTTTAGTTAATGCCAAATCAGTTACTTTTAATATTGTAGCACCACATATTACTGGTACTGACAATAGAAAAGTAAACTTAGTAATAGCCTCTTTTGATATGCCTTGAAGTCTACCTGCTAGAATGGTAGTTCCACTTCTTGAAAAGCCCGGTATAACTGCGAATGCTTGTGATATACCTACTATTACAGCTTGTTTTAAAGTAATATCTTCAAACTTAGTTTCTTTCTTGTAATGACGACTAGCCCATTTATCTCCGATAAAGATAAGTAAGCCCATTACGGCAAGACAAGTGGCAATTATCCATATTTTTCCTCTTATAACATTTTCAATAACATCATCAAGTAGGAATCCTACAATAGCGGCTGGAATAGTAGCTACCACTAAATACCAGAACATCTTACCATTAGTACTTTTCTTTTTAGTACGAACATCTTTGATAGCTCCGACAAATAAATTCCACCAGTCTTTAAAGAATAATACTAGTACAGCCATCATAGTACCAAAGTGAAGAGCTACATCAAAAGCAAGTCCTGATTCTTCCCATCCAAATAGATAAGGAAAGATTATTAAGTGAGCAGATGATGATATAGGTAAGAATTCCGCAATCCCCTGAATAATTCCTAATACAATTGCTCTAAATATAGTCATATTATCTCCTAGTTATTTTCTTTTAATACTTCAATAGCTTTTCTCATAGCTAAATCATATTTTAAAACTTCTAATGAATTATTAAATTCTTTTAATAAATTTTCTTCAGTCATCTTATAATCTTCAGCCATTTTCTTTAATTCAGCTTTAGCGTCTTTTTCAGATATTTCAATCTTTTCAGCTTTAACAATAGCTTCAAGTAAATAACGATACTTAACTCTAGTTTCAGCTTCTTTCTTCATATCTTCTTTTACTTTTTCTTTAGTTACTTTAGCATATGCAAAGTATAATTCTTCATCAATTCCTTGCATTTTTAATCTATTAGTAAACTCTTTATACATTCTTTCTACTTCAGCATCTACTATTTCTTCATCTAAATCAATAGTCATATTCTTACTAGCGGCTTCAAGTAAATCATCAATATATTTATTTTCAGCATCGTGTTCTTTTTGCGTTTTAATTTCTTCTTCGACTACTTTATTTAACTCTTCTTTGTTAGTTACACCTTCCATATCTAAATCTTTAAAGAATTCTTCATCTAATTCAGGTATAACTCTCTTCTTAATATCGTGAACAGTAACGTTAAATACTACCTTTTGTCCTGCTAAATCTTTAGCCATATAATCTTCTGGGAAAGAAAGTTCAATATCCTTGTTCTCTTCTTTCTTCATTCCAACTACTCCTTCTTCAAATCCAGGAATAAATGAATGACTGCCAATTTCTAGAGAATATCCTTCAGCAGATCCACCATCAAATGCTTCATTATCTTTGAATCCTTTAAAATCTATAATAGCGGTATCTCCTTCTTCTACTGCTCCATCTTTACTTACAAGTTCAGCATATCTATCAAGAATATGTCCAACTTCATGTTCAACTTCTTCTTTAGTTACTTTTACTTTTTCTTTTTTAACTTTTAATCCTTTATATTCTCCTAATTTAACTTCTGGATCAAGAATAAAAGTAATCTTAAATTCTAATTCATCATCATTAGCTTTTTCTATTTCTAATTTAGGTTCTACTACTGGTATTAATTTTTCTTTAGCAGAAATTTATAGTTTAAATTTTGAAGAAGAAGGGGTTATTTCTAAAGCATATAACAGTTTAAATCCAATGCATCTTCAATACTTAAAGCAAAGAAAACCAAATGATACAGTTTGCATTTATTTAACACATACAGGTCAAAATAAGGAAATGTTAAAAATAGCAAAGGATATTCGCAAATCTCATGCTAAATCAATTGTGATTTGTGATCATAAAAAAAGAGAAATATGCAAATATTGTGATGAAACAATTGTAATTATGACCACTCAAAATACAACTGAACTATCTAATGCTGTTTATATTGCTTCTTTACAGTATGTTTTTAATATATTTACTTCGTTAAAATTGATAAGTAATTATTCTTATTTAGAAGAAACAACAAAAGCAGTTGATAAATTTAAAATGGGAGAATGATTATGAATAAAAGTTTTCTATGGGGTGGTGCTGTTGCTGCTAATCAATACGAAGGTGGCTATCAAGAAGGACATAAAGGATTAAGTGTAACCGATGTTATGTCAGCTGGTGATGTTGATCACCCTCGAGAAATTTCTTATGAAATATTAGATGATAAATATTATCCTAACCATTATGGAATTGATTTTTATCATCATTATAAAGAAGATATTAAATTATTTGCTGAAATGGGTTTTAAATGTTTCCGTTTAAGTATTTCATGGCCACGGATCTATCCTCAAGGTGACGAATTAGAGCCTAATGAAGAAGGGCTAGAGTATTATGATCATGTTTTTGATGAATGTTTAAAATATGGAATAGAACCTATTGTTACTTTATCTCATTTTGAAATGCCTCTTTATTTAGCAAAAAAATATGGTGGTTGGAGAAATAGACAATTAATTACATTCTTTGAAAGATATGCAATTACATGCTTTAAAAGATATAGCAAAAAGGTCAAATATTGGATGACATTTAATGAAATTAATAATCTTATAGATACCGATAATCCTTTTAATGCTTGGACTGGAGCAGGTGTTTTATATGAAGATAATGAAAATATTGAACAAACAATGTATCAAATATCTCATTATCAGTTTGTTGCAAGTGCTAGAGCAGTTCAAAGAGCCAAAGAAATTAATGCCTCTATGCAAGTAGGTTGCATGTTACATTTTGGTCCAATTTATCCTTCTTCTTGTAATCCACAAGATATTCTTGCAGGAATTAAAGCAATGGATAAGAGGTATTTCTTTAGTGATGTTCATGTAAGGGGATATTATCCAACCTATACTTTAAAAAAGTGGGAAAGGAGTAATATTCAATTAGATATAACTGATGAAGATTTAAAAGATTTAAAACGAGGTACTGTGGATTATATAGGGTTTAGTTATTATAAATCAACGATTGCAGAATATGATAAAATACAAGACTTTATTGAAGTACAAAATCCATTGTTAAAGAAAAGTGATTGGGGTTGGGCTATTGATCCTACAGGATTAAGGATTATTTTAAATGAAGTTTATGAAAGATACCAAAAACCAATGTTTATTGTTGAAAATGGTTTTGGAGCTTATGATAAATTAGAAAATGGAATCATTAATGATGATTATCGTATTGATTACTTAAGAAACCATATTTCAGAAATGAAAAAAGCAATTGAGTTAGATGGTGTAGAAGTCATGGGATATACTCCTTGGTCAGCAATTGATATTGTAAGTGCTTCTACTGGTGAATTGGCAAAAAGATATGGATTTATCTATGTTGATTTAGATGACCAAGCTAAAGGTAGTGGAAGAAGATATCGAAAAGCTTCTTTTGAATGGTATAAAAGAGTTATTTCATCAAATGGTGAAATTTTATAGGAGATAAATAATATGAACAAATTTATAAATTAAACATTAGTTATTTATATATCGAAGTTTACAAATACAAAAGTTATAAAAGCTTTAAAGGATGGAATGATGTTTTCTTTACCGTTTTTAATGATAGGATCATTGTTCCTGTTGATTGCCAACTTACCAATTGAATCAGTAAGTAAAGTAATTAGTGAAAGTGGAATAGGAGATGTATGTTCTCAAGTATATTCTTCTACGTTTTCATTAATGGCCTTTTTTACAGTAATAGGAATTACTTATTCTTATTTGAAGAATGATCAAGTAATAACAGCTATAAATGGCGCTTTAACTGGTTTAGCAGCTTTTATTTTATTAACTCCATCTTCTAAGGTATTAGACAGTGGGGAATCAGTTACAGGAATTATTTCTAAAGATTGGACTGCTGGTCAAGGAATGATTTGTGCTATTTTAATTGGTTTTTTAGTTGGATATATTTATTCTTTATGTGTAAAAAAAGATATTAGCATTAAAATGCCAAATGGTGTTCCTAGTGGTGTTGCAGATTCATTTTCGTCACTATTACCAACTGGAATTATTATTACTATTTGTGCAATTATTTATGCTATATGTCACTTTATATTTAATACAACATTTGCAGAACTTATTTATTCGGTAATTCAAATTCCTTTACAAGGAATTACAGATTCGTTCTTTGGCGTTATTATTATGACAGTTGTTATGTCTTTATTATGGTGGACAGGCGTCCATGGTGGTTCTATATGTGGAGGAATTCTTTCACCAATTTTACAAGCAAATATGGCAGCTAATCAAAAAATTATAGATTCAGGATTGCCTCTTACAATTCAAAATGGTGGACATATTTTTACACAACAATTTTGGGACAATTTCTTATGCATGTCTGGTGCTGGAATTGTGATTGGGTTAGTGATTTGTATTACATTTTTTGCCAAATCAAAGTCATTACGTAGCTTAGGTAAATTATCCATTGTGCCTAATATCTTTAACATTAATGAACCAATTATTTTTGGGACACCAATTGTACTTAATATATATTTATTAATTCCATTTGTTCTTGTTCCTTTAATTATAGGTATAAGTAGCTACTTATTAATGTATATGGGAATTTTACCATTATTTAGCGGGGTTATGGTTCCTTGGACAACACCACCAATTATATCAGGACTTTTGATTGGTGGATGGCGTGTCGCATTATGGCAATTTGTGATGATTGTTGTATCTTTTGTTATTTATTTACCATTTATTAAAAAAATAGATACTTTGGAATTAAATAAAGAAAATCAAAAGTAACTTATAAGAAATACAAATATTTAATCTTAATATCAAAAAGTCGTGAAAAATCACGGCTTTTTTTGTAATGCTATTAAGTTAATACTTTTGCTTTATTTATTGTTTAAGAAATCTACACGATTTTTATTACTGCTTATTTAGAAGCAGTGCTTTTTAAAATATGAAGTAAGATTTGAACTTGTTTTTCCATCATAGTAAGTGAACAATATTCATAAGGTCCATGATAGTTAAAACCACCTGTACCAAGATTAGGACAAGGAAGTCCTTTGAATGTTAAACGTGCACCATCTGTACCACCACGAATTGGTGAACAATAAGCATCCAAACCATTTTCTTTAATGGCAGCTAAAGCTTGTTCAACAATGAACATATGATCTTTTAGAGCTTCTTTCATGTTTAAATAACTTTCTGTAATCGTTACTTCAATAATTTGATAACCATATTTTTTATTTAAGAACTCTGCAATGTCTTTAAAATCTTGACATTGTTTATTTGCTTGTTGTAAGTCATGGTTACGAATAATATATTCAGCAACTGTTTCTTCACAAGTTCCTTGAATCGAGTGAAGATGATTAAATCCTTCATAACCTTCTGTTGATTCAGGACGCATATGCACAGGTAAAAGTGAATCAAATTCATAAGCAACACGCGTTGAATTGATCATTTTATTTTTAGCACTTCCTGGATGGATGCTTCTTCCATGGACTTTTACTTCGGCACTAAAGGCGTTAAAGTTTTCATATTCAACAATGTGAATATCTCCACCATCAATGGTATAAGCATATTGTGCATTGAAGTAATCAACATTAAAGTGATCACTACCATGTCCAATTTCTTCATCAGGTGTAAAAGCAATTTGAATATCATTATGTTTAAATTCTGGATGATTATAAATATATTCTACCATTTGCATAATGATCGCAATACCAGCTTTATCATCAGCTCCTAATAAAGTTGTTCCATCTGTAGTAATTAAATCATGATGAATAAGTTGTAAGAGTTGAGGATATTGTTCAGGGTCTAGATAAAGTTCTTTATCTTCATTTAAAGTAATTTTTTGACCTTGATAATCTTTGATCATTTGTGGATGAATATCTTTACCACTTGCATCAGGAGAAGTATCCATGTGGGCAATAAAACCTATAACATCTCCTTGATGATTATTATTACTAGGAATTGTTCCATAAACTACACCAAATTCATCTATTTTTGCGTTTTCAATTCCTAATGATTTTAATTCTTCAACTAAATAATTTCCTAATTTTAATTGTTTTGAAGTTGAAGGAACAGTATGTGAATAACTATCTGATTGTGTGTCAAAACTCACATAATTTAAAAACCTTTCTTTAATTTCCATTTGTCTTCCTCACTTTCTTTTCTATTATACAACGACTTATAAAGAACTTCTATGAAAAGAGTTTACAAATCTTAAATTGTATGTTACCATACAATTCGCAACCGAACAATATAGGAGGAATGATATGTATAGAGATCCCATTGGACATCGTATTAAGACCATAAATAATCTAATGAGAAAAACAATGGATAAGAAAACAGGTCAGAGGCCTGATCGTGCAACTTTAATGCATTGTTGGATCATTGGGTTTGTTCAAGATAGAGAAGATAGTGGGCTTGATACATTTCCTAAAGATATAGAAAAAGAATTTTCAATCAATCGTTCTACAACATCAGAAATGTTGAAATTGATGTGTAAAAAGGGAATGATTGAACGAGAAGAAGTAGAATATGATGCAAGATTAAAGAAAATCGTTTTAACAGAATCTTCAAGAAATCATAATCGACAAATTGAAGATAAGATGAAAGAACTGCATCAAAAACTTATTAAAGATTTATCTGAAGAAGAAATAAATACGTTTATTAAAATATCCGATAAATTAATTAATAACATCAAAGAAGATTTATAAATATTCATGAAGTTCGGTAAATGAATAGGAAAGGAAGTCAATTATGGTAAAAACTTTAATGAAACAAATCAAAGAATATAAAAAAGATTCATTACTTACAATGTTATTTGCGGCATTAGAAGTTATCTTAGAAATCATTATTCCTTTATTAATGGCAAGTCTTATTGATAAAGGGATTGAGGCAGGAAATATGTCTAATGTTACAAAATATGGAACATTTATGTTTGTTATTGCCATTGGAACATTATCACTTGGTTTTTTAGCTGGTAACCATGCAGCTAAGGCTTCAACAGGTTTTGCAGCCAATTTAAGGGATGCCATGTATACAAACATTCAAACATTCTCTTTTTCAAACATTGATAAATACAGTACCGCAGGACTTGTTACACGTTTAACGACAGATGTGACAAATGTGCAAATGGCTTATCAAATGATTATTCGTATGTGTATTCGTGCACCAATGTCACTTGTTTGTGCCCTTGCCATGGCCATGATGATCAATTTTAGATTAAGCATGATTTTCGTTGTTGCCATTGTTTTCTTAGTAGCTGTGCTTGCAACGATTATGTATCATGCCACAAAATATTTTAATGATGTTTTTCCTAAATATGATACTTTAAATGAAAGTGTTCAAGAAAATGTTGTTGGTATTCGTGTTGTTAAATCATTTGTTAGAGAAAAATATGAAAATGAAAAATTTAAAAAAGCAGCACAAAACATTTATAAACTTTTTGTCAAAGCAGAATCCGTTTTATCTTATAATAACCCAGCTATGTTAATAGCTGTTTATGGTTCAATTTTAATGCTTTCATGGTTAGGTGCTAAAGCAATTGTAGGTGGGACTCTTACTACAGGTGAACTTACAAGTTTATTTAGCTATGTTATGAATATTATGATGTCACTTATGATGCTTTCTATGGCATTTGTTATGATTACGATGTCACTTGCTTCAGGAAGACGTATTGCAGAAGTTATTAATGAGCAATCTGATTTAGTATCTCCTCAAGAAGCTTTAACTGAAGTAAAAGATGGTTCAATTGATTTTAATCATGTTGTTTTTTCTTATAAACATGGTAGTGGAGAAGCTGTTTTAAAAGATGTTGATCTTCATATTAAAAGTGGTGAAACAATTGGAATTATTGGTGGTACCGGAAGTGCTAAAAGTAGTTTGGTCAACCTTATTTCTCGTTTATATGATGTTGACGAAGGTAGCGTTGTTGTTGGTGGACAAGATGTTCGTAATTATGATCTTGAAGTTTTAAGAGATGAAGTTTCTGTTGTCCTACAAAAGAACGTTTTATTTAGTGGAACAATCTTACAAAACTTACGTTGGGGTAATGAAAACGCAACAGAAGAAGAATGTAAAGAAGCTTGTCGTTTAGCATGTGCTGATGAATTTATTGATCGTTTTGAAGATGGTTATAATACGTATATTGAACAAGGTGGTTCAAACGTGTCAGGTGGACAAAAACAACGTTTATGTATTGCTAGAGCGTTACTTAAAAATCCTAAGATTTTAATTTTAGATGATTCAACAAGTGCTGTTGATACGGCTACAGATGCAAGTATTCAAGAATCATTCAATGAACGTATTCCAGATACAACAAAAATTATTATTTCACAACGTATTTCATCAGTTCAAAATGCAAATCGTATTATTGTTTTAAATGATGGTGTTGTAGATGGTTTTGACAGACATGAAAAATTATTAGAAACAAATGAAATTTATCGTACAATTTATGAAACACAAATGAAAGGGAAGGAGGAAGAATAATGAAAGAAGGAACAATGAAACGTTTACTTAAAATGTTATGGAGTAAATATAAAATCCATTTAGTTATTGTTTTTCTATGTATTGTAGGAAATGCTTTATTTAATGTTCAAGGAACAATGTTTATGCAAACATTAATCGATGATTATATTGTTCCCCTTTTAAAAAGTTCTTCACCTGACTTTAGTGGATTGTTCCATGCTTTGATTCGAGTAGGTTCACTATATGCTTGTGGTGTTGTTTGTGCCTTTACATTTAACCGTATTATGGTTTATGTAACACAAGGTTTTTTAAAAGATTTAAGAATTAATATGTTTGAACATATGGAATCTTTACCAATACGTTATTTTGATAGAACACCTCATGGTGATACAATGTCTGTTTATACAAATGATATTGATACCTTAAGACAATTGATTTCACAATCTATTCCACAACTTATTTCAAGTTGTATGACTATCGTGACAACATTTGTGTCAATGATTATTTTAAATATTCCTTTAACTGTGTTAAGTGTATGTATGCTTATGATCATGCTTGTTGTTTCAAGAAAACTTGGTTCTTTATCAGGTAAATTCTTCGTTAAACAACAAAGTGATTTAGGTAAAGTTAATGGATATATTGAAGAAATGATTTCTGGTCAAAAAGTTGTTAAAGTTTTTAATCACGAAGATCAAGCAATCGCTGATTTTAGAAAATTAAATGATGAATTAAGAGAAAGTGCTTATCAAGCACATAAATTTGCGAATATCTTAATGCCAGTTACAGTACAACTTGGAAATATTTCCTATATTATTTGTGCAATCGTAGGTGCTATTCTTGCTTTAAATGGACATTTTGCATTAACAATTGGAACACTTGTTGCTTTCTTAACATTGAATAAAAGTTTCAACCAACCTATTGGACAAATTTCTCAACAAATCAATGCTGTTGCTATGGCACAAGCAGGGGCAGGACGTATCTTTGATTTATTAGATCAAGAAAGTGAAGAAGATCAAGGTGTTGTAACTTTATGTCGTGTAGAAACTGTTGATGGAAAAATGGTTGAAACAGATAAAAGAACAGGACATTGGGCTTGGAAACATCCACGCAAGGATGGACATGTTGAACTTGTTGAAATGAAGGGAGACATTCGTCTAGAAGGTGTTGACTTTGGTTATTTTGATGATCGTATGGTTTTACACAATGTAGATGTTTATGCAAATCCAGGTGAAAAGATTGCCTTTGTTGGAGCGACAGGTGCTGGTAAAACAACGATTACAAACTTAATTAATCGTTTCTATGATATTCAAAAAGGATCAATTACTTATGATGGTATTGATATTAAATTGATTAAAAAAGATGATTTAAGAAGATCATTAGGTGTCGTATTACAAGAGACACATTTATTTACTGGAACAGTTATGGATAATATTCGTTATGGTCGTCTTGATGCAACAGATGAAGAATGTATTGAAGCAGCAAAACTTGCCAATGCCGATCTCTTTGTTAAGCATTTACCAGATGGTTATCAAACAATGCTTACAGGAGATGGGGCAAACTTATCTCAAGGACAAAGACAGTTATTAGCGATTGCACGTGCTGCTGTTGCTAATCCACCAGCACTTATTTTAGATGAAGCAACATCTTCTATTGACTCTCGTACAGAAAAACTTGTACAAGATGGAATGGATAAATTAATGCATGGTAGAACAACGCTCGTTATTGCCCATCGTTTATCAACCATTAAAAATAGTGATTGTATTATGGTTTTAGAACAAGGTCATATTATTGAAAGAGGAAATCATCAATCACTTATTAAAGAAAAAGGTAAATATTATCAATTATATACAGGAGCTATTGAAATGGATTAATCCATTTCAATAGCTTTTTTGTATTCTTTGGACTAAACGTCCATTGAAGAAGGTAGAGAGGAAAGCTAAAATGGTAGTAGAATATTTGTTTCAAAAATGTATCATTTTGTATAAATTTGAGACATTTTTGAGACAAATATGAAACAAACTTGAGACCAATTACATTTATCTACGTGATATAATAACATCAGAAAAACTCCTTATAAATATGATAAACAATATAAACAAAAAGCGA
>ERZ779866.3804-NODE-3804-length-11818-cov-4.070220_pt1 | contig 11818 bp, 5 predicted proteins | sample MGYA00511248_ERZ779866 | MGnify/ENA primary metagenome ERZ779866 (study PRJEB29588, sample SAMEA2155758) | human gut metagenome | biome: human gut; feature: human-associated habitat; material: faeces | place: Denmark | collected 2008/2010 ... | reverse complement strand
AAAAAAAAACCCGCCGCAAACGGGCAGCGTTTGCGGCGGCTGAATTCAGCACAGGGACACAGTAATGCAACAAGAAAGCGGTTTATATGACTCAAGATTTGAACATGATGCCTGCGGCGTCGGCATGATTGCCAATATCAAAGGAAAGCGCTCACACAGCATCGTGCTTAAAGGACTTGAGATTTTAAAGAATCTTACCCACCGCGGAGCGGTAGGTGCCGATCCGCTGCAAGGCGACGGTGCCGGCATCTTACTGCAAATTCCGGATGAACTCTATCGCGACGAAATGCTCCAACAGGGCATCACTTTACCTCCGCGCGGAGAATACGGCGTCGGCATGATTTTTCTTCCCCAGGAAGCGGCCTCACGCCATGCCTGCGAAGAAGAAATCGAAAGAGCAATTCTTTCTGAAGGACAAACCATTTTAGGCTGGAGAAACGTCAGCATTGATAAAGACATGCCGATGTCAAAGGCCGTTAAAGAAAAAGAGCCGGTTATAAAACAGGTGTTTATCGGCCATAGCCCCGATCTTTGCGTAACCGACGCATTTGAGCGTAAGCTTTATATTATTCGCAAAAAGTGCTCAATCGCAATTTATAACCTTAACTTAAAGCACTGCAAAGAATTTTATATTCCGTCTTTCTCGACCCGTACCGTAATTTACAAAGGACAGCTTTTAGCTTCCCAGGTAGGAATTTATTACAAAGATTTAACCGATTCGCGCTGCGTATCATCCTTTGCTATTATTCATCAACGCTTTTCTACCAATACTTTCCCGCAATGGTCTCTTGCCCATCCGTTCCGCATGATAGCTCACAACGGAGAAATCAATACTTTGCGCGGTAATTTCAACTGGATACAAGCCCGTGAAAAAAATATCAGCTCACCGCTTTTTAACAGCGATCTGCAAAAACTGTGGCCGCTGATTTTTAAAGATCAGTCAGATTCTGCGTCATTTGATAATGCAGTCGAGCTTTTAACCATGTCAGGCTATCCGATTGCCCAGGCAATAATGATGATGGTACCTGAAGCCTGGGATAAAAATCCGGCTTTGGATCCTAAACTTAAAGCCTTTTATGAATATCACGCCGCAATGATGGAACCGTGGGACGGACCTGCTGCCATCGTTTTCACCGACGGCAGACAAATCGGTGCCGCTCTTGACAGAAACGGCTTGCGTCCTGCTCGCTACTACGTTACTGATGAAGAAGTGATTCTTGCATCAGAAGCAGGCGTTATCCCTGTTGATGAAAAGAAGGTAGAAAAGAAGCTGCGTCTTGAACCCGGCAAAATGCTGCTTATTGATTTAGAGCAAGGCCGCATCATTGATGACCATGAAATCAAAACTACGCTTTCAACGCAGCGACCTTATCAGGAGTGGGTTGAAAAACTGCGCTTTAAGCTTGACAGCAAGAGCGTACAAAATCCTTCTCAATTGTGCTCCCTTGGCCTTAACAAACTGCTCAAGGTCTTTGCCTATAACCGCGAAGAAGTTGACCGCGTCATAAAAAATATGGCCAAAGGCGGACAAGAGCCGATTATGTCCATGGGAAACGACGCACCGCTAGCCGTCTTATCCTCAAAATCCTGTCTTTTATACGATTATTTCAGACAGATGTTCGCTCAGGTAACCAATCCGCCTATCGATCCGATTCGTGAAGAGTTGGTAACCTCACTTATATCATTCATCGGTCCGCGTCCGAACCTTCTTGATATCGTATCTTGCAATCCTCCTGTGCGTCTTGAAGTTGAACAGCCGATCTTAACCGATGATCAAATGGAGCAGATCCGCAGAATTTCCTCTTACACGGCTAATAAATTCCGGATTAAAGAGCTTGATATTACCTATCCTCTTTCCTGGGGTTCAGACGGCATTGAAGCCAGGCTTGAAAGCATCAAGGCAGCGGCTGTCGACGCGGTAAAGTCAGGAGTTAATATCCTCATTATTACCGACAGGAAGGTAAGTGCCGATCGCGTGGCTATTCCTGCGCTGCTTGCTCTTTCTGCAGTGCATTTATGCCTAGTATCAAACGGACTTAGAACCAGTACCGGATTAGTAGTTGAAACAGGCTCTGCACGTCTTGTGCATCATTTTGCACTGCTTGCAGGATACGGAGCTGAAGCAATTCATCCTTACACCGCATTGTCGCTTGTAAAGAGCATGAGTTCCGATCCTAAAGAACAAGAGGAGCTTTTGCACAATTACATTAAAGCTATCGATAAAGGTCTTGCCAAAGTCATGGCCAAGATGGGTATTTCTACCTATATGTCCTACATCGGCGCTCAAATCTTTGAGGCTGTAGGACTTAACAGCGAATTTATCGATCGTTACTTTACCAATACCAATTCCCCTATTGAAGGCATCGGACTTTTCGATGTGGCCAAGGAAGCGGTAAAAAGCCATAAAGAAGCATTTGCACCCAAATCATATTCAGATGACATGCTACTTTCAGGCGGTAACCTCAATTTCCGTACCGACGGTGAAGAACACATGTGGACTCCTGAAGCAGTCACATTGCTGCAAGAGGCCGTGCGTGAAAAGTCATACGACAAATATAAAAAATACGCGCAAATTATTAACGATCAGTCAAAGCGCTTAATGACGATCCGCGGAATGTTTAAATTCAAGGACACCAAAGCCATTCCGTTAGAGGAAGTAGAAAGCGCTGATTCTATCGTAAAAAGATTTTCGACTGCCGCAATGTCAATGGGTTCAATCTCAGCTGAGGCGCACTGCACTCTTGCAATTGCCATGAATCGCATCGGAGGCATGTCAAACAGCGGAGAAGGAGGTGAAGATCCCAAGCGTTTTGCACCGATAACCGAAGATACCGACTTAACCGCAGTTTTAGGCGATAACGTTGTTGTACCTATTCCGCTTAAAAAAGGTGACAGCTTAAGATCAAGAATCAAACAGGTTGCATCAGGACGTTTCGGTGTTACCGCATCTTATCTTGAAAGCGCTGACGTCATTCAAATCAAAATGGCACAAGGTGCAAAACCCGGTGAAGGCGGACAACTTCCCGGACACAAAGTATCGCCTTACATTGCATACTTACGGCATTGTCTGCCCGGCATCGGCTTGATTTCTCCTCCGCCGCATCACGACATTTACTCAATTGAGGATCTCTCGGAGCTTATCTACGACTTAAAGCTTATAAACCCTAAAGCGGAGATCTCGGTTAAGCTCGTGTCGGAACACGGGATCGGCACAGTCGCTGCCGGTGTTGCCAAGTGCAAAGCCGATCATATGGTAATTTCAGGTCATGACGGCGGTACCGGAGCGGCTCCCATAAACTCGGTTAAAAACACCGGCTCTGCCTGGGAAATCGGACTTGCCGAAGTTGAGCAGACTTTGCTTATGAATAACTTAAGATCACGCGTACGTCTTCAGGTCGACGGACAAATCAAGACCGGCCGTGACGTAGTTATCGGAGCGATCTTAGGTGCCGACGAATTCGGTTTCGGAACCGCACCTTTGGTTTCTTTAGGCTGCGTTTTAATGCGCAAGTGCCAAAAAAATACCTGTCCTGCAGGTATAGCGACCCAAGATCCTATCTTGCGTAAAAACTTTAAAGGACAAGCCGACTTTGTCATCAACTATTTTTATTTCGTTGCTGAAGAGGCTCGTGAAATCATGGCTTCTTTAGGCATCCGTAAACTTGATGACTTGATCGGTAAAGTTGATTTACTTGATAAAAAGCAGATTTCCGACTCAATCAAAGCTCATGACTTAAGCTTTAAGAAAATTTTCTTTAAAGCAGAATCAAGTGACTCAGCTTATAACACTACAAAACAGCACCATGAGATAGAAAAGTCTCTTGACAGCCGTATCCTCAACCAAGTTGAAAACGCCATTAAATCCGACAAAGCTTTGTCTATAGACAGCAAGGTCGCCAACACTGATCGTGCCGTAGGAACTTTGATTTCAAATTTAATCACTAAGCAAAAGCGTGATTTTGCAGATGATTTCATTACATTGAATCTTAACGGAACCGCAGGTCAGAGTTTCGGTGCCTTCCTTGTAAAAGGAATTACCTTAAATCTTACCGGCGAAGCTAATGACTATGTAGGCAAAGGCTTGTCAGGCGGCATTATTAAAGTACGCAAAGCTACTGACTTTTCAGGCAATGCCGATGAAAACATCATTGCCGGCAATACCTGCTTATACGGCGCAACCTCAGGTAAGGTTTTCTTAAACGGCAAATGCGGCGAACGCTTTGCCGTGCGTAACTCCGGAGCCACTGCCGTCTGCGAAGGGTGCGGAGATCACGGCTGTGAATATATGACTGGCGGTACCGTCATGATTTTAGGCTCCGTTAACCGCAACTTCGGCGCCGGAATGTCAGGCGGTATTGCATACGTTTACGACCCTCAGCATGAACTTAAAAACTTCCTTGCAAAAGGCAACTTTATCGTTACTTATTGCGATAAAAGCTCAAAGCATCAAGACGGCTTTAACGATAAAACAGAGATTTACTCTTTGCTTAAAGAACATCTTGCGGCAACCGACAGTCAAAAAGCCGCACGAATTCTTGCCAATTTTGACAATGAGCTTGAAAACTTCGCCAAAGTTTTGCCTGAAGAGTATCTGAAGGCATTAAATGGTCTCAACAAGGAGAATGCATAAAATGGGTTTTGAACGCGGATTTATCGACTTTGCGCGGGTAGAACCCGAGCATCAGGATGTTGCCTTAAGAATTCGTCATTTTGATGAATTTATAAAAACTTATGACGACAAAACGGCAATCAATCAGGCAGGACGCTGCATGGACTGCGGAATTCCTTTCTGCACGCGCGTCTGCCCGCTTCACAATGTCATGCCTGAAATAAACCAGGCAGTATGTGAAGGAAATTTTGAAAAAGCATATAAGCTCGTATCAATGAGCAATAATTTCCCGGAAATCACCGGCAGAATTTGTCCGGCTCTGTGCGAAGACGGCTGCACTTTAAGTCTTACCGACAAAAGCGTAAGCATCAAAGCCATTGAACGTAAAATCAGCGAATATGCTTTTTCTCACGGACTTGTCGGCATATTCAAGCCGCAAAAAGATACTAAAAAACAAGTAGCTGTAGTTGGCTCGGGACCTGCAGCGCTCGCCTGCGCCCAGGAGCTTACTCGTCTTGGCAATCACGTTACTATTTATGAAAAAAACAGTAAAGCAGGGGGGCTGCTGCGTTTTGGCATTCCGGACTTTAAGTTTTCCAAAAGTCTTATCGATCGCCGTTTAAGTCAAATGGAGCAGGAAGGCGTTAAATTCATCGTTAACACCATGGTCGGCAAGAAGGAAGATTTGGGGGAAGGCGTTCACTGTGAGGCAACAAACTTTATAAGCGGACAATCGCTTACAAAACAATATGATGCAGTTGTATTATGTCCCGGGAGCGAACAGCCGCGCGATCTGAAAATTCCGGGACGCGAGTTAAAAGGCATCTATTTTGCCCTTGATTTTCTTATCGCGCAAAATAAGGAAAATGACGGGGAAGTAACCAATCCTATTGACGTAAAAGGCAAGAAAGTTGTTGTCATCGGCGGCGGTGAAACCGCTTCCGACTGTATCGGAACAGCTATCCGTAAAGGTGCAAGCTCAGTCACTCAGCTTGACTATCACGATGAATTGCCCGAGCACGTCGATCCGCACTGCGGCTTTCCTTATTACAAAAAGATAAAAAGAACATCCACTTCCCAGCAGGAAGGCTGTACGAGAATTTTCTCTACCAATACCACCTCTTTTGAAGGTGAAGGAAAAGTAAGTTCAATCCGTACAGTAAAAGTCAAATGGGGTCCCAATCGCAAGATCACTCCGATTGAAGGCACCCAAGGACAAATGGATGCCGATATTGTCCTTATCGCCATGGGATATGCTCATCCGAGTTTATCGCTCGTAAACGAATTTAAACTTAAAACTGATAGTCGAGGTAATATTGCCGCCCCGACTGATGGAGAAAACGCTTATAAGACATCCTGCGATAAAGTGTTTGCCGCAGGAGACGGACGAAAAGGACAATCACTGGTTGTGTACGCAATCGCAGAGGGCAGACAATGTGCCTATGCGGTTAATCGTTATTTAAATCACTAAAGACTACCTGTTGCTCAAAGTTCCCTGAAGGTCTAAACCGCCCTTGGGGAACTTTTTTATTTAAAATTATTTGTTTTATAAGATAAAAATCTACTCTAAAAATTAAGCTCTTTATTCTTTTTAAGCTGTTTTTTCTAAACTTCAAGAAGCTCACCAAAGCAGTGCAATAAAAAAGTTAAAAAATTTTCCCTTGGATTTATGCGCCTTGTAGAAGCGTTGTGTGTAATTTGCAGTGTTTATGACCGGGTCAGCTTTTGCACTTAGGCACAATGATGCTTTTGTTTTATTAAAGGAGGCATCTTGTCAAAATCTTCTTTCACCGTAGTTTCACCGTCAGTTTCCTTAAAGCGTACAAACGACGCTTTTGCCAAACACATTCTCTCTAAACGTGAGCATAAAGCTTTTCTTATCGACTTATTAAATGCCGTCATTTTTGATAAAGGCTCCCATCCTGAAGATGAAAAAATTATTGACGTCACCTTAGAAGACCGTGTCTTTACTCCGTCCCATCATGATGAAAAGGCAGGTATCCTTGATATAAGAGCCAAAACCAATAAGCGTATTTATTCCATAGAAATCCAGCAGTACCGTGAAGCCGATATCGGGGCAAGATGCTGCTATTACGCTTTAAATGTCCTTCATGACCAAATCACCAAAGGCGTTCCTTATCACAAACTTACGCCGGTGATAATTATTACCTTTTTAACTGAAAACCATCTTAGTACGTCTAACTATCACTCATGCTATCATTACAACGAAGACGACGAACATTCACGCTTAACCAACTTGTCGACACTGCATTTTATAGAATTTAAAAAGTGCAGAGTAAACGAAAAGAGCAAGTTAAGCCGTCTTGAGCAATGGGTAAAATATCTAAGTGCCACGGCACCTGCAGGAGAAGAAATCATACCTGAGGAAGAAATGTTTAAAGAGTTGTCGAGGATAGAGAAAGTGTATAGCAAGGATAAGGAAGAGATGCTGCGCTATGAGGCGGCAGAGCGGGCTGAGATGGATTTCGTATCTGCTATAAGCTCTGCGGAGCTTCGGGGTAAAGAAATCGGAAAAGCTGAAGGCAGGGCTGAAGGACTAACTGAAGGAATAGCAAAAGGAAGAACTGAGGGTAAAGCTGAAGGCAAGAAAATTCAGGCACTGGAAACGGCTAAAACCTTGCTTGAGATGGGATTATCCATACAGCAAATCATAAAAGCGACCGGTCTTTCCGAATCTGAAATTCTGCAGCTTAAAAAATAAAAATTGAACTAACATAAACGGCTTTTTATGCCGCTATGCATAAGAAGCCGTTTTTACATATGCAACAAAGTATCAAGGACAAAAAAGTGTACAGCAAAGATAAGGAAGAGATGCTGCGCTATGAGGCGGCTGAGCGGGCTGAGATGGACTTCGTGTCGGCTATAAGCTCCGCGGAGCTTCGGGGTAAAGAAATTGGCAGGACTGAAGGTCTAACTGAAGGAATAGCAAAAGGAAGAACTGAGGGTAAAGCTGAAGGCAGAGTTGAAGGTAAGAAGATTCAGGCACTGGAAACGGCTAAAAAATGCTGCAAGCTGATTTTGATATCCACCAGATAATAGAACTTACAGGTCTTTCCGAATCTGAAATTCTGCAGCTTAAAAAATAAACATCCTTAATCCTTAAAAGATCAATAATCGATCTGTTCCTGCAACTGAAAAAACTGATAGGCAAACAAAGTTTTTACCTTTATCATGACAAACAAAATACCGCGCAAGTGTTCTGTTCCATGGTTGTCTGAGTTTTTGCCGGAAAGGAAAAAGTCAACATGAAAAATAAAATCTTAGCCGTCAAAAAAATCTACAACTGCAAATGCCGGAAACATATGACGCTGAAGCGCAGCGCCTTAAGCGTTGCCGTATCTATGTTATGCTCCCTGCCTCTGCAGCAAATTGAAGCCTCTACCCTCTACCTCATCAACTATAAAGGTAAACCGATGTTTGAACTGCAGGTTTTAAATGCAGGCGAGAACATGCAAAAACTGCCGGATGCTTTTTCAGATGGGGAAGAAGATGAATTCAGTACCGCGCAGCGCAATCTTAAAGACGAGGAAATAAGCGGACTAATTATGGCAGGATCCTTGTGGGCAGAGATCTTGGGGCCCGGAACTGTAAACACCTCTCCTGTCAAAGTGCAGGTTCTGGGATTTGATGAAACATACGAAAACGCTTCAGCCACATCTTTGCCCAATTTGAATGTACAAAATGAGCCTGAAAACGTGGTTGGTCCGATTGGGCAATTTACCATGAACGAGCCTGCCCAACTGCCTGCATACGTATTTATCGGTGAGGGACTTGATTTTATCTATCCCACAACTTGGCATACCCTGCCTAACGGCAAAGGTTTTGATTATGCCGCCACAGTGTTCCATGAGTTCGGACATGCTCTGGGAATCGGCTTTATCGAGGACTATGAGCTTAACTTTAACAATTTTCTCTATGATTGTCGCGGCGTGCAATATTCCACAGGCAAAGAACTGGTTTCTCTTACTGATAGCGATATAAATAAGTCTAGAGAAGATATTTTTCTGGTAGGCGAGGGTGCACAATCAGGAGTGTATTTTAAAGGACCGCACGTAAGCGAGGTATTAGCAGGATCCGACCTTAAGGGCATTCCGGTTAACGGAGCAGAGTATTATGACGAGAATTGTGATCCGTTCTTTGAACTGTCGCACTTTGAGCTAGAACATTCCATGATGAGCCACCAGAACTATCGTAACTACACTTTCTTCATGGAAGCCGAGTTAGCGGCTTTGCAGGATCTCGGCTATACCATCGACCGTAAAAATTTCTACGGCAGATCGATTTATGCAAATAATCAAACCATCGTCAATACGCAGGGCTTTTATGCACGAACAGCAGACGGAAGCGCCTATATTAATGGGCAGCCCAATACCGCGACTTTAGGTACCGGACTGCATGTTTACGGTAAAAACAATAAAATAACGCAGGCAGCCGATCTGTTAGCAGGAGGAACAGGCGGAGTCGGCATTCGCGTTGACGGTTCAGAAAACAAGATCACCATCGCCGATGAGGTACAGGTAAGAGCAGACGGTCTTAACGGTACCGGTGTACTGTTTGCCTACGGCAGTGATCAGAAACTCAACGCCCAAGGCACAATTACAGCCCTAGGTGAAGGCGGTGTTGCTCTACGCTTTGATTTTGGCGGCAATCTGCTGGGAAACGAAACGGAATACCGTGGATCTTATATCTGGACCTCTTTTGATGAAAAAGATGTATTTAATTCTTATTGTTACTTTGATAAGTGTAGTGGTGAATGGTCACTTGCAGAGAAAGATAACAACGGGTTTGAGATCTCCAACTTCGGTGCCTTGATGGGTGAGGTGAATATCACCGGCACGGTTGCCGGCAGCGCAGCTGCCGTATATATCTCCGACAATGCCTTAGTGCAGGAAATTAATGTACTGCCGGGAGCTCAGATAGTAGGCAATATTATCTCTAACTGGGATCCTGACAATGAGTACATTACTGCATTTGTCAAAGATAATAAAGATTTTGATCTCACTACCGACTTGATCTTCGGTGCCGGAGATACTGATCGTAAATTTGCCATGACCTTGTACGGTTCAATTTATGGTCCTGAAAGTCTTGATATGAATCTTACCGACGGTGAACTGACCGTTTTAGGCACCACACAAACGTTAAGTCTGTCTAATAATGGAAAGCTGTCACTTTTAGGGAGCGATGCAAACGGTTATGCCCTGAAAACGCAGACCATAAGTTTAGGTGAGAACAGCGTGCTGCGGCTTCCTTCTGCTGCGAATGTGTCAGCTGAAAGTGCGAAGCTTGACGGAACTCTTACCATGCTTCTACCGCGAGCCTACTACTCAAACAACCAAGAAACAAAGACCTCTTTAAAAATAAAATACAACAACAAGGCAGAAAGCGATTTTAACACCGTTAAGATCGATGCCCTATCACCGACCTTAAATATTACTAATCTAGGATCTAGTTCAAACGCCAATACCGGACAAACAGAGTACTTTGCATCAGGCGTGATCTACCGTAACCCTGATGCCTATGCCCAATATTCCGACAGTACGGCTTCCGCCTCTGTTGGCTATGCTTTGGTGCATCTTGCCAACAGCGCCGTTTCACCCTACGCCGATCTTATTTCAGCCTTGGATTTTTCTTCCATGTCAGGGAGCTCCATTCGCAAGGCGCTACACTCCGTCAGCACTGAAAGCTACAGCGCAGCAGCACAGGCATCACTGCGTCTACTTAACGCTCAAGACCGAAAACTGTTTTATCGTCAATGGGCAGATCCCGTTGAAGAAATTTATGGAACACAAATTTACGGGGACGTGCTTTACAGCGCTTATGACTCTGACGGTGCAGCCTGGGAGAGCGACGGCTACAGCGCTATAATCGGCGCGGATACCAAGTTAAACCGTACCTTGACGCTCGGAGTCAATCTTACCTTAAGTTCACTTAACACTGATATTAAAGGCAACAATGACGCTGATGTAAAAGCACAAAGTGCGCTTTTAGGTCTTCGTGCCCTATATCGTCCTCAACCCGATGGATTTTACCTGCAAGGCAGCATCCGCGGCGGCATGCAGTACACAGATATGGATCGCATAGTAAGCGTCAACGACTATCGCACCACAATGGATAGCGACTGGCTGTCTTTTGTCGGTACTGTGCAAACAGCTGTAGGCTATGACCTCTTATTTACAAACGACAATTCTACTTTGTGCACAGGTCCTTTTGCCGCAGCACACTATAGCCTAATTCGTACCTCTGATATTAACGAAAGCGGCAGCGCTGCCATAAACATAGACGGCACAACTTATGACAGTTTGCCTCTAACCCTTGGTTGGCGCTTTAAATTGCAGCAGGAACTTGCCTCAGGCAGCACTTTTATGCTCTTTGCCGATACCGCTTACTTCTACGACGTAACGGATGACAAAGATCATACTGCGGCCTCTTTTAGATATACCCCGGCACTGTCCTTTGACTCTGAACTTGAACGTGACGGACGCAGCGGAGTTTATCTTAACTCAGGTGCAGAGCTTGAACTTGCAAGCGGCTTTTCTGCAGGGCTTACCTGCGGGGCTGAAACCGGATCTGATCTTACCGGCTTTAATGTATCGGCTGACTTTAACTATCGCTTCTAATGGTAAAAAGAATATGTCAGTCAACGATGCAAAATTGATCCGCAAAAGATTTTGTAATTTCCTAAAAAGGATGGAAAAAACTTTCAATTCGCTAGACGAGTTATTGAGCGATTTAGAGGCGTGAAACCTATCGGCAAATGCAGCAGCATAATTATTTTGTCATGGCAAACGTTCACTGTAAAAATTTTTCTACGCAAAACAATGCTATAACACGTAATAGTCGGTAAGTTCTGCAGTCTGTGAATTAATCTCGTCAATCACTCGATACAGCTCTCCTTCGTAAAGCTCCGAGAGCATCCACGCCCCGGCTGCCTGACACCATCCGGCATGTACTCGCGTTTTAAGCAGATCCGTAACGGTCGGAGGCATGAAGGATAAGAATCTGACAAAAACCAGTGCCGGTTCCTGTGCACAATAAATACGATATTTTCCTTCACCCTCATTAAGGCGCTTTTTCACTATGTACATAGCATGGCGATCTCTTATAAAGAGTCTGCGCTTTACCGTAAGATCGCAGGAATGTCGGGTAAGCTTCTGCACCGTGTTCTTTAATTCAATAGGAAAACACCAG
>ERZ779866.3799-NODE-3799-length-11835-cov-4.416299_pt1 | contig 11835 bp, 10 predicted proteins | sample MGYA00511248_ERZ779866 | MGnify/ENA primary metagenome ERZ779866 (study PRJEB29588, sample SAMEA2155758) | human gut metagenome | biome: human gut; feature: human-associated habitat; material: faeces | place: Denmark | collected 2008/2010 ... | reverse complement strand
TAAAAATACATTTAAAATTTTTCCATTATATCTAGAAATTAATAATTTTAAGCTTTTTGTTAAAGGATATAAAATAATCAAAAAAACAAATAGATAGTCAATCCATCCAATAACCATTTTCTCCAATCGTGATTCATCAACACTTTTTAACTGGTTATCATTTTTTAAATAACCCTTAAACTTTATTGTCATAGATAACACCTCCAGCATTATTATTTCTTAACAATCCAATCACTTTCTACATTTTCTCTTATTGCATAATAACCTCGTGGCATGTCTTTTAATAAGCAAATAGAATAATCAATGTTATAAACTTCAAATAAAGAAACAATACTTGCATCTTCTATATTATGATTGCTTCCACATAAAAATTGCCACATACCGTCATCTTCATCATGACTTACATATAAAATAGGATGTCCTTCTAAAATATGACAACATACAATGCATGCTGTATTTTGTTGATCATCAAAAGGAAATGATAGTGTTTGTTTTTTCTTCGTAAAAAATCCCATAAATATGCCTCCTTAATCAAAATATGTTTTCCATTTTTCTCCTGCCTTATAAGCATCAAAACACATTTGAATTTGTTCTTCATTATTCTTTTCTGTGCAAGTAATGAAAGTTTGTCTTTTGTAAAATAATCAAAACCTATTGTTTCACTATTTTCTTTAAAAACACCACCTTCTACTTCACAAAGCATAAATATTTTACATACTTTATAAGCATAGATTGGTTGATTATGTTTTTCTCTATCTTGAATTGCAATGACATTTTTAACAACACATCAAGTCCTGCTTCTTCTTTTACTTCCTTTATCGTATTTTCCATAACTGAGACATTGACATCACACCAACCACCAGGTAATGACCATGTTCCATTTTTCTCTTGTACAAGTAAGATTTTATCTTCTTTAAAAATAGCAGCACGTGTATCAATTTTGGGTGTTTGATACCCTACTTCATTACAACAAAGCCCTTCTACTTGTTCTACTGGTTTATTTGAAATATCTGCCATCATCATAGCGGAAAGTTGGCGAATAAGTTCATAGCATTCTTGATCATAAACATCTTTTCCATAAGTAAGTCCGGCTTGTGCTAAACTTTGTAATTCAATAATATAATCAATCCATTTTTTATTTTTATCCATACACATTTCCTCTAATCTTTATTGATTTTATTATATCATATTTTTCTCATTGCATTTTTATTGAAAACAGATTTATAATAAAACTTACCAATAAGGAGGAAAATCATATGAAAGAATTTCGAAACAAACTTATTGTACACGGTTTAATGAAAATCAATGACAAGTATCTTATCATTAAAAGAAGTATTATCAAAAGAGGAAAACCAAATGTATATCCTGAATATTGGGATATCCCTGGAGGTTCTGTAGAAGACTTTGAAACACCTGTAGAAGCTTTAATTAGAGAAGCCAAAGAAGAAGTTAATTTAGATATTGAAGTAAAACAAATCATTCATGAAGATAGTAATTTTGATAAAGGTAAAAATACGATGTTTACCCGTCTTGTTTATATTTGTACTTTAAAAAATACAAATGATTATATAATTCAATTAGATCCCGAAGAACATAGTGAATACCGTCTTATTTCTTCTTTAGATGAAATGTCTAATGAAAAAGTTGTTCCATTTTTAGTGGATATCTTATCTAATAAAAATCTCTAATAGAAAATAACTCTATTAGAGATTTCTTTTATCTTTTTTTAATAGGAATCCAAATTTCACAATAATAATTTTCATCCAATGTACCTTTAAGATATTTTGTTGGATCATCATAATATTCTACACAATATCCAGCAGCAAATTCATAATCTTTTAATGCCGGTAACCACTCTGTAAATATTTTAATATTTACATCTTGCAAGGCTTTAGGCATTGCGCCAACACATGGAAAAATTGCCCATTCAAATTCAGGAATAGTTTCTAACACAAAGCCTTCTGGAATAACTTGTTCTTGATAAGGATCTGCAATTAAATAATCAAAGTTTTCTTGCCCCATTTGTTTATCAATGTTAATTCCATAAACTCCTCTAACAACTTTTCCTTTGCCTGTTTGATAATGCTCTTTCCAAAAATCAGGAATGACTTTTTTAGCATTTTCATAAGCAAACGTTTTTTCATTTGCGATAACTTTAAACGCTTTTTTTCTTTCAATCTTGTAATCCATAAGATATCCTCCTTCTAAAGCTATTGTTAATTTCAGTGGAGCAAAGGATTTCAAAGTTGTATGCTTCTTACGAGCAACTGTTGGTGTTACACCATGAAAACGTGTAAAAGCTTTGGTAAAACTATCTGGCGAATCATATCCATATTTTATGGCAATATCAATAATTTTTATATCACTTCCAGCAATTTCATTACCTGCAAGCGATAATCTTCTTTTACGAATATATTCACTAATAGTAAATCCACATAACATAGCAAATCCTTTTTGAAAATAAAATTCAGAAATATGAACATATTTTGCAACATCTTTTATTGTTATATCTTCTATTAAGTGATCTTCAATATATTGAATTGCTTTTTCAATTGCATTTACCCAATCCATGTTTTCTCTCCTTTTCTCTACTGTATTTGTATTATAGTTAAGAAAAAAGATTTTCTCCCGACACTATTTGCCTTCATTTGTCTGTTTTAATTTTTCATAAGCTTCTAATAACCAAGTATGAGGCATAAGAAGTTGATGTGTTTCAAATTGATAACTTATAAACCAATAACATCCTTTATCTAAAGAAATATTGATTACTTCTTTTAATGGCTGATAATGAGGCGGTATTCCTCCTTGATCCCAGGCAAGCTTATCCGCTAAGAAAATAATTTTATCATAATCATTCATTTCTTTTTTCAAAGTTGTATGACATTCAATTGCTGATAAAATATCTTCATCTTCAATATGAAAATAATCATATGCAATTTCTTTAGAAATTCTTTGATGCAATAAGAAATGATATTTTTCTTCACTTGGATCTATTTGGTACCCTAATTTTTTAGCGTATTTATACATATCATCTGGTGAAAGGATTGCACTGATATCATGCAACAAAGCAGCTATCTTACATTTTTCAATATCTAAATGATATTGTATTGCAAGCTTTTTAGCTTCTTTGGCTACATTTTCTACATGATTCCATGTTTTTTCTTTATGATATTTTAAATAAAGAATTTTGATTTTATCGTATAATTCAATATTCATTTTATTTCCACATCACATTCATATACAACTCATTTTGTTTTTCCCATTCAGCTTCATTATGATGACCTCCAGGAACAATATTGATATAACTTGTTGCACCTTGAGACACAATATAATCATTAAACTCTTGAATATTTTTAATAAAGCGTTGTGGTCTTTTAAATTCTTCCGTTCCTAAAGACATATAAATACGTGTATCAGGATTTAAATTTTGTGGAAGATCTCTTTCTAAACGTTTTTTACATAGGCCAAAGGCTGGTGATAAACAAGCAGCTTTAGAAATATATTGATTGTATTTGATAACTCCATAAAAAGCCATCAAACCACCCATAGAACTTCCTGCAATGGCTGTACATTCTCTAAAAGGATATGTTCTATATTTTTGATCAATCATAGGTTTTAATTCATAAACAAGCCAATCTAATGTTTGAATACCTTTTCCTTGAACACGTCCAAAATAACGACTGTTTAGGTCATAGGGACAATACTCACTTAATCTTTCATTCCCTTCATGATTACATTCAATCCCGACAATAATCAATTTCTTATCATAATGATCTAAAAAATCAGCTAAGCCCCATGATTTACCATAAGTAGCATCACTATTCAAAAACAAATTATGTCCATCAAACATATAAACAACCGGATATCTTTCATTACTTTGATAATAATCATTAGGTAAATAAATATGCAATGTTCTTTGACAGTTAAATGGTCTTAAATAAACATCATATTTCTCCAACATTGAAAACACCTCTTTTATAATGAAATAACTTCATCAAGATCACATTGATCTATTTGATTTTTACCACCAATAATACATATTCCACCTTTTTCTAAAGTTTCATCGATTTCCTTCGCAATTTCTAACAAGTCATCCTTATCTACATTTAAAATAGCTTTCAATTGTTCTTGTCTTGCTTTTTCATCTTTTTGATTAAAATAATACAAATCACCATATTTACCAATATTATAAGGCATCATAAGTAGCATTAATCCTGAAAGTGTGCCAATGATAAACCCTGTCAAATCATGATTTTCCTTTAAATAATCTTTTAAAAATGTTCCACATTTTTCATATTTCTTTAAAGATTCTTTTCCATTTGGGTCACGATAAGAATAACAACACGTAAATCCTGAAGCACGTGATACTAAACCTGTACCATAAGCCCCTCCTTGTACTCTTACTACATTCCATAAATACGCTAAAGAAATAATGTTTGAAGCAAGTGGTGTTATTTTAGAAGTCTCTAATAGATAACCTCCTTTAGAGGCATAAGCAATATCTGAAGGAATTATAATTCCTTCTTTTTTAATAGAAAAAGGTTTGATGATTGCTTTTTCTAAAGCATCAGAGATTTTTAATGTTTCTTTTAAATAAAGAACTTGTTTTTCTAAGTTTGTATCATCATTTCCAGTAAAAGATAAAGTTAAACGATTATAGAAACAAACATTTTGATAAACACTTTCTAATTTTTGTTTTAAAACAACAAAATCAAAATGATCATCTAATTCTTTTAACCATTTATAATAAGCAATTCCATTACTATATTCATCAATAACACCTGAAGGACTTACCATCGCTAAAACTCTTTTCATTGATAAACTATGTCCTGACATAGTAATTGCTTGTTTTAATGAAATAATACGTTGTTTTAAAATATCATGGATCATTTTTTCTTGATCAAAAACAGATTCTTGTAAGATTTCAACAAGAAGTTGTAAAGCTTCTTTTTCATTTTCTTCTAAAGTAGAAAATGTTGCTTTGAAGTAAACTTGATTTTCTTTATTGGTTGTTTCATATGTATTAATAGAATAATTCATTGTTCCACAAAGAAGACGAATCTTTGTAGAAAGATCTTTAGCACTATGTTTTGTTGTAGCGACATTTCCCAATAAGGAACAAATAAAAGATAAGGTACTAATTTGATTTAAATCTAAATGATCTATATTAAAATAAAGAGCATAATAATAAATACCATTGGTTTCTGTTAGATGTTTTAAAACTTTACATCCTTCTAAATCCATCAACTTTGAAGGAATCTTTTGTACTTTTGTTTCAATATCTTCAAGATTTAATTTTGGTAAAGTATTTAAGTTTTCTAAAGTGTCTGGTGCTTGTTGGAAAGCATCTAATTGTTTTTGTTCTATTTGTAATTGTTGTTTTTGAACATCTGTCATAGAATTTAAAACATTTGTTAATGTCTTTTCTTCTTTTTCACGACGAATCTTTCCTAACTCTTTTGAAGGTTTTAAAACAATTTCACAACTATGATTATTTTCTAAAAGAACTTCTTTGATAAGATTTTCAAAATATCCTTCATTTACTTTCTTTTTCAAATCATCAAAGATCTTTCCATATTCTAAATGGGCTTCTGGTTTACCTCCATAAAGCCAACTTTCTAATACTTGGAAACCAAAAATAATTCCTTGAGGATATCCCCCAAAGTTTCTTTCTTTTAAATTTAATTCTAAATAAGCAAGTGTCGCATCAAGTTGTTGACGATCAATACCTTCCTTAATCAATGTTTGAAGCGTATCAAAAACAATTTCTTTAACTTGATCTAAGTTTTCTTCTTTTATATGATCAACTTCTAATTGACACCAATTTTGTAATTCACCGTCATTAATAGCCAAATAAACATTTTCAGCAAGTCCTTTTTCTAAAAGAGCTTTATTTAAAACAGCTTGATTATCACCACATAAAACATCACTTAATACTTGCATTGCAATAACTTTTTCATAGTCTTGATAACTTCCAATCACATTTCCCCATGCCATGCGATATTTATTTTCAGCGTTTTCTTCTTCCCCTATTTCATAATCTACCACTTGTCTAGAAACTTGAACAGGTTGTTGATAAATTGGTCCTTCTATTGGTAAATTTGCTTCCATTGAAGAAAGATATTCTTGATTTAAAAGTTCTAAGACGGCATCAAGTGGGACATCTCCATCTAAAAAGACAAAGGCATTAGAAGGATGATAATATTTTTGATAAGTTTGGATAAATTGTTCATAGGTTAAATCAGTGATGGCTTCAGGATCACCCCCTGAAACATATTGATAACAGTTGTCTTTAAATAAAGCACGATTCAACGCATTCATCATAATTTCACGAGGACTTGAAAAAGCCCCTTTCATTTCATTTAAAACAACTCCTTTATAAGTTGGTTTTTCTGTAGCTTCAATATGCCATCCTTCTTGTAAAAAAATTTCTTTTTTATTTAAAATCAAAGGATTGAAAACTGCATCTAAATAAACTTTTGTTAGATTCATAAAATCTTGATTATTTCTAGATGAAATAGGATAAAAGGTTTTATCTTCAAAAGTCAAGGCATTTAAAAAAGTGCTCATTGAACTTTTCATTAATTCTACAAAAGGTTCTTTAACCGGGTATTTTTTAGAACCACATAAGACCGAATGTTCTAAAATATGAAAAACCCCACTATCATCACTTGGTAAGGTTTTAAACGCAATACCAAATGTTTTATTTTTTTCATCACGTTTTAACCAAGCAAGTTTTAAATGGGTTTTTATATGTTCCATTTCATACATTGTTGCATTAAGTTCACTCACTTCTATCATTCTTTGAACGACAAAGCCATGTTTTGATTCATTTATTTTCATTGTACTACCTCATTTCTTTACTACTTATTTTACCTTTGAATAGACATTTTGTAAACGAAGACAATATTTTAGTAAACATTGATTTCAAATTTACTAAATGATAAAATATCTATAGAATGGAGGTTTTTATGGCAACAATAAAAGATATTGCTGAATTAGCGAAAGTATCAAGCGCCAGTGTTTCACGTATTTTAAATAATGATCCTACTTTGTCTGTTCCTAAAGAAACAAGACAACGTGTTCTTGATGCAGCTAATCAGCTTGGTTATAAAAAGAAAAATAAAAAAGTCTATGATACAGTGATGACATTAGGAATCATTCAATGGATATCTCCTATTGAAGAATCCAATGATCCTTATTATTTAAGTATTCGTCAAGGAGTAGAAGAATATTGTTTTAAAAACAAGATTGCTATCAAACGTGTTTTTAAGACAGATATTGATTATTTAAATCAATTAGAAGATATTCAAGGTTTGGTTTGTATTGGAAAATATAGTCAAGAAGATATTGAAACATATAAAAAGATATGTTCAAATGTTATTTTTTTAGATATGAATATTGATCCTATTCATGAATGTTGTATTTTACTTGATTTTAAAAATGCAGTTAAAGATGTGGTTTCTTATTTAAGTCAAAAACATACTTCAATTGCCTATTTAGGTGGTAAAGAAATAATTCATGATAAGCTCTATCATGATCAAAGAAAAGAATATTTTGAACACTATTGTAAAGAATACAACATTGATTATTCCATGAGTGAAGAAGAGTTTTCAATTGAATCTGGTTTTAATATGACTTATGAACTTATTAAAAACAAGAAACTTCCTTCCGCTATTTTTGCAGCAAGCGATCCTATCGCTATTGGGGCCATGCGTGCTTTAAAACAATATAACATCAAAATACCAGAAGATGTCTCGATTATTGGCTTTGATAATATTGAAACAACCAATTATACCGATCCACCGCTTACAACAGTCTTTGCGCCAACGTTTGATATGGGCTTTATGGCTGCTAGACAACTTTTTGATGCTTTTAAACATAATGAAAATATTTCACCGATTAAAATTCTTTTACCTTGTTTTTTAATTGAACGTGATTCCTGTATTTAAAAATCTCTAGATTTTCTCTAGAGATTTTTTATAACTTCAAATTTATAAGATGTTTTTTCATCATAAGTGTCGCCTGCTTTTAAAATCGTACTTGGGTTTTCTTCTAGATGAATCGCATCCGGCATATTTTGTGTTTCAATACAAATGGCATCACGAGCATTGTAATGTTGTCCATATTTACCAAGACGACCATCTAAATAATTCGCTGTATAGATTTGTGCTTGTGGTAAAGTCGTTGAAACGGTTAATTTTCTTCCTGTTTTTTCATGAACCAATTCAACTTGGTTTTCTTTTGTATTAAAGATCATTGGATGATCAAATCCTTTACCAAGTTGTAATTGTTCATCATCATTATCGACACGATCTCCAATATAGGCAAATTCATTGAAATCAAAGGACGTTCCTTTGACATCTTTTATTTCACCTGTAGGAAGTCCATCAGGATCAATGCAAGCAAAACGATCAGCATGAACTTTTAATAAATGTTGATATACATTTTCTTTTTTGCCAGATAAGTTAAAATACGAATGATTCGTAATATTAATAAGCGTATCTTTCGAAGTAGTTGCATGATAATGCATGGTAAGTGTATCTCCTTCAAGTGAATAAATTGCTTTAAAATCTAACTCACCAGGATATCCTTCTTCCCCATCTTTAGAAACATAATGGAATACAACACTTGTTTCATCAAGCACTTGATAATCAAATACTTGATAAGAAAAGCCTTTGATTCCTCCATGTAAGGAGTTAGGTCCATTATTAATTGGTAAATGATAAGTTTGACCGTTTAATTCAAAAGTTCCTTTTTTAATACGATTAGCTACTCTTCCAACAAGTGCCCCAATATAGGCATCTAATGTTTGATAAGATTTAAAATCATCATATCCTAAAACCACATCATCAACATTTCCTGCATGATCTTTCATCAACACTTTAACAAGTGTACATCCATAATTAGAAACAACAACTTCTAATTCATCATTTTTAAGTGTAATTAAATCAATATTATTTTCTACTTTCTCTATTTTAATCATCTTAAAGTACCTTCATTCCACCAAATTTTCTTACTTTTAAGACATGACAAGAACCTTCACCAAAATACTTTTCAATTTCTTCTTTATAATGATCAACGTATTCATCTTCCACAAAGGCTTGGATTGTTCCCGCAAATCCACCTCCATGAACACGACATACACCATGATTTTCTAAAATACCTTCTGATAAAGCAAGGGCCAAAGAAACAGCTTGATTATCTGGATATTTATTTGAATAAACATTTTGTAAGTATTTATATGAAGAATCTCCTGAATCTTTAATAACTTGTTTAAACGTATCAAAATCATTATTTTTTAAAGAAGCTACTGCTTTTTCCACACGTTTATTTTCATTAAATAAATGAATTGCTCTTAAAATCGCACGATCTCCTACTTCTTTTCTTACTTCTACTAATTGATTATAAAAATCTTTTTCATCTACTTCTCTTAAAACTTCTTTGCCAAAGAATTGAGCTACTTTTTTCATTTCATAAGGAACAGCTGCATAATCATCTGTTAAATCTGCATGAGAGGCATGGACATCTACGATACATAAACTATGTTTAAATGAAGAAAATTCAACATCTACTTTTTCGACAACAGGTTTACTATTATCCTTAAAATCAATATGAATCAAACTTCCTACTGAACAAGCACTTTGATCCATTAATCCACATGGTTTTCCAAAATATACATTTTCACTATATTGTCCCACTTGTCCAATAACGACAGGATCGACTTTCATTTCATTATAAAGACCTGAAAGAATAGTTCCAATCATGACTTCAAAGGCTGCTGATGAAGATAACCCTGAGCCTTGTAAAACATCACTTGTCATATAGCCGTTAAATCCACCAATGGCATAACCTAATTCTTTAAAACGAGCAAGAACTCCTCTCATTAGTCCTTCAGATGTTCCTACTTCATTTTCATTTTTCGATAAATCATCTAAAGAAATAGGTTCTAAATCATAATCATCTGATAAAACTTTCACCACATCATTTTTAGAAACAACCGCAATAATATCTAAGTTGATGGCTGCCGCTAAAACTTCACCATTTTGATGATCCGTATGATTCCCGCTCACTTCACTTCTTCCTGGTGTACTATAGATTTCAATTTCTTGATCTCCATAAAGTGAAATAAATTTTTCAATTGCTGCTACATATCTTTGAGGTTGTTTTTCAATACGATTTTCATCAATATAGACTACTTTTAAAATATCATTATAACTTCCTTCTTGAATTTCTTTAATCACTAAACTTGCTTTTTTCATTATTTTTCTCCTACCATTTCTACAAATTTAATAAAAGCTTCTTTTCCTTCTTCATTCATTTTAAAGACACCTGCATCTTCTAATACATTAACGAATTTATGTGTTAATTCTTCTTTAAGTAATTGATCCACTGTATCTTCATTAAAATCATGACTCTTTAATTCATTATACCACGCCACATGTTTTTGCATATTTGAAATTTCTAAAATATTCTTTTTTCCTAATAAACATTCTTTTAAAATTTCTAATTCATCTTTTAATCTTGCTGGTAAAACCGCAAGTCCCATGACTTCAATTAAACCAATATTTTCTTTTTTAATATGATGTAAATTTTGATGAGGATGGAAAATACCATCAGGATATTTTTCATTTGTACGATTATTTCTTAAAACAAGATCCATTTCATACAATCCATTTTTCTTTCTTACAATTGGAGTAATGGTATTATGTCTTGTTTCATGACTATAAGCGATAATATCCAATTTTTCATGAGAATAATTGATCCATTTATTTAAAGTATCTAAAGCAAATTGAATCATTTGTTCATCATTTGTTGAACGTACACGAATGGTTGATAAAGGCCAATTTAAAACACTGATTTGTAAATCCGGATATTTATCTAAAGATATATCTTTAACAACTGTTGCTCCTTCTATTGGAAAGGTATAATGTCCTCCTTGGAAATGATCGTGTGTTAAAATAGATCCTCCTACAATTGGTAAATCCGCATTTGAACCTAGCATATAATGTGGAAATTGTTTAACAAATGAAAATAATGATCTAAAAGTATTTTCATTAATGACCATTGGTTGATGGTTTTCATTAAAAATAATGCAATGTTCGTTATAATAAACATAAGGTGAATATTGCATGTAATAACGGTATCCATTTAACATTAATGGGATAATACGATGATTTTGTCTTGCGGGATGATTAAAGTTTCCTGCAAAGCCCACATTTTCTTTACATAAAAGGCATTTGGGATAACCACTGGCTTTGATTGTCTTTGCCTTCATGATTTCTTTTGGGTCTTTTTCTGGTTTAGATAAATTAATGGTAATTTCAATATCACCATATTTATAAAATTGTTTAAAACGAATATTTTTATCTGTTCTTGTTTTTCTAATATAATTCGATGCAATAGATAAATCATAGAAATATTTTGTTGCTTTTTTAGAATCTTCTTTATAATACTCTTTAAATGTTTGAATTACTTCACTTGGACGAGGCATTAAACAATTCATAATACGCGTATCAAAAAGATCTCGTTCTGTAATATTATTTTCAATGAAGCCTTCTTGACAAGCATAATCTAACATTTTTTCTAAAATATCTGTCGCCACTTCTAATTCTTCATTAGTTTCTTCTTTAGTAAAATGATCTAAATGAAATAAATCTAATAATAAGTTTACTGCATAAATTTCATCATCTTCGTTAATTAAATGATGTTGTAAACCAAAATGAATAAGTCGATTAATTTGATGATTCATTTTCTATCCTCCATTCTTTCTCAATCTCATTTTATCACTTTAGTAAACTTTATCAATATATTTTACTAAATATTAATTAATAA
>ERZ779866.3794-NODE-3794-length-11848-cov-10.759858_pt1 | contig 11848 bp, 13 predicted proteins | sample MGYA00511248_ERZ779866 | MGnify/ENA primary metagenome ERZ779866 (study PRJEB29588, sample SAMEA2155758) | human gut metagenome | biome: human gut; feature: human-associated habitat; material: faeces | place: Denmark | collected 2008/2010 ... | reverse complement strand
CGAAATCACCTCAAATACACCCTACTATATCTGAATTTGCCGAGTGGGAATAAAAAAGAAAAGCCGAAAAACCCTGTAATATCAAGGCTTTTCGGACTTCGACCACCGCTTCTGATAAGGTTTTGATAAGATTTCACTTCGATGCCATTATTCTGTGTATCAAGTGGCTTGTGAGTAAAGAGTAATTCTCGATGGCTCACAAAATACCCATATTAACATTTTAGCCCGTACTGATGGGATGTCAGTACGGGCTTTTTGTCGTTCATTTTTTGTCGGCATCTGTAAACAGTTTGTGAACTTTACGGAAAAATGGTCGCCAACAGGGGGTAAAAACGGCTTAGAAGTGGCGGTATATAGAGGAGTATTTACTTGAAGAAAAATCAAAGTGTCAAATTGGCACTTTGATATATATTGCTAAGTTGCCGGATTGACAACTTAGCAGATTTGGGTAGCCATTTGCCCTTAAAAACGGCTTATAGGTAAGGGGGTGATTAGTCTTTATCCGCTTTTAGAGCTTCAATTAGCATATCGCTGAGTTCTTGTGAGGGTACTCTCGCCCAACGCTGTGTGGTGTCCTGAGCCGGGAATGTATAACGCCACTGGTCATACTGCTCCTTGTTGATCTCGCCATTTCTGTACTTTTCGGCTTGTTCCGCCCAAGCTGTGAGCATTTGAAATATGGAACGGTCAGTATTCGGCTTGCTGCCATCAAAGACAATATGCACTTCATTGTCGTTCTTCTCTACTCTAACGCCATGTAAATCTTCCACGGCGAAAAGTGTATGTATGAAGCCGAGGTTGCTGTCAATGTCGGGGATGCTCAATGCCAAGGGTGAAACCTCCAGCACATTTGCAAGTGCCTTTACCAAGTCCTCTTTGGGCGTTCTGGAGCCGGACTCATACTGAGCCATACGGACATCAGCGGTCTTTTCGGGAAATCCCACAGCTTGACCGAGCCATTTTTGTGTCATACCACGCAGATTGCGTATAAAACGGATTCTTTCACCGATTGCCATAGTTTTTCACTCCTTGCTGTGTCGTTACCTCATTATAGCAGATAAGCTTAGTGATTGTCAAGACGGCAGAAACAAAAAAGTTTAATATTTTCCTGCAAACCTCTTGACATAACGGAATTTGTTTAGTATAATGACGGTGTGGAGTTAAGCGAATATGCTTAATGCAAAAAACTGAATACCTGTCGCACATCACAGTAAAGGTGTGTACCGCCCGGGCAAATCGGATGGCGGCAAGAAAGTATCCGACACTAAATAAGTACAACTATATCATGACTTTGTAAAACGAAATCCGCAGCTTCATGTGTATTCGGCTCATCTGCACATGGACGAAGCTACGCCCCATTTGCACATCGACTTCATTCCCTTTACCACGGGAAGCAAGCGAGGGCTGTCCACCCGTGTATCGCTGAAACAGGCTCTTGCCGACCAAGGCATTACCGGCGAGGGGGCGTTCTCTAACCGAGCGTGATTTGTGGGTACAGGGAGAAAAAGAAGCTCTTGCGGAAATCATGTTGGAGCATGAAATCGAGTGGGAGCAGAAAGGCGAACACAGAGAGCATCTGAGTGTGCTTGAATATAAGCGAGAGCAGCGAACACAGGAGCTTGCCGAGCTGACCGAACAGACACAGGAAAAGGCTGCAGAAGTAGTAGCATTGGATAAGCAGCTCGAAAAGACCAAGCAGAAAAAAGTCAACATCGAGAGCATTGACAAAATCGAAGTCAAGCCCGTCATGCTCTCACCGTCGAGGGTATCCCTTGAAAAGACGGACTACGAAACGCTGTCCACCGCCGCCAAGAAATTCTACGCACAAGAAAAGAAAGAGTCGAAGTTGCAGAAAATGTTGGATGCAGCAAACAGAAAGATGGACGAATTGAAAGCTGTCATCAGTTCGTTGAGAGAGCAGGTCGCTTCTCTGACCGTCGAGCTGTCTAAGTACAAGTCTGTCCGTAACAGGCTCAATTCAGCCAATCTGGAACAGGAAAATGAGCGTTTACGGAAAAAAGTTCGCACCTATGAGGAAGTAATATCCGAAAACAAACTGTGGCATTTGTTTAGCAAAGTGCGTGGCAAAACGCACACACGGGACAATGCCCGATAATCAAAATTTAAGGAGGAAAAGAGAATGAAAGTTATATCCTGTGAGTTCAATATCGACACCGCTTGCGTGGAGCTTCGGTTAGAGGACGGAACGCTGATCGCCATTGATTGCACCGCCGTGGAGAATGAGGTAGCCGACAATATGTACGAACGGTCAGAGCTGGACTATCTGATTTATAACGCTCCGCTGGAATATGCAGACTTGATACTCAACGGCGATCCTGTGAAATATCTAAAAACCGTGACCGTGTATAAGCCCTTTGAGAATTGACCGCACCGCCGCCCGTGGGAGCAATCCTGCGGGCGGTTTTCTGCGTAGTCCCCAAAAATTTACATACTAATTTCTAAAATGGTATTGCAATTATTCGAGATTTAGAATATAATATTATTATTGAAATAGGAGGTGCGCTATGGAGTTTATGTCTGCAAGAGAAGCTGCCGAAAAATGGGGAATTTCCCAAAGACGAGTTGCTGTCCTCTGCTCAGAAAATCGAATTGATAACGCTACTATGGTTGGAAATATGTGGATTATTCCTGCTACGGCAGAAAAACCGATTGACGCAAGAATTATCCGTTACTCGCAGAGTGATGGCCAAAAGGTTAAGCCGTTTTTGAAATGGGCTGGCGGCAAAGGTCAGCTTCTTGCCGAGATTGAAAAGTATTATCCTTTCAGGGATGGAACAATAACCAAGTATGCAGAGCCGTTTGTAGGCGGTGGTGCTGTGCTTTTTGATATTCTAAGCAAATACGATTTGGAAGAAGTATATATCAGCGATATTAACGCCGAGCTTATTAACACCTATCGCATCATTCGAGACGATATAGATGAGCTTGTCACTATGTTAAGGACTATGCAAAGCGAGTTTGTCCCAATGGACACAGAGCATCGTAAAGTCTACTATATGGCAAAACGTGAACGCTTCAATGATTTGAAGGTCAATGGCAATGAGAGCGTGAATATCGAAAAGGCGGCTCTTATGATTTTCCTTAATAAGACCTGTTTTAACGGCCTGTTCCGTGTCAACAAAAAGGGACTGTTTAATGTGCCTATGGGTTCTTACAAGAATCCGATGATTTGTGACGAGGACAACCTCAGAGCTGTATCTGATAAGCTCCAAAGAGTAAAAATCGTTTGCGGAGATTACAGAGAATCCGCAGATTTTATTGATGAAAATACCTTTGTTTATTTCGACCCTCCGTATCGTCCTATCACCGACACCGCAAGTTTTACGGCATATACAGAAAACCTGTTCAATGACGAAGAACAGATTGAACTTGCTAAATTTGTTGATGATATGCACAGAAAAGGTGCAAAAATCGTAATCAGCAATTCCGACCCCAAGAACTCCAACACAGAGGACGATTTCTTTGATAACATTTATTCGTCCCATAGTATTAAGCGTGTTGAAGCATCCCGTATGATTAACTGCAACAGCGAGGCAAGGGGTAAAATTAAAGAATTGCTAATTTCAAACTTTTAAGGAGCAGGGATATGGAGATCAAAAGGGGAACTCAACTTATTGAGAATGGTACTAAACGAGCCATTATAGAATTTGTTTTTACCGATTACATCATCTATGTTTTTCAAGGGATTTTGTCGCAGTTTGATATTGTAATCAAGTATAAAAAAGATGGTACACGCATCCGTACCCCGAAGCACATTCATTGGGTAGTGGATATTCTAATGAAAATGCAGGGAAACGAAGCTCTTGCCAAGAGGTACTTGCAAGCAATTCAAAACTGTTGGAACACTTGTGTCCCACTTACGAATAATGACTACGCCACCTTAAAGGTGTTAATCGAAAATGGCGAGACTGATATTGATATTGAACAGTATTTTGCCCTAAACACCTACGGCGAATATGATGTTGAATTTCTGTATGTTTTGATGGAGTTGTTAGCTGTCCAAGAAAAAACAAATCGAGCAGATGCCTATATGTTCGGAAAGATTATCGAAGAATTGCTGGAGGCTGACAGAGATATTTTCAAAATTATATCCACAGCAGGCTTTGGCGGAAGGAGGGGCTAATATGGCAAGAAGTTTTAATACATGGTTAGCCGGCTTCCGTGACAGCATTGCGGATTATGGTTATTACATTGATTTCGAGAAAGTCCATCGCAATGTCGATGGTATTAAGGTAGAATTGAACATCCTCAATTCCATTGTCGGCTCAAAAAACATAAAAGAGGATTTCAAGGCGCTGATTAAGAAATATCCCGAGGTTTTGAAATGTATCCCTCTGCTCTTGGCGGTCAGAGCGAATGAAATATACTGCCAGGACGAAAACGGTGGCTATCTGTATCAGTTTGATTTCGGCAAGTACCCTCCGAACAGCTATGCCCATTATGAGCGTTACGCCTATTTTATGGAGCATACAGGGCTATTTGACTTGCTTGAAAACCACATCATCAACAATCTTGTCGACTATGCCACCGGCGTTGAAACGGGCTTAGACTCCAACGGTCGTAAAAACCGTGGAGGGCATTTGATGGAAGATTTGGTTGAGAACTTCATTAAAAAAGCAGGGTTTGTTAAGGGGACAACCTACTTCAAGGAAATGTACATACATCAGATTTCTTCTAAATGGGGCATTGACCTCTCTGCTATCTCCAATCAAGGAAAGATGGAAAAGCGTTTTGATTTTGTAGTCAAAACTCCAACTATGATTTATGGCATCGAAACAAACTTCTATGGTAGCGGCGGCAGCAAGCTCAACGAAACAGCGAGGAGCTACAAGACACTCGCTATGGAAACCGATACTATTAATGGCTTTACCTTTGTTTGGTTTACGGATGGCAAAGGTTGGAATAGTGCCAGAAACAACCTTGAAGAAACCTATGATGTGATGGAGCATATCTACAATATCAAGGATTTAGAGGATGGCATCATCAGCGAGGTTTTTAGATAATGGCAAAAAAAATTACAAAATGGGAACCGGAAGATTTTGAACTTGAAATGACTACGCATTGGTCATTTCCAAAGCGTGGTGATTGGGCAACACACGATGCAAAGTGGCGTGGAAACTGGTCGCCGTATATTCCAAGAAACATATTGCTCCGCTACTCCAAAGAGGGCGATTTGGTGCTTGACCAGTTTGCTGGTGGTGGCACTACCCTTGTGGAAGCGAAGCTCCTTAAACGCAATATAATCGGTGTAGATGTGAATGATGTTGCCCTTGCAAGATGCAAGGAAAAAGTGGATTTCGAGCATGAGGGTGCTGACGGCAAGGTTTATATCCATAAAGGTGATGCCCGACACTTGGATTTTGTTCCCGACAGCAGTATAGACCTTATTTGCACCCATCCGCCCTATGCCGATATTATTCAGTATAGCGAGGATATTGAAGCCGATTTATCTCATTTGAAAGTTAAAGACTTTCTTGAAGAAATGAAGGCTGTTGCCGCTGAGAGCTACCGTGTGCTGAAAAAGGACAAGTTCTGTGCCGTTCTGATGGGCGATACCCGTCAAAAAGGACACATGATTCCGATGTCCTTTGAGGTTATGCGAGTATTTGAGAATGCCGGATTTAAGCTGAAAGAGCTGATTATCAAGGAGCAGCATAACTGCAAGGCGACAGGATATTGGAAAACAAACAGCGTGAAATACAACTTTTTGCTGATTGCTCACGAGTTTCTGTTTGTGTTTAGAAAATAATCACATCGTTTCTGTGGAGCAAACAAAAGAGGTAACGCCACTCTAACGGGATTTTTGAATAGAGAAAGAAGGGAAAATATATTGCTATTCAATGTTTATTACTTAAATTTCTCAAAAGTATATGAAATCAAGATGATGTTAAGCAATATCATCAAAACCGACGAAAGCGTTGAGACCAACCAAGGAGACACCATTGATGCTGAATTACAGGCTAAAATGGGCACAAAGTTTTTGAAGTTGTTTAATGCCGAGGTTGGTTCCGATATTAAATCGGGTTCAACAGATTCTCAAAAAGTTCTTGAAAATTTCAAGGTTACTATGACTAAATCTCTGATTTTAAGTGAAGTCATGGAGAAGTGTAAAGCTGTTTCGTCCAGCTTTGATGGCATCACAGAAGGACAACTCATTCAGATTGATAATGTATCCCTTTCGCTCGAAAATGAGATGGAATTGCGAACGGTAAAAATGTTCTCAAATGGTTCTTTCAAAGGAATGAGATTGCCCGAAGCTGGTGGATTAGATATCAACAACCTTTTCAACTCTATATTCAAAGATTATTCTTACAAGCTCAAAGGCGAAATACAGGATAGCGACGAAAAAGTGTTAATTAAGATTCCGCTTACCTTTGAAAGCGAGTTTGAAAATCTTTACAATGTTGATGATCTTTTTATTGGAAATGTGTCTCTGATTGGAATATATAAAGGAAAAACAAAAATTAACGGACTTAAAAACTCCTTTGAATTTTTCCAAGAGTTGGGACAGGCTTCGGACTCTGATTCGGATAGTGAAGTCCATAATAGCCAATACTCAGCCCCCAAAGTGGCTAAACTGAAAAGTGAAGATGATGGGGTTGATTATAATTACATTGATCTTCTTGCGATTGTACAAGTAATTAAATCCGAAAGTGGCGAGGCAGAAGCCAAACCTAAGAAAACACGGAGAAAGAAGGATACCGAGTGAGTACGCTATTCTTCTATACAAAAAGTCAGTTTTTCAACTTCAAATCTGTTCAGATGGCAGCTGGTTTTGAGTTTTTAAGTATGTCGAAACTGCTTTCATCTCAGAAAATTGATGGATTAGATGAGGATCAGCAGTATTATGTTGATATTTCATCTATGGTCGGATTTGTAAAGGCTAATGATTCTCAGCTGTTGAATTTTGAGCAACTCTTCGGAAGTTTTGGCGAAAACATCACTTTTATCTGCGACAAATCATATGAGAAAGACATTAGGTATATATTCCGATATGTTTTTGATGATTTTTCTGATGTTGAAGTAGAAGATGATGAAACGCCTATCGAGAGCGAGGAAAACGCTGAAGTAAAATCTCCTGTTGTAAAAAAGATCACCGATTTAGACGATTCGGAAGTAGATAAATTTTTTGCAAACTTTGATGCGAGATTATACGGTCACGAACGCTTTAAGGAAGAATTTAAAGAACTTGTTACTTCGTTCAGAGTATTCAATAAATTGGGAGAGCATAAAATTCTTTCTCTCTTTTTAATGGGTGATTCTGGCGTAGGAAAGACCGAGGTTGCAAGAGCAATCCATAGAGCACTTGGTAGCCATGCAAAATTGGCAAAAATCAATTTTGGCAATTATAGTAGCCATGACGCTCTGAATAGTTTGATTGGCAGCCCTTTGGGATATATCGGAAGTGACGGCGGCGAATTACTTAAGAGGGTTCACGAATCAGATGTCGGTTTGATTCTTATTGACGAGTTCGAGAAAGCTGATAATGCCGTATTTAATTATTTCCTTGATGTACTTGAAAATGGAAAGATTGTAAACTCCCAAGCAGACGAGTATGATGTCAATGGATATATCATTGTATTTACATCTAACATCACTAAAGAAAATTTCAAAAAGAAAATTTCTCCAGAATTGCGATCTCGATTTGATTATAAAGGGATTTTCAATCTTCTTACGGATGAAGATAAGAAAAAGTTTGTGCACTTTAGAGTCAACCAGATTATTTCCAAGTATAAAGAGTTCGTATCATCAGATATACCGGATAGACTCCATGACGATGTAGTTGGCGAGATTGATGTCTCTCAATATAAAAATATGAGAGACTTAAACAAGAAAATCAAAGATACATTTGTTGCTCTTATTAAGCCTTGATTTTCAAACTAAAATTGACTATAATTATGCCGTGAAGAGAGCAACCACCCGAAACGATTTTCCCAAGCTGCCTTTCGTAGTTTATCACCACTGATAAGATTTTGATAAGCATCCATCGTATAGCTGAGATAATATGGATAATCAAAACAATCAGAAGGATAGGAGCAAATAATATTTAAACAAAACTGTTTAAGATACAGGTTCCTACATCGAGTGGGAATGACGCTCGAAACGGCGCAAACCCGCATGAATACAGGCTTTTTTGCCCGTCCATAAGGCTCTTGATACTGGATTGATACTATTTGTGTCCGCCCGGTACTCTCAAGAGAATAATCCCAAAAGGACAAGCAAAACCGCCCTGCTGAACGACAAATTCAGCAGGGCGGTTTTTTGCTTGTCTTATTTGTTTTTCCGCCAGGGGATATAATACTCGCTTTCCTTGCTGTCGTCACAGGTATGGGGCCAGTTGAGTTTCCATTCAAAATACTCGTCCCTGGTGATCTCCCCGGCGTGTAACTCCTGCTGGCGCAAAAGCCATTCCCGCATAAACTCGTCCACAAGGCCGTACTGGAAGTACATACCCACGGGAGGATGTGCGGGCCAGTCGTCGCCGTCATTGTACCGTACGGAGGTATCATCAGCAGCACCCGCCCTGCCCGGATTGCGGACAAGTTGGAACAGGCGGATAGAGCCGGGGCTGTCCTCGTCGAGCCAGAAGAATGTCCGCATGAAGTCCTCGGCGGAGCCGGGGGCGATGGTGTAGAAATTCTGGCGGTCTACCCGCAGCGCCTCCGCAATCTTGTCCAGCAACTCCCGCTTGGGGACACGGTAATTCGTTTCGTACTGTGCGATACGGTTGTCCGCTCCCTTTTCCTCAAAGCCGACGGCAAGACCCAATTCCTTTTGTGTCATACCTCGAAAGGTGCGGATTTTCTTTATCTTATCTCCGACTGTCATAATATCTCACCGCCTTTGCCAATAGTATAGCGCAAAAAAGCGAAATATGCAAGATAAAGTTTAACAAAAATGCGAAATAAATTCTTGACATTAACACTTGTGTTAATGTATAATGAGGGTGGAGGCATTAACATATTTGCGAAACAGGAATAAGGAGGTGAAACGCATGAGCAAGGAACTGTTTGTAAAGGCGGAGGAAGTAGCCAGGGAACTGGGTATCTCCAAGCCATACGCCTACAAACTGGTGCGGGAGATGAACGAGGAACTGAAACAGAAAGGCTTTATCACTATTCCCGGACGGGTGAGCAGACGCTACTTCGAGGAAAAATTCTACGGACTGCGGGACGAGCAGTAAGGAGGGAACAACAATGCCAGCGTACAAAGACAAGGAGAAGGGCACATGGTATGCGTCCTTTTACTACGAGGACTGGACGGGCAAAAAGGTCAAGAAGATGAAACGGGGCTTTCCCACCAAGCGGGAGGCGCTGGAGTGGGAGCGGACATTCCTGCAACAGCAGACCGCCGATCTGGAAATGACCTTTGAGAACTTCGTGGCCGTCTATGTGGCGGACATGAAAGGCCGTATCAAGGAAAATACCTGGGGCACGAAAGAACATATCCTCTACAAGAAGTTGGTGCCCTACTTCGGCAAGCGGAAGATGTGCGACATTCACTCCAAAGAGGTCATAGCGTGGCAGAATGAAATGCTCAATTACCGGGACAAGAATGGCAAGCCCTATTCCCCGGTGTACCTGAAAACGCTCCATAATCAGTTGAGCGCCGTGTTCAATCATGCGGTGCGGCACTACAATCTGAAAGTCAACCCCGCCGCCCAGGTGGGGAACATGGGCAAGCCAAAGAGCCGGGAAATGCTGTTCTGGACAAAGGCGGAGTACCTAAAATTTGCGGAGGCCATGATGGACAAGCCCCTCTCCTACTACGCCTTTGAAATGCTCTACTGGTGCGGTGTGCGGGAGGGGGAACTGCTGGCCCTCACCCTGGCGGACTTCGACTTTGAGAAACAGACTGTCACTATCTCCAAGTCATACCAGCGTATCAAGGGCCGGGATGTTATCACCGACCCCAAGACGCCCAAGAGCAACCGGGTCATTCAAATGCCCGCTTTCCTCTGTGATGAAATGCAGGACTACATCAAGAGCCTGTACGCCGTAGAGCCGACAGACCGTATCTTCACGGTAACAAAATCCTACCTCCATCGTGAGATGGACAGGGGAGCAAAAGAGGCCGGGGTCAAGCGGATCAGAATACACGATCTGCGGCATAGCCACATCTCCCTGCTGATTGACATGGGCTTTACGGCCCTGGCAATCGCTGACCGGGTGGGGCATGAGAGTATCGACATTACTTACCGTTACGCCCACCTGTTCCCCACCCGGCAGACGGAGATGGCGGACAGGCTGGACATGGAGCGAAAGGGGGCCTAAATCATGTCGCTGAAGAACAGGGACAACAAGAACCGATGGAGAAACAAGACTGTGGCGTTTCGGGTGTCCCCGGAGGAGGACGCACAAATTGAAACCGCTGTGCGGCTCTCCGGGCTGACGAAACAGGACTACATCACCCGGCGGCTCCTGTGCCGGGAAGTGGTGGTGCAGGGCAATCCAAGGGTCTACAAGGCCCTGCGGAACGAACTGGCCGCTGTGCTGGCCGAACTGCAACGGATAGAGGCCGGGGCCGGGGTGGACGAGGAACTGATGGACAACATTGAACTAATCGCCGCCATCATGGACGGCATGAGGGAGGATTGATAGATGGATAGATTACAAGAGAAAACGACCGTCCCATATCCGCCTGTTGGCGCAGACGGGGGACAGTCGCTCTCACAAAAACCTAACCAAAGTATAGCAGAGGAACAGGCCGAACACAAGCCCCAAGAGCGGGATTTTAGGGAAATCCTGCGGCAGATAGACCGGGTCAACGACCCGGCCTATCTGCCCTCCCTCTCCATGAACGAACTCTACGAAAAGGTGTACCCCGGCAAGCCCCCCGTGGTGGAGGGTCTACTCTATCCGGGAGTGTACCTCTTTGTGGGCGCTCCCAAGGTCGGCAAGTCCTTTCTCATGGCGCAACTGGCCTATCATGTGAGCAAGGGCCTCCCTCTGTGGGGGTATGAAGTCCGCCAGGGGGCTGTCCTCTATATGGCCCTGGAGGATGACTATCCCCGCTTGCAGGGACGGTTGTACCGGATGTTTGGGGAGGACAGCGCCGCAGACCTCCACCTCTCTATTTACGCCAAACAGTTGAACAGCGGCCTGGAGGAACAACTAAAGAGGTTTGTCCGGGAACACCAGGACACCCGGCTTATCATCATCGACACCCTGCAAAAAATCCGGGAGGCCGGGGCAGAGAAGTATAGTTACGCAGACGACTATAAGGTGATAACCAGTCTGAAACGCTTTGCCGATGGAACGGGGGTCTGCCTCCTGCTGGTACACCATACCCGCAAGCAGCAGGCCGACGACAAGTTTGATATGATCTCCGGCACCAATGGCCTGATGGGTGCGGCGGACGGGGCCTTTCTGCTCCAAAAGGAACGGAGGACGGACAATGCCGCCACACTGGACATTTCCGGGCGTGACCTGCAAGACCAGCGCCTCTATCTGAAACGGGACGAAGAACGGCTGGCGTGGGAGTTGGAGCGGCGGGAAACAGAACCGTATAAGGAACCGCCTGACCCGGTTTTGGAGGCCGTTGCCGCCCTGGTGACGGCGGAGCGGCCAGAGTGGAGAGGAACGGCCACCGACCTTACCGCCGCCTTGGGGGTGGATATGAAAGCCAATGCCCTGGCGATGCGGTTGAATGTTCGGGCGTGGCGGCTGTCCTATGAGTACCATATCCGCTACGAAAGCACCCGTACCCACGCCGGGAGAAGTATTCGGCTGACGCTGGAACCTCCCCAGGCGTGACGACCGTGACGGCCGTGACAACCTCTGCACCACCGCCCCGATATCAAAAAAGCCGTCACGGTCGTCACGGC
>ERZ779866.3792-NODE-3792-length-11852-cov-5.252861_pt1 | contig 11852 bp, 11 predicted proteins | sample MGYA00511248_ERZ779866 | MGnify/ENA primary metagenome ERZ779866 (study PRJEB29588, sample SAMEA2155758) | human gut metagenome | biome: human gut; feature: human-associated habitat; material: faeces | place: Denmark | collected 2008/2010 ... | reverse complement strand
TGCCAGTTCCCACGCCAGACGGAATCCGCAGATAAAGCTGTCCACGGAGCGTTGCACTATCATCAGATTCTGGGCGCCGATGATCTGCAGCACCAGTTTACGCTCCGGCTTGTCCAACCGCTCAATGAGCTGCCGGTGGCAGGTTTCCACTTCCTGTTCGGATTCCACCATAGGCAGAGAGGTGTAGAATCTGTCGTACAGCAATCTCAGCGTTTCGTTCATGTGCCTCGCCTCCTTGTAGCAAGACACAATACCATAGATTAAGGGAAATAGCCATCACTTTTCTTTTCAAAGAAAAATATGCATCTCTGCATTTAGAACGAATGTGGCACCTGTGGATTATGGATTTAAGAATGCTCTTCTCTTGGAGCCTAATGTTATATTTCTTTATGCTGGTACTTTTTTGTCAATCAGCCAAGAATGGATGGACTTCAAAAAAAGATATTCATCTTCAGAAAAACTATAACTGGCGTTTCTATTATTAGAAATTGCCGCAAATTTTGTAATCCAGGCTGTTTTCGCATTCTTCCCACCACTTATTTTTAGTTCCTCAGGGCGAGTATAATCACTTTCAAAAAGTTCTGTCCAGTTAGAGCCAAAAATAGCGATGTCTTTACAGTTTGCAATAGTCACACAGTCCCAAATACTTACATCCTTTACAATACCGTTTTTGCTATTCTCATAATCAGCTTTTCCTTTGGCGGTATTTGCCTGCTTGTAAACTTTAGGTGGCATACCTGCCGTAAGCCATTTCCCTTGATACTTCTTTTGAAGTTTTTTGGCAAAGTCATCCTTAATAAAATACTCAATATCTTGGATAAGGCTAAAGGATTCGGCATTGAATTGTTTTGTATTATCACGAATCCATTCTGCAAGTCCTTCTGGCGAAAAATTGGGGATACTTTCGTGAATTATTTGCTCAAACATTCTCCAAACTTTTGATTTTCCGCCGCTACCATAATTTGTTCGGATTTCCTTGCGTTGAGATTCGCTAATGTTTCCCAAATATGTAATTATGGGAGCTAAATAAGGTTCAACCTCCTCAACAAGTTTTGCACAACTGCTAATTTTAGGGTTTATTTTGCTTGTAATGACTAAATGGTCAATAATATCATTAATTGTTCTAATAAGTGCATGAATAGTATTATTTATTGTTAAGATTCCATTGTTTGAGTCGCCTTGTTCCCATTCGTCAGGAAGTTCATTTTTGAAATGTTGGAACACATCAATAAGGAACGGTAATAGAACGTCGCGTGTTGCAATATTAGTTCCACGGTCAAAAGTACCTGCTTCAATCTCGGCATTGTCCTTCCCAAACCGAGTTAGGAAGTGAGTTGATTTTAGCGCACTTTCAATGGTATCAATAGTCAGGCAACAGTATTGAGTTGCCTCGGTTTCACCAATAACTATTCTTCCAAAGAAGGGAGAAGACTGGAGTTCCCCAAGTTTTTGTGCAATATTAAGACGGAGTGCTTTACGTTGCTTGTTTTTATCTTCTGAGGACCATAGCAAATCGGCATTCAGTGTATTCTGAAGATTTTTAGAAACCGTTTTTTGGTTTTCGTTTATCTCCATGAACAATTCTACCTGTTTGTCCTTTTCAAGATTAACGAACGCTACAACTGGAATTGAATTGGTAGATGCATATTGGGATCCAGCATAGCCATACAAACGATGTTGGCCATCAATAATATATGCAGACCTATATAACTGGGGCAGGTGAAGGATGCCGATTTTAGATAATGAAGACTCTACTTGCGGTGTAGCTTGGTCAAATTGAAGTTTTTTCCCATTTGTATCAATGCTAATTATCAACGAGTTTGGAAAAAATCCACCTTTATCAACGAAACCACGAATTTCTTTCAAGCGCGCTTTTTTTATAATTCTTTGGTAGGTTGGCATCATATCGCTATTCGCTTCATTACGATGAAGCACATAAGCAATTTTAAGTAATTTTTCTGGTTCGATAGAAAATGAGTAGTATGTATAGCCCCCCATTTTACCTTCAATAGCTGGTATACGATTCTCCATCGAACCAATTTTTTGACCGGCAAATAGGGTGCCAAGCAACTGAAATCTGGCACATGTTCCTAAATGTTTAGCCAGTTCGGAAAAATATTTGATGCCATATTCATCGAAATGGTAAATCCCTAGTTCCATCATTCGCTTTTTATCGGCTTCAATAATTTCATAGTTCTTCGTAGCAAAAATATACTTTACCTTTTTGCCTCTGAAGTCTTTGTGCTTGCGAACGGTTTTAAAAAGGCCCTCCTTGATTCCTTTGATGGCTTCTAATTCTGTTTTAAAGTCAGCCTTTTTCCCTGAAACTGCACATTTACACTCAACAAACAAGATGGTTTCTTCATCTGCAGCAAAAATATCGATTTGCTTCGTTGTGGGGGATCCTTCAGTCCCATAGTTGATCACAAAATGGCGATCTCTGTTCATGTGTGTAAAGCCCAAATTTGCAAACAAGCACCAAACTTCATCTTCAAACTGCTCATCCATCGGTTTTGGATGTTTCATTCTTATAGAATTTTTTAGCTCCTTATCGAGTAGCCAACCTTCGCTTTCTCGTTTTTCTCGCAATTCATTTTCAAATTTCGCAAAAATATAAGGTTGGCTGCGGCGCTTTTTGACACCGATTAATTCTTTATCGGTTACCAGCCCTTCCACAAAGCTCATGCCTGCACCCCCCCCCCTTAATGTTGGTAAATATGTATTCTTTAATTTTGCCCCGAGTGGCATTTTCCCCACCGATTAAACTTGCGCGACTAAATTCATACCGTATATCGTCTTCCTGCGTAAAAATATCCCGAATAGTTTGGTGAGCAGCATTAGTAAGAATGTAATATGCTCCCTGTGATTTAATAAAATCAATTAATCGCCGAAGACGATACTGATCCTCTAGTGAAAAAAGTTTCTGATTATATTTGATGAACCCATTATTGTTATGTGAGACAGTATACGGCGGATCTAAAAACACTAAATCACCTGTTTGAATATTAGGTTTAATGCACTCAAAATCTCCCTGTGTCAGAGTTGAATTTTGCAGTTGCAGTGAGGCTGCCCGGAGTTTATCTTCCTCTAAAAACTCTTTTGTCCTGTTGCCATAGGGGACATTATATTCTCCTCTAGCATTGACGCGATATATTCCATTGAATGATGTCTGGTTTAAAAATATAAATCTAGCTGCTACTTCGCATGGCGTTATAGGGTTACTTTGACGAATAGCATAGTAGTCCTCTGGTGTATTGTGGTATTGTCGCAATTCCGCAATGACATCATCAGGGGATTCCTTTATAGCTGTATAAGTGATTATTAATTCATTATTTAGATCGGACAAGTAGGCGGCATTCTTCGGCGATAAATAAAAATATATCGAACCACCACCTAAAAATGGCTCGTGATAGTTATTAAAAGACTGACTACCAATTATTTTATCAATGTGTTTAATAAGCCACGACTTCCCACCAGCCCACCGCAAAAAGGGCTTTGTATATGTGTTTGCCCCTGTAGGCATTTTCATCCCCTCGCCAAACGAGGTGATGAAAATGCCATACCTCGCCTATTATTGTCATAATTATAGCATATATGACAAAATCTTCAATACTATGCTGTTACATAAATGCGCAATACCAAAATCAATATTTTTTCTTTGCTCGGAATACCTTTACATTATAGTAATTTCGGCACTTTGTTCCGCAGAATTCACTCTTGGCGTGGGTGTTGTAGTACACCTTCCCGCAGTTTTTGCAGACCTTCAGAGGCACTGACTCCGCAGAGATCATGGAAGCATAGGCGAATCGGATCACGGATTCCAAACTGCGGACCTCCCACACCAACTGAGGATTTGGGCCGCTGGTCAGCCGATAGCTGAGAAAACCGGACAGATCCATAACCTTTGGATTGGGTGTAGGCACCAATTCGCCCTGCACGGTAAGGAAGTGCTGATACAGCATCATAAAACTGCTTTGGAAGAATGATACATCTTCACCATATTCCCAACTGTTCAACGGGCGGTAACACGGGGGTACATTGGGGTCTTCCGTGGCCCCTTCCCCCTTCTCGGCATTCAGACCCAAGAGCCCGTAGCGGGCCGCAAAAGCGGCACACAGGCGGTTTTTGTCCGGTGCTCCCATGTGCAGCTGCCGCCCCAGGTCCAGAGCGTCCGCCACCAGAGGGCCAGGCTGCTCTGCGCAGTTATAGGTGAGGTCAGTTGCACCCTTCGCAGGGGTCAAATATTCCCCGCCCCACTGGTGTGGCTTGATCTGATAGGCTGACCACCGCGTCCATAGGACATTCAGGTTGGGAAACATGGCTTTCAGTTCCATGGTAATTCCTCCATTGTAATACTTGTAATCAATATATCATCTTTCTTTTTGGGGTGCAAGCAAGTACCCCGTTTTCTTTTTGTTAAGGTGTAAGTACGATCAGATATCTTCTGGTTTCCGCTGGCCGGTGACCAGAAAGCGGATCTTCTCCAGCGCCTTCTGCCGCTGCTTGGTGATGTTCCGGGTGGTACACCCCATCTGTTTGGCAATATTCTTGGTTGGGATGCCAAAGACGATATTCAACCTCAAAATCTCCTGCTGCTGGGGCGTCAGCTCCCGCATGGCCCCGCTGACGGGGTACTCCGCCACCAGATTGGGCAGATCCCCCGCCTCCTGTGAAAAGATGATGTCCAGCCAGTCATCCTCTTCATACAGCTTCAGACTTTCGGGAATCTGATAGCGGCCATCTGCACTGATCCCTCCGTTCAAACAGGATAGATCAAAATCATCCCTGCGATCCTCGTGCCTGCGGTCATTGTTTTTATCGTAGTCATCCAGTGCCTGCACCACTCCGGCCCAATCTTCCTGCTGGGCCAACGCCTGTAATCGCTGCTCCAACCGCTCTTCCTTCAGGTCCCACATGGTCTTCTTCAAGTTTCTCACCTCCCTGGTTCCGTTTTTGACCGTCTCACCGTCTATATAATAGGCGGTGTAATTTATGTAATCATTATAATCAATTACAAAATAAAGTCAAGGGGGTGTGACCATGACCAGAGAAGAAAAAGGAGCGACCCGTTACCGGGCCATGTTCCGACATTATCCGGATGCCCTGACCCCGGCCCAGGTACAGGAGATGCTGGGGATCGGCAGACGGATGGTCTACGGACTGCTGCGCAGGGGAGAGATCCAGAGTGTCCGCATGGGACGGCTGTACCGTGTACCCAAGATCGCGGTCATTGACTACCTCTGTGCAGTAGATCAGGCAGAAAAGACTTGAAAACAGCGTCCACTCAAGGTAACATCACAAGACCTTGAATGGACGCTGTTGATTTGAGAGGAGGAATGGATGGTTCCTATGAGCAATCGAGAAGTTACCGGAAGTCTCTTCGAACGAAACGGCCGTTACACCGCTGTTTTAAACCTGTATGATAAAAATGGAAAACGCAGGCAAAAGTCCGTTGCCCTGGGTATTCCGGTGAAGGGTAACAAGCGCAAGGCCCAGGCACGCCTGGAGGAATTGAAGAAGGCGTACAGTTCCGGGATCATGGAACCGGAACCCCCACAGGAGGAGTCCCCGCTGTTTGCGGACTTCCTGCGGGAGTGGCTGAAAATCACGGCTCCCACCATTGAGCGCACCACCTATCAGAGTTACAAGGGCCTCATCGATGCCCGGCTGGACGCGTTCTTCCGGGAGCGTGGACTGCGACTGGAGGAACTGGAGCCTAAGCACATCCGGGAGCTGCACCAGTCCATCTTCAAGGACGGCTGTAACGCCAACACCGTGATCCACTATCACGCTGTGGTACGCAAGGCGCTGCAGTATGCGGTGAAGAACGGGCTGGTAAACGAAAATGTGGCCGACCGGGTTGACCGGCCCAAGAAAGGAAAATATCTGGCGGCGTTCTACTCCAAGGAGGAATTGGCTGCCCTGTTTGATGCCACCAAGGATGATCCCATCTCGGTGGTAATCCAATTGGCAGCCTACTATGGTCTGCGGCGCAGCGAGGTGCTGGGTATCCGCTGGAGCGCCATCGACTTTGAGAAGGGCACCTTGTCCATCAACCACAAGGTCACCGAGGGCATCGTGGACGGTAAGGTCCGGCTCTACACCGAGGACAAGCTGAAAACTAAGTCCAGTTTCCGCACGCTGCCTCTGATCCCGCCGGTGCAGGTTCTGCTGGAGGAGCAGCGTGCCCGGCAGCAGAAGTACCAGAAACTGTTCAAGAAGTCCTACTGCACCGACTACCTGGACTATGTGTGCACCGACGAGATGGGCAAGTTGTTCCGGCCCAATTACATCACCGACCATTTCAAACTCCTGCTGAAGCAGCACGGCCTGCGGCACATCCGGTTCCATGACCTGCGCCATAGTTGCGCCAGTCTGCTGCTCAGTCAGGGTATTTCCATGAAGCAGATCCAAGAGTGGCTGGGACACTCCACCTTTGCCACCACCGCCGACATCTACTCCCATCTGGATTTCAACTCCAAGTTGGAATCGGCGGACGCCATCACTGCAGCCTTTGCCGAGGAGAAACCGGCAGAGGAGCAGGAAGAGGATGACTTTGGCATGAACCTATCTATGTGAGGTGACGGGATGGATTACAGTTATCTTCGAAGAGAATACCCAGAAACAATCTCCATGGATCAACTCTACCGGATCTGCCACATCAGCAAACGGAAAGCCCGCTGGCTGTTGGAACATGGGGTAATTCCCTGTCAGGACTCCGGCAAACAGACACGGCGTTTTTCTATCCGATTGGAAGATGTGATTTGCTTTCTGGAACAGCGGGATACGGGACTGCTGGATAATGTCATTCCACAGGGGATCTTCTCCAACAGTAGTCCACCCCCAGTCCGTCCAGCCAGACAAGTGCTGGATGAGGACAAATTTTGTGCCTATCTGCTGGAGTGCTGGGAGGACTGGCCCGATATGCTGACAACCCGACAGGCGTCGGAACTATGTGGGTACAGTGTGAATGCCCTCAACCGCCGGTGGAATCTGGGACAGATTCAGGGGGTGAAATACCGGAATGAACTGCGGTACTCCAAGGAATCCCTGGCCTGCTGGCTGGCATCCACCAAGGGGCAGGCTATTGCCGCGCTCTCCCAGCAGCACAGAGAATGGATGAAGGAGCTTGAGCAGAAGAACAAGACAGCGGCATGGAGTTTGACTCCATGCCGCTCTATTTAAAAATTCTTATTCGTTGTTCATAGGAGGAGCATATTTCCAACAGAATCCACCGGCCTGCATTCTCTTATTTTTTGCGCACATCGTGATATTTGAAGCGCTGATATGAAGTACTCGTCCGGCTTCCGAAATACTTTTCCACTCCTGTATAAAGGTTCCATCCAAGGAATATTGATAAATCTTTTTGGACAACGGATGATTTTCCCTAATTTTCTCTCGATAACATCGATTACATCCTGTTCCATTCACACGATGACCGACTGAAGTCTGCCACTCATATCCACAGGAGTGGCACTTCCACCAAACCTTTAGATCTGAGCCTAATGTGACCATATCAGGTGTTAAATCCTCATTTTTTATAGGATGCCATTCCTTTGCCAGATCGGGACGCAGTACGGCCAGAGACTTTTCTGTTAAAGGGGTAGCATATTTCATGATTTTAAACTGATCCTTCTGAAGATCTATAGCCACAGTACTATGGACATGAGAGGGGATTTTTCTGCTCCAGAAGTTTGATGATGGATCAATCTGATCCATCAGATAGCGAATCAATTGCTCTAAATTTTTTCGATTGTCCAGTTTCTCCGTGTGATATATCATATCTGCAGTTAGTGGTGTTCCATCCTGAATTTCCTCTTTAATACGAATCAATTTGATTCCTTGCTCAGAGCATAAACGGTATTTTTCTTGTTCACTCTTCTGCTTGTTTTTGTGCCAGTAAGATCCATCATACTCAATAGCCAATTGAAGGGAAGGGATGTAAATATCCAGTTCCATCCGCCCCGGCAGAATGTCGCTACACCGGCTGATTGCATCCGGATATACTTGCTTGATATAGTAAAATACCGCTTGTTCCGCAAAAGAGGTCTGACGGCCAGAATTGCAGTCTGGACAATTGGTGCCGTGCCCGCGATGCATCACACTGGCTTTATATGAATGTCCGCGTGGACACAGCCACCATACCTTTTTTCCGCTTCCAATTGTTACCTGCTGCGGCGTCAGAGTTCCATTTGCCGTGGGATGCCATTCCTTTGCCAACTCTGGATAGACGGTTGCCAGATCATTTTTTCCAGGTACCACCACTTTATTTGCGCAGCAAGGACATCCTCGCCCCAGTATAATTCGATTGCTGATTTTTGCCTTCCATGAATAGCCACAAACAGGACACTTCCAGTATACCGATTGATTGCTGGAGGGAGAACACTGTTCCGGTAAAAGTTTTCCATTTTTCTCATAATCCCACTGAGACGCTATGCCAAAATCAGCAACTGAACCAGAACTTTTTAAAATGGTTTCTGTTCTTACAACTGCTCTGCGTAGTTTTGCACATTCGGGACACCCCGTTTTTCGTTGCGTCCGTTGGCGGATGCTGGCTTTCCATCTGTGTCCGCACACAGAACATTTCCAGCATACAGTTTTAGTACTTCCTGGGACAATGTCCAATATATCAATATTTCTATTTCCTTCAAAATCCCATTCTTTAGCCAGGTCCGGAAAGAGCGTTGGTAAGTCATTGTAACCAATCCAAACTCGCTTGTTTGAACAAAAGGGACATTCCTTTCCGTTAACCCTCTTATAAATTACTTCTTCCCAAGAGTGGCCTTTTCCACATTTCCAATGCGCTGTTTTATTGCTACCGCAAGTCAGTTTATCTGGATCCAATCCAAGTTTTGTGTTCTCCTCGAAGTCCCATTCAGCCATGAGATCAGAATTCTGAGATATATAATTTGCCATCTCATCGCCCCGACTTTCAAATTAATTTGATGTAGTAAAAGGCTCCGGAAACAGGTGCTTCCGGAGCCTTGGCGGAGGTGAAGAGATTCGAACTCTTGCGCCGGCGAAGCCGACCTACCGGATTTCGAATCCGGACCCTTCAACCACTTGGGTACACCTCCATTTATTGAAAATCGGTCGCCCGATTTACAACCTACTTATTCACTTTTCGGGAAAACTGTTAGCATTCTGTTAGCGTTTTGCGTTTTTTTCACTTTTTCTAAATTCCGCAATCCCTTGCGGCACAAGGATTTGCAGTTTTTTCCGTGCCTTCGTGAGTGACGATTTCGAGTCAGCCCCGTTATGACCACTTCGATACCGCTGCATGGATTGTCTCTCTGCCGGGAGCGCATACATTCCCCCACCGGCGAGAACTTTTTATACGATACCTCATTTTTAATTCTTTGTCAATGGCTCACGGGAAATCTCCTGGTATTTTGCGTTTGCCTCCGCTGCCGAGTCCTGTCCGCTTCCCTGCTTTTTCTTGACAGCACCCCGCCCATCCTTTTATAATGACCCCATCCCCAAAACCATATGGTTTTTTATTACAGCTTATGGAGGTTTCTATGAAACGCAAATCCGCTGCTATATTGGCTGCCGCACTGGGCATGTCCCTTCTCCTGTCCGCCTGTGCCCAGCCCGAAAGCGCACCTTCGCTCACCCCCTCCGCTTCTCCGTCGGCCAGCGCCCCGCAGCCCTCTGCCAGCACCCCACAGCCCTCTGCCAGCGCCGATGCCCAGTCCACAGGCGGCATCCTTTCCGTCTTCTCCGCGGAGGACCTGGACGGCAACGCCCTGGACCAGAGCATCCTGGAGGGTCACACCCTCACCATGGTCAACGTGTGGGCCACCTTCTGCACCCCCTGCATCAGCGAGATGCCTGAACTGGGTGAACTGGCGGAGGAGTACGCCGACAAGGGCGTCCAGATTGTGGGCCTTGTCTCCGATGTCCTGGACAGCGACGGTTCGGTCAGCGAGACCCAGCTGGACACCGCCCGTGAGATTGTCTCCGCCACCAGCGCCAACTATACCCACATCGTCCCCTCCGTCGACTTCTACGGCATTCTCTACCAGATTACCTCCGTGCCCACCACCTTCTTTGTGGACGAGACCGGTGCGCAGGTGGGATACGCCTATCTGGGCGCCCGGGACAAGGCCGAGTGGTCCACCATCATTGATGAGATGTTGACGGAGGTCGGAGCATGAGCTTCCTGAAACAAAACAAAGCCGCTCTGCTCCTCCTTCTGGTGGGAGCTGCGTGCGTCGCCATTGGCGTGTGGCGGGGTGAGACGGAGACCGTGTTCCGCAAGGCGGTCAATATCTGCATGGAGTGTATCGGCCTTGGGTAAGGTGATGAACTGGCTGCGCTGCCATGCTCCCACCCGGCGGCGCTGGATCCAGCTATACGCGGCGCTTTTGTACAACGCGCATTTGAAGGGCTTTATCCAGGGGGAGATCTATACCGGCCCCCTGAAGAACCTTTGTGTGCCGGGGCTGAACTGCTACTCCTGCCCCGGGGCCGTGGGCGCGTGCCCCTTGGGTAGCCTGCAAAACGCCCTGGCGGCTTCCACGGTGCGCGGTCCCTGGTATGTGTTGGGCATTTTGATGCTCCTGGGGCTGACTCTGGGACGGACGGTTTGCGGTTTCCTGTGCCCCATGGGGCTGCTGCAGGAGCTGATTCACCGTGTGCCCACTCCCAAAATCCCCAAAGGAAAAGTAACCCGGGTGCTGTCCTATGGCAAATATGTGACCCTGGGACTGCTGGCGGTGGCCCTTCCCATCTATTTTGGGGCGCAGCAGCTGCCGCTGCCTGCCTTTTGCAAGTATATCTGTCCGGCGGGAACGCTGGAGGGTGCGGTGGCGCTGCTGACGCACCCGGAAAACGACTCGCTCTTTTCCATGCTGCACGGGCTGTTCACGCAAAAAATGGTTATCCTGATTTTGCTGGCGGCGCTGTGCGTGTTTTGCTACCGGGCTTTCTGCCGTTTCCTGTGCCCGTTGGGGGCGATTTACGGATTTTTTGCCCGGGTCAGTCTGCTGGGCATCCGGGTGGAGGAGGACAAGTGCACCCACTGCGGTTTGTGCCTGAGCCGTTGCCCGGTGGACATCCGCCGGGTGGGCGACCATGAATGCGTCCACTGCGGCGCCTGCAAGGCCGTGTGTCCCACCGGCGCTATTTCCTGGAAGGGTTCTCAAGTGTTCCTGCGGCAGGACGCGCTCAAGCGGCGTGTGCCCTGGCAGGGACTGGCGGTTGCCGGCATGCTGGCGCTGTTGGGGGTTACGCTGTGGGTTGCCAACCAACCCGGACAAGAAGCCGCCCCACCGGTGGAAGCGGTGGAAACGGGCTACCAAGTGGGCATGACGGCTCCGGATTTCACGATGCCCCTGTATGGCGGCGGAGAATTCCACCTGTGGGAAAACCGTGGGAAGGTCACCGTGCTGAATTTCTGGGCTACCTGGTGTACCCCTTGCGTGGCGGAGCTACCGTATTTCGACCGCCTGGCGGAGGAAATGGGGGATCAGGTGAACGTGCTGGCCATCCATTCCAATTTGGTTACTGAGGATGTGGCGGCCTGGCTGGAAAAGGCCGGATACGCGCATTTGCCCATGGCGCTGGACGAGAGCGGGGAGATCCTAGCCTCTCTGGGGGTCTCCACCATGCTGCCCGTAACCGTGATCCTGGATGCGGAGGGTAAGGTATGCTACAATGCGGTGGGCTCGGTGACCTATGAGTTCCTGCTGGAACAGGTGCAAGCAATTCAATAAAAAAACACGCCGCGCGCTATTCTACCATTCAAGGGAATGCGCACGGCGTATTTTTACGCTTTCATCAAGCAGGTCAGGGGTGCACAAAGGTGCCCGCATCGCTGCCCGGGAGGCCCTCCAGCAGCCGCTCAG
>ERZ779866.3791-NODE-3791-length-11853-cov-3.093745_pt1 | contig 11853 bp, 18 predicted proteins | sample MGYA00511248_ERZ779866 | MGnify/ENA primary metagenome ERZ779866 (study PRJEB29588, sample SAMEA2155758) | human gut metagenome | biome: human gut; feature: human-associated habitat; material: faeces | place: Denmark | collected 2008/2010 ... | reverse complement strand
CTTTCCTCTTTTTTATTATAGCACACTTCATGCCATAATTCAATTTAGTTTAGAACTATCGCTCATGGGCAAGGGCTTTTTGAAAAGAAACCTTTGAGAAACTTTTGTGTATAAAAGTAGCCGCCCATTTCTGGACGGCTCTTTCATATGCGTTTAAAATTTGAGTCCTTCAATGGCATTATCATAGACAAATTGCATGATTTCTTCCATATCATTGGTTTCGTAAAAGTAAACCAGCAAGGTTTTAAATTCCACAATCTTATCTTCTGGAATTGAGATAATACCGCATCCGTTTTGAATCATAATATGATTGGCATAAAGCATAGATGACCTTTTGTTACCATCTAAAAACAGTTGTGTTCTCATTAGGTAAAGCATTGCAGTAATTGCCCTTTGTGTAGCACAAGGAATCTGATTGATTTCCTGTAAAGTTTTGGACACTTCTTCTACATCAGGAATACCAGGAATCCACTTTGTACCACCAATTTGAACCGGAATTGTTCTAGGAAAACCCGCATTATAGACCAGATCATCCCCACCAACTAATTTATTAAGTTGACAAGCATATTGCAAATCCGCATCCGCTTCAAGGTTATCCAGAAGAAAATACCATGCTCTTTTTAGATTATTGATGGTCAAGACATCATTCAATTTCATTGTTACCGGCAAGCCATTAAAAACAGCATCCGTTTCTGGAAAGGTTACAGCCAGCCCTTCCAGGCGTGCTGATTTCCAAATAGTATCAACAATGTTTCGCCTTGCAACAAATTTGTTTTGTTCAAGGGTCATATTAAACTTATCCTGCATATTGTTTTCACCTCTTTTTTATTATAGCACACTTCATGCCATAATTCAATTTAGTTTAGAGCTTTCGCTCATGGGCAAGGGCTTTAAGGAAAGCCCTTGAGAACCGTTTAGCCTATTTGGATTTCTTTGGCTCTTTGTGGATATTGGCAGTGCCAGTCTGCTTGTATGTTTTGCCGTTCATACGCATATACATAGCACTCACGATAGCGGTATACAGCACCTTTTCATTGCCGAGTTTAACGCCAGCTTCAGAACCAGTGATGTATTTAGACATGACGCCTTTAATGAAATTTACATCCATGATTTTCATTTTGATTTCCATTGTTTCCGGCAGCATACCCTTTACAATGATGTTCAGCTGCTTTTCGAGTGCCTTATTGGAAGAACCTGCAAAGTCACTTCCAGCCTTGCCAGCCTGCTCCTTATCCATGTAATTGGTCAGAGTATTTGCGCCAATGCCCTCTGTTTTGCTGGACAGATTCAGAGAGATATTGTGAAGAAAACGCTCAACCATGGTGTTGTACACGCTGGAGGAAGCGCACTTGACAGCCTTTTCAAAAGTGCGGAAAGATAGCGCACGTTTGGTGCTAACTACTTCGTAGTGGATAGTTTCACCGGATGGATTTTTCAGTCTGAAAGCACCCAATTCACCGGCAGCGTTGATATAGGTTTTGGTTGCAGTTTCAGTGTCAAACTCGGAGATTTCATTCACCCACTGTTCAGCGATTTTTCCGTTCAGAGCCTTCAACGCATCTTTTGCGCTCTTTTCCAGATTCTTGACAGTTGCCATGTCCTTTTTATCGTCGATGGCTTTATTGAGAGCTACGACAGCTTTCTCAACGTCGATTTTTGTGGATGCAAGGACTTCCAGATTTTTAGGCATGGTGTAGTTAGTTTCGAACATTGTCATAGTAGTTACTTCCTTTCGTAGGCGCACTTATAGTGCGATATTGTAAATATTTTGATGGTTATGACTTTAGAGCCATACTAAAGCACACGATTTGCGTATGTTTTAGTACAACTCTAAAGAGTTGTACTTGAAAGAGATTTTACATTTATCGCCATAACGCTCACCGCCCTATGTACGCAAATAAATGATAGTCTTTGTTTGTAGGAATACAGGTTGCCGACTGTCTAACCCTGTCTGATTCCACGTGGTTCTATACTCCACGTTGTTTGCTACATCCACAAGCTGGAATCTCGCTGTCACGAAAGACGCACTTTTCGTGCGGACTTTACGGGATTCACCGCTTATTAGAATGACAATTAGGGTAACAAGCCCCACGTCAAGCTATATTAGAAGATTTTCACCTTTTGTCACGCTTGACCAGCAAGCGCTGATGACGCTTTATAGCATGACCAGCATACTATAAAATTAGGTGATTGATTGTATAGGATGGACAAAAGAGGTATATTGTGTTTAAACTACTCTGGGTAGTACTAAAATTTTTACGGGGAATTTATTCCCCGTTTTTTTCCAGATAATCATATATCCAATTTTTAAGGATTGTACCCGGTTTAGTATTATGAGCCTTGACAAGGAGTTTAAACTTTTCGCCGTCTTCTACAGGTAACTCAACCGTAAATTTGATAACTTTTTGTTTATCTCCACGCTGTTTTGCTAGCTCGTATTCTCTTTTATAATCCCTCTGTTTTGCCAAAACTTTTTCACCTACCTTTTCCAGATAGGTTAAGTATAGCATAGTCAAAGAAATCTTTCCAGCCTTTACAATCAATCTTCCGTTTTCAAAGAACAAAGTATTTTTCACTGATTTTTTCAGCGGACTTTGTTATAGTTTGCTTGAAACCACCTTTGAATGTTTCACAACGTTCAAAACTAGCAACTTACACTTATAACAAACGTTCTAACAGTTAAAGGACTGTTTTCACACCCTCGTTACAGCATACACAAAACAACGTGATACAAGTACTTGATACAGTGCCTACCGCATACCCCTCGTTCGCCTTGCGGGTACTTGATACAGTGCCTACGGCATACCCCTCGTTCGTTGTTACCCTATCGGGTGTCGTGTCGTTTGGTGTGCCCTAATAATACTACCCAGGGAAGTAATTGTCAATGAATAAACTGTAAATGATATATTAACAAATTATGAACACAAGAAACAAAAAAATCCTTTCCCGCGTATATAATGTAGACAAGTCAAAAATACTGGAAAGATCCATCCAGATATTCCTAAATTTTACAAAGATAAATATTGTTCTAATCTATGAAAATTATCTGGTCAATAAAACAATCAGTATAAAACAGTGCAAAATAAAATTCTAGTATAATGCAACGAATGTTACCTAGTATATACCATAGATACAATGAAATAGATAAAAGATTGTACATAAAGGATAACAGATAAAAGCGTTAGCACTGTATACAGTAGAGTGCTAAAAGAATATGATAGAATAGATATTACATATGGGATAGATAGAATGATATAGATATACATATAGTAATAAAGATAGGTAAAAAGAGGATAGATATACAATAATAATGTATAATATACAGTAATAAGTGAATAATATACATGATACAGTGAATATATGCAAGTAACAGTGTATAAAAATAAAGAAAATAAATAAATAAGCATAAAGAAGTATAAGAAAAAGTTATAGATAGTATAAGATAAATGAATAGATATATGTAGCAATGTGATATATTATATATTGTATAGTATGAAAAATCGGAATGTGGTATTTTTCGCACATGAAAACCGAAACTGTATTAGTGTACTAGTACAAGCAATACACTGCATAAACTAGCGCAGTAGTACAACCATGACAAAGGTAAGAATAAGCGGCGGGCAAGGCTGGAGAAACGGCAGATCTAACCGCTGAAAATATCAAAAAACGGCAGTCGGGGCACTTAACATTTTCGCATACCATGCCCACCAGAGAATCACCCTTACGTCATCAATTTAAGTTTGCGCTATCTCCCCTGTCATCGTCTCTATATTCTCCCTATCCTCTTATCGGCAAAATCTTCGGCTGCCGCCCCTATTCCCTGCTCTAAACCCTTGTTTTCCCTCTAATTTAATAAATCTCTGTAAAAATACCTCTAAAACACCCCAATATCAGCTCATTTTCACTCATTTTTGTATGATAATCAATGAAAATTGATGGATTTTGTACTGGTTTTGCCCTCATATCATCGTATTTTACTCCCAAATCTTATAAAGTATCGAAATTGCAGCCTCTGGTATCCATGTTGGGTACTGGGGGCTACTTTGCATTATTGGAGAGTTTGCGGCTTGCTGATCTCCAGTACGCCCCCATAGGCTTACCCTCTATCTCCCTATATATCTAATCTTTTATCACTATTTAATTCTGATTATTCCTCGGATAATTGAAAAATTCCCGTGAAAGTGTTGTAATCAAGCATTTTCTGTGTTATACTGGTGGCATCAACACTAAATGAGGAATAATAGGAGGTACAACTATGAGTAATGCAGTATATCTGACACATGGTACTGGAGCAGTAGCATACAGACAGGTTGATTCCATGAAGAGAGCTAATCGTGGTGCAGGGATTCCCCTGAGAGCACACCATACAGCAAAGCAACCAATAAAAACCAAAGCTGAATATGATGCCTTTATCAACTATTTTTATGGTAAAGGTCAGTTTAGAAATCTTCTTCTCTTTGTACTGGGTATTGAGTTTGGTATGCTGAGAAGCTGCGACCTCCTGAAACTGAAAATAGCTGATGTGTTTACTGGTAATCGCTGCCGGTCTATCATCTATGGTGTGATTGAGCAGAAAACTGGTAAGCGTCAGAACATCTATGTAACTGATGTAGCAAGAGAAGCTATTGAATGGTATCTTACAGAACATCGCCAATACAAGTCTCTGAATGAACCTCTGTTCATCTCTCGTAAAGGCAATCAGCTTTCTACAAGACAGGCTAGAGATATTTTGCATAAGGCTGGTGAAGCTGTAAACTCTGAGTGTCCAGTAGCTATGCACACTCTGCGTAAAACATGGGGTTATCATACTTTGAAGAACCATAAGAATGATAACATGGCACTGATTGATGTAATGAGATGTTACAATCACTCTAATCCAGAGGTTACATTGAGATATATTGGCTGCTCTGAGGAGCATAAGAGAGATATCTGTATGAGCTTCCACATCACTGATGATGTAAAGGCAGCAGAGAAGAATGAGACTGTAGTGGTTGATGAAGCTAAGAAGTCTGCTGATACCACCAAGAGAGATGATAGAAGTAAGCACCAGCACACCTCTCCCCTCTCCAGTAACATGATGGATGTATTGGCTGGGGCTATGAAACAAGGTCTGCCATTTAATGTAATGAATATGGGGATATAAAGGCTTCTCAGTGAACTGGGAGCGAACCATCAGTTGATATTGTGTATAGGAGAATCAAAGATGGTGAGCGACCTTTGTTTTGTTATGCTGGTTGCGATTGCTCGGATAAATAATTTAATTAAATATTAGTGTTATACCAGCAATCCGCAACTATCTGTTGTGTATTTAATTGTATGCCACCCCCCTTTTGGTTTCCCCCCTCCATTGAAATGAAACGGAGGTGGGAAAATATGTATATATAAGAGAAGAGTGGGAAACATTGTCAAAAACAGCCCTGTAGCCCCCATTACATATAGGGAAAATAACTTGTAAAAGTAGTAAAGTTTAGGGATCACGGTTTTTTGATAAAAACACCCTTTAAACCCTTATGTTATGCGGCTTAGGCTGTGATTATATTCCTGATTTGACGAGTAAAGTCTGTGGATCAGGGTAACAAAACTACCGTATAGAAGGGAGAAAAAGCGATGAAGATTACGGATGATTTACTAAAGGAATTGAGTAGAGAAAAATACTCAATGTACAATTCTGATACAGGGGAGGTGATAGAAGATGTGTATAGAATACACGACAATTTTGTCATGGGAAAAGATGAGGCACACAAGGCGGCTGCCAGAAACAGGATTATCGCTGCACGACAGCATCAAGTAGAGTTGGTAACAGCTGCAAGAGCGGATGATGAGCACAAATTTGTCTTTCATATCTATCAGGCTTGCGTCGACACATTTCCTGATATGCCGCCTGCTCACCTTACACGATTGATGTACTTGGCAACATTTTCTGGGTACAACGGTAATTTAATTGGTGACAATCACAAAGCACTTACTAAGTCAATCATCCAAAAGAAAATGGGGTTATCAAAACCAGTATTTTATAAGTTCTGGGATGATATGGTTAGCCGTGGGATTCTTGTGGATGAGGGTGTTTCAGTTTACCTTAATAAAGATATTTTCTTTAAGGGTCAGATGACGAATCAGATGATTGCTAGCTATCAAAAATCCAATTCAACTGTTACAAGAATCTACATTAAGGGAATCAGAGAGCTGTATGAAAAAGCCACTGTATCGTCTCATGCCACACTGAGTTATTTATTTAGAGTTCTGCCGTTTGTCAATCACCAGCATAACATCGTATGCACAAACCCATTTGAAACAGATGTGCAGGAGATCAGAGCGATGACGCTGGGAGAATTTGCGGATATTATTGGATATGATCGACGGCATATTCGTAGACTAATGAGGCAATTATTTGATACTACTTTCATGGTAGGAGATAAAGAAACCAGAGCTATCAACTTTACTTTTGGTAAGGATATGAGCAATGAAGAAATGAAACTATACATCAATCCGTCAGTATACTATGCTGGCGATTATGATGTGAAGGTTGAGATTTTAAAAGCATTTTTTTAAATAAAGCATTGTTATCTGGAGGTTTGAAATAGAGTGGAAATATTGAATTATCCAATGATGTTTCAATATGTTGTAGATGGCAAATCAACTTCATTAAGTCGTCTACCTTGCGATGATTTACAAAGGGTAATTAGACTGATTACATACCTACAAAATGACGGTAGCTTTAAGTTACACAATATGAATATTGGGGTAAATCCTGATACTGCTAATCTTCTATCTATGGAAGAACACGAATTGTATGGATGGTTTAACAGGATGTTTCGCCGGAGAGTTTTACAGAGAATGGGCGATGATATAGGTCTGTATCGTGAGGTAATGAACCTAGATAATACTACAGAAGAAAACCCAGACGCTCATTATTTTTACCTTAGAAGGAATCTGTTGGCAGATATGTGTAAGATGACATTTGATAGTGGGGTTAGCCTAAAAATATTTTTTAATATACTCCCTTGTATTCACTGTGACACTCAAATTCTTTACAAAGTAGATCAATATGGACATCAAACCAATCAGGTTTTAACGATTGAGGATTTGTTAAAGGTTGTTCATTTTCAACATGATCTTTATGGGATGTCAGAACTGTTTCGTATTGTAGCAATGACCACCGCCGCTTGCAAAAATGGTACTGCGGATTTTTTATTTAATTTTGAAAGCAAGACTTTAAACAATAATGTGCGATGGAATCTTCTCGATGTCAATTCCAGCAAACTTCAGAAAAAGGATTTAGATTTTCGTACACATTATTGGGGATCGTGGGAACGAGGGTTAATTGATTCTAGGGAAATCATAAGGTTGTGTCGCTCCCCTATCGCTGTTAATCCAAAGGTGTATAGCGTCAAGGAGGGATAAGATGGCATATATGGCGACAGCAATAGCTCAGATGTTAGTTGCCTTATCCTATGCGGTAAGTGCTGCTGTTGTACTGGCTGTTGTACTGGCTGTTGGGTATCAAATTGTAATTAAAGTCTGGAGGAAAAATGACTATGGGAAATATTAAATACAAAGTGGCTGTGTTACTTAGTGTAGCGTCGGTGTTATCTGCGGTGATTGTGCCGCAGATGATACCTACAGATGATGTATATGGGGATGCTGATATTGGTATCAGCATCAGTCTGTGAGGTTGCTATGGAAATCAATAAATTCAAAACCTGTCAGAACTGTCCTGATAGGTCGATCCATCCAAACTGTCATAACACCTGTGAAGGATATTTAGCAAGACAGCGGCAAATCAAGAAAATCAAAGCTGCCAGGAAAGAAGATATTATCCTTGAAAAGTTGTCGTGCAATCCATATTACTATGCACCAGGGCAGGAATTAAGTGAAAGGTCTTACAGGGCTTACCATACGAAAGAGAGTATTGAAAGGAGTCAACAGTGGTGAAAAAGTTTTTATTAAAAGTAATCTGTGTGATGCTGTTAGGAGCTATGAGCTTGCCAGCAAGTGCAGACAAAGAAGATTTGACACAGTATAGGTATATTCCAGTAGAAGCGATGGAAGATGCTCTGCTGTATGAGCTAAAACCATTTGCTGCTACTTATATCGAGGCTGGCAAGCAATATGGTGTCGATCCAGTGTTCTTAGCTGCCAAGGATGCGGAGGAATCTGGATGGGGTCGTTATCAGTCAGCGCCTAATAATCTGGGAGGATGGACAGGCTCTGACGGCGGGTTCATGTCATTCCAGAGTGTTGAGGATTATATTTATCATGCTGCCAGCAGTATCTCTGAAATGTACTTGGATGAGGATGGCTGCTATCATCATGGTACTTCCCTCTCTGATGTAAACAAGAGGTATAACGGCAGGCAGACATGGGTGGATCATGTTGGTGGCATTATGGATGACATCAACGAAAAAATCAATGAGTATACCGGTGCGAATTATGGTGGATAAGGAGATTGTTGCAATGATAAATAAATCTGGATGTCTGATGTATGTATTACTTGCCATATTGGTATTAGTTGTGAACTGGATTGTTAGTCTTGGTCTTGTTTGGCTAATTTCATGGTGTTTTGGTTGGTCGTTTTCTTGGAAAGTTGCAACTGGAGTATGGATGGTAGTTTTGCTCCTTCATGGCGTTTTTAAAATAAAGATAGAAAAATAAGTGTGAGGGGTCTCCCCTCACCTGCTGATTAGGAGGAATAAAAATGGATGCGTTGAAGTTTTGGAATGAATTGCAAAGAATATGTGGAATTTTTAAAAGTTGTGATGATTGTCCTCTTTATGAAGAAGTATGTATGGGTTGTTCATTGTATGATATAGAGGATATAAATCGGACTATTCAAATAGTCGAACAATGGAGCAAAGAACATCCGCAGAAAACCAGATTGCAGGATTTTTTGGGAAAGCACCCAAACGCTCCGAAGGACGCTGACGGAACGCCGAAAACCTGTTGCGAAAACTTAGGGTATTGCAAAGACTGTGATGAGTCAGGTGGTGATTGTAAAAAATGTTGGAATATGCCGATAGAGGAAGAATAATGAGTAATAGGCTTAGATTGCATGATGAGGCTCTAATGCTGCGTGGGGCTAGGTTATTAGCTGAGGCGGTATCTGCTGGTGTAAGGACTCCAAAGGATAGAGAACTTGCAATGATGGAACTGGATTGCTGCGTAAGAGATAGAGAAAGTCTGTTTAATTTGGTATTTCTAGGTAATAGTGGAACGCTAAAGTTTGAGTGGGAATACATCACTGTGAAAGGCAAAAAGAATCCTGTACGGAGAATTAAGCGTATCTATTGTGATGGCGGCAGACCGATGGAGCAGATCATCCCTGGGTATAATGAGCTGATAGATGGAGGTAAAAAGAATGGTTAAAGTGGTGTTTGTTTTGCTGCTGATTGTTGTAATGGCGATAACCTTCTACTGCGGCATGATTTTTGGAATGACTATCAAAACATCAAAGATATTGGATATGTTGGAGCGACATGGATGGACATTTGCGCCGCCGGAGGATAATGCAGAGGATGGGCAGCGTGGACAAGATTAAGAAGCTAAGTAATAGGTATTGCTCTTACGGTGTACTGCTGGAAATAGTTAATGCTATCTATGTGGTAATCATTATTCCATGTACAATATTACTATCATCAGCACTAACGAAAATGTTAGTCATAGGGATAACGGTAGTGATAGGGATATTTGGCTTTATATTAGGATATTTGCTGGATATGTATGGGGATTACCTGTCGAGCATTGCTAATTGTAACTTTCTATATACAAAAAATAAATCCATCGTAAAAATGAAGTCATCCGCATTTTGGGCAATATATGATACCAGTCCTAAAAATTGGGCATTTAAGAATAATATACCATACTATTGTGAGCTTATATCTGATGGCTTGTGCAAACGCTATGATGTCTTGGTCGTGTATTTTGGATTCATGGACTATATTCGCTATGCCAAAATCTTTAAAATCCGAAAGAAACACCAAGTAGATCAGATAAATACAGAGAATGCTTTGAAAATGTTGCATACCATCCAGAGAGACATTCAGGCTGCACAACGTCAAGCCCATAAAGATATTCAAAGTGCCTGTAATGACATAAATGATCTACTCGAACGAATGAAATGATTAAGGAGATTTATATGAAAAGATTGACGAGTAAAAAAACATGGGATAAGGCAAAACAAGACCTTGTACATGAGCTGGGGTATCAGTACATCTGGGAACGACTTAACGAGATTGAGAACATCCTCGGTGATGACTACGACCTCGAACACCTGAAAGAACTGGTAGAAAAAGATAAAAGCCAAAAGTCGTCCAGCGTTTACAACCATTTGCCAGAGGAAGGGCAAGAAGTTTGGTACTGGGATTCTTATGGGATTTCGAGGGGGATTGTTGAATTTACCAATGATACTTTAAATGAATTTACTGTAGATTTTCCAGATGAAGACGACGTAGATATATTCTATGGGTGCGCTTGGGGAGATTGCATTGTAGCCTCAAAAGAAGAAGCACTGGAAAAGATGAAAGAGGGGGAAAAATAATGCGACAAACATGGCAGTGTGATTACTGCAACAAGACATTTCCGACAAAGGAAGAAGCTGTAGAGCACGAGAAGAGATGCGGTAAAAAACCAGAAAACAAAATCACAGACCCAACTATATTCTGGCTATCCATGGTTTTGGATGAACTTCCACGGGTTGTAGCGATAGCTCTTTACGAATTGCGAGACGACTTGCCCTTCCTTATCCGAGAGGTTGAAAGAGCCGGAAAAGATAATTGCCCACACACGATATATGAGCACAAGTACCGGATGATAGATTGCTTGCAAAAGGCACAAGAAATCGAAGATATTAGTAACAAATCCAAAGCTATAAAGCTCCGAAACGCAGAAAAGTACTTCCCTGGGCTTCTTGCTGCAATCATTGATACACTAAAGCAGCCCAACTTAACGAGTGAAAAAAGAAAGAGATGGACAAATAATGAGTAGAAAGCTAAATTTTATACCAGAAATACCAGACTACGACTACATTAAAAATCAGATGGACAAAGATTTAAAATATCGTCTTGAAAACAGAAAAAGAAAAACTTCTCTCGGACGACCACTATATGAAAGAATCAACGTTCAGGTTGTTATGACACAAGAATGTCCGTATAACTGCCCGTTTTGTATGGAGAGAAAGAATCCAATGAAAGGACAGTTTGACGCACAAGCGCAAATCAAAGCCTTACAGAGTGTATTAAAAGAACACCCAAACGCAAGGCTTACAATTACCGGAGGAGAACCGGGGCTTTATCCGAAACACGTTAAAAATCTTGTCGACATTTTTAAAAGAGAAGGTAACAATGTGTTTGCTAGCATAAATACAGCGGGATATAGCACCGAGCTGCAAGGACTTGCCCACATCAATCTTTCAATAAACGATTATGTACACCCAAACGCAAACGATTTCCCAGGATGCACATATCAAACGGTTATTGAAAGTGAAAACATGAATTTAAACAACATCAAAAACATAATGAAAAGCAATCCAACAGTGCAGAGCTTTTCTTTTAGGTTTTTGTGCGACATGGAATCCGAAAAGTACAACGTGTCTATTTGGAACGAATTGCAGAAAGATTCAGAAATCAGAATCAGAACATTCAGAATTGGGGATTTCTTTGTGTACTGCACATTTGATTGGAATGGAAAACACGCTCGTGTAACTCTCGGAGATATGAGACAGCAATCAATCAACGATTATAAAGATGGGTATTCCAATATAATTATTCATCCAGACGGTAGAATTGGATTGAATTGGAGGTAATAAATAATGCCAGAATACATTGAGCTTAAAGAAGCGATTGATTTATTTTATTCAAT
>ERZ779866.3785-NODE-3785-length-11889-cov-2.566419_pt1 | contig 11889 bp, 7 predicted proteins | sample MGYA00511248_ERZ779866 | MGnify/ENA primary metagenome ERZ779866 (study PRJEB29588, sample SAMEA2155758) | human gut metagenome | biome: human gut; feature: human-associated habitat; material: faeces | place: Denmark | collected 2008/2010 ... | reverse complement strand
GGAACGTATCCGCCGCCGCAACGACAACCTTCTTGCCGCTGCTTTTAAGGTTATATGCGAGTTTTCCTATAGTGGTCGTCTTGCCTGCGCCGTTTACGCCTATAACAAGTATTACTGTCGGCTTTGTATCAAGGATAAGTTCGTTTTCACCCTCAAGTATCCCGGCGATTATCTTCTTTAACAGCCCCTTCACTTCCGCAGGGTCGGTAGTACCTGCAGCCTTTACCTCTTTTCTTAAAGCCTCGCAGATATTTGCGCTTGTCACAGCGCCTATGTCCGATAAGATAAGCGTTTCTTCAAGCTCCTCGAAAAAATCCTCGTCAATTTTCGTGAACGAGTTAATAACTCCCGTTATCTTGCTTGCAAGAGCATCTTTTGTATTCTTTAAGCCGTTTTTCAGTTTTTCAAATAATCCCATTGAAAAATTTTCTCCTACTTTATATATTCAACCAGCTTTTCCAAAGCCTCATCGGCATTTACCGTACAGTCCGGGATAAGCGGTTCTTCACTTTTGTTTATATCCACACGGTAGAATTTCTTGTATGATACACTCAGCACAAGTTTCGATTCCGGAAGCTGAAAGCCCAGCTTGTCGCCGTATGCGGTAGGCATATTTCCGGGTATTTCGCCTATCACCTTTCCTATGCCGTTATCCTGTATCACCGTTGCAAAGTCCATTGCCGAGCTGAACGTGTATTGCGATGTCAGCACATACACCTTGCCGTCAAAAGCATTATCTACAGGCTTGTTCGGTATTATCTCGTCACGGTACGAGATCAGATTTCCGCCGTTTCTTATATCCGTTCCGCCGAACAGCTTATAGTCGCTTATATTTATATATCTCAGAAATTCGTTTATGACCTCTGTTGTTCCGCCGCCGTTGCTTCTTAAGTCAACGGCGATATTTCCGATATTGTTATCTCTTACCGCACTGAAAAATTCTAACAACCTATCGGTGTATTCCTGCGACATTTCACAACGGTTGAGTGTGAAAATGCCGAGCGAATTCTCCTTGTCGATCTTATATGAGCATAGCTCAAGCTGTTTTCTTTCGGGCGGCTCGTCCGTCATATCAAAATGCTTTGTTTCTTTATTACCGCCGAAAACAACATCTATCCCGTCGGATACATCCGCACCGAGAAGCGTAAGCCAGCTGCCGTACTCCAGAGCCACGCCTAACATATAGTCCGCATAGAAGCTGACCTGCGGCTCGCACGGGGACACCTTTTTGAAATGCTCCTTCATGCTGTCCGCCGATATGCCGTCAATTGATACAAGCGTGCCGTCATTATAAGCCTTGCTTATCTCGCTTCCGCCGCTTACATACTCCGTACCGGATGCGGTAACTATCGTATGTGCGTCATCAAGCGTGCAGACAAGCTCGGCAGATTTCTCCCACAGTTCCTTTACCGTCACGCTATCCTTATCCATCAGTTCTCTGCGCAGCTTTATGTATACGTCGCCGAATCTTTTCTCCGCACCGTCGTCAATAAGAAACACCGGATGTTTTGCCCTCACCGTGTCATATACATATTTTAAGTCCTTTTGTGCCTGCTCTGAGCTAAGTCCGGTATCAAGCGGCAGTGTCGGCTCAAAATCAGTCTGTGCGTCATAACCGCTGATTTTAAGCACTATACCGCCTACCGCAAGAATAACGGCAAGCAATAAAGCTGTTACTCTCAATTTGTTCATTTTCTACCCCGATATTTCATATACAATATACGATTTCCTTATGTGATTTCCTTTATGCGTTTTCAACCTCGTTTAAAAATTCCTCGCTGAATTCCTGCCTTAACAGTCCAGATACGCCCTTTTCCTGCATATAAACGCCGTACAGCACATCACACAGTTCAATCGTACCTCTCCTGTGCGTTATTACCATAAGCTGAGTGTTATGTGAGAAACGCTTAAGATATGTAGCGTACTTCTGTACGTTTGCCTCGTCAAGTGCCGCATCGACCTCATCAAGCATACAGAACGGAGTCGGTCTGTGAAGCAGTATCGCAAGATAGATTGTCAGCGCTACCATCGACTTTTCACCGCCCGAAAGAAGCGACAGGCTCTTAATTACCTTTCCCGGAGGTGCGGCATATATCTCAACATCGGAGTTCAGCACATCGTCCGGGTCTGACAGCTGAAGCCTTGCTTCGCCGCCGCCGAAGATCTCGCTGAACAGCATTCCGAAATGGTGATTTATATCGTCAAAGCTCTCCGTGAACCTCTGCTTTATATCCTTTATAAGATCTGCAATAAGGCTTTCAAGCTCCGTCTTTGATGTTTCAACATCCTTTAGCTGTTTTGCAAGAACGCCGTAACGCTCCGATACCTCCTCCAGTTCTTCTATAGAGCTGTAGTTTACGCTTCCCAGTGCCGCAATGCTTCTCTTTATCTCGGCAAGCTCCGCCTTAAGCATGAATATGCCTGCGTCATCGACAGGCTTTGCACGTTCCTTTGCCTCACTGCGTGTCATCTCATACTTGTCCCACAGTCCCGAGATTATCTTCTCGGTCTGACCTTCCGCCGAACCTTTACGTTCTTCCTGTCTGGCAAGATCCGCACTGAACTTTTCCTTCGCCTCGGTAAGTTCCCTTATCGACTTGTTTATCTCGCTGATACGCTTTTCAGCCGCATTTGTGAGCGATACGTTATCTGCGATTGCCTTTTCGTTGTCGCCTGCCGTTTTTGCTATTTCTTCGGTCTGAGCCGTTTTCAGGATTATGATTTCATTCTTCTGTTCAATGCCGTTTTTAAGCTCCTCAATTTTTCTGAGCTGTTCACTTCCGCCGTCGCTCAGTGCAAGGATAGATGCGTCTATACCCTCTATCCTTGTGCGGATGTTGGATATATCGCCGTTTACCGTCAGAACGTCCATATTGTTCCTTTGAATCCTGTCGGCTATCTCTTTTCTCTTATCCTCCGCCTTGTCAAGTCCGCTTCTCTGCTCGTTCAGAGCCTCCTCGTTCTTTTCGATTTCGGCAAGCACGCTTTCAAGCTGTGACTTTGTATCGCTAAGCAGCTTCCTGCCGTCATTCTCGGCTCTTTCCTGTGCGTCAAGCTGTTCCTCGGCACTGTCACGCTGTGCGGTAAGCTGTGACAGCAGCTGCTTTATACCGTCACGCTGTGCCTCAAGTCTTGCTATCTTAGGCTCGCACTGCGATACGGTTTCGGAAAAGCCCTCCATTTCCTCCGCCATCTTTGCGACTTCCGCCTGCAAGGGCTTTAGCTGTTCGCTCTCGGCTTTTATCTTCTCACCGAGTTCTTCAATCTGTTCGGATAATAAAGCAAGCTCCTGCTTTCTTGCGATTATGCCTGCGTCATTTCTTACACTGCCTCCCGTGAACGAACCGCCTGCGTTGATGACCTGACCGTCAAGCGTCACTATTTTGAAGCGGTATCCGTACTTCTTCGCAATAAACGATGCCGTATCAATATCCTCAACGACCGCCGTCTTTCCGAGTATGGATTTTACTATCCCGTCATACAGCCCGTCATATTCCACAAGGTCGCACGCCATACCCTCAAAGCCGTTCTCATTACTCAGCCCTCCGACTTCGAGCATCTTTCCCTTTACGCTTGTAAGAGGTAAGAATGTCGCACGTCCGAGGTTGTTTTCCTTAAGATAACGCATACTGCGTTTTGCCGCTTCCTCGTTATCGGTAACGATATTCTGCATTATACCGCCCAGCGCTATCTCAATAGCCACCGTATAACGCTTGTCCACGCTGATTATATCGGCTACCGTACCTCTTATACCGCTGAGCCGTCCTTGCCTGTCCGCCATTATTACCGACTTTACGCTTGACTGGAAGCCCGCCATATTCTTGTCTATCTCGTCAAGCACATGATGACGTGACGCTTTCGTTTCGTACTCCTTGCGTAGCGTTTCAAGCGTCTGACCTGCCGTTTTCAGCTTGTCGTTCTTATTGGCAAACAGCTTTTTATATCCTGTCAGCTTGTTCTCGGCTTCGGCCTTTTCTTCCTTTGCCTGTTCAAGCTCTTCATCGGTATCGCTGAGCTTTATTCTCTGCGTCTTTGCTTCTGCCGCCGCATTCTCAGCCGTTCTTGTAAGTTCCTCCTTACGCTTTGAAAGCTGTTCGGAGGTTGCCTCTATCTGCTGTACCGAAAGCTGCAGCTGCGTTCTTTTAAGATACAGCCGACCCTGCTTTTCATCAAGCTCCTTATACTCCCCCGAGAGCGTTTCGCCCTCAGCGTCGATTCCCGTCAGTTCCTCAGTCAGCCGTTCGCTGTCCGCCTTCAGCCGACCTATAAGCGCCTGCTTTTCCTCTATCTCGTTTTCAGGGTTCTTTTTACCTTCTTCAATCCTTGCCTTGCCGCTCTTGCCGTCCTCTATCTGCTTTTCGGTTTCCGCAATAGCTTCTTCTGCGTGTGAAATATCGTTGCGCAGTACGGCAATCTCAGCCTTTATATCGCTTATGCGGTCCCTTGCCTCGTCGCTTCCGGCTTTCAGCTTTTCAAGCTCGGCACGGAGCGTCATTCTGCGGTTGTTGTTGTCTTCTTCCTCAGCCTCCAGCTTTGCAATATCCCTGTCGAGATTTTCGCACTCTGCCTTGCTGAGAAGTAATTTGTCTTCCGCTTCCGAAATCGTCTTTTCAAGTGCGGACAGTTCGTACATACTTACCGTTATATCAAGGTCTTCTTCCCTCGAAAGCAGTTCCTTTGCCTTTTTAGCCTTTGCCGCCTGCTTTTCAAGCACAGGGAGTCTTGTTTCAAGTTCCGACGCTATATCACGGATACGGAGCAGATTGTCCTCCGTGCGCTTCAGCTTATTCTCTGCGTCCTTTTTCTGCGCTAAGAATTTCGATACGCCCGCCGCTTCTTCAAAAACCTCACGGCGCTTGCTTCCGCCCGATTCTACTATCTCCGATACCTTGCCCTGACCTATAACGCTGTATCCGTCACGGCCAAGACCCGTACCCATAAACAGTTCGTTTATATTCTTGAGCAGTGTCTTTGCTCCGTTTATCTTATATTCCGATTCGCCGCTCCTGTACAGCTTACGGGATATTACCACCTCGTCACTGTCTACCCTGAGCGCCCTGTCACAGTTATCTATAGTCAGCGTTACACTCGCAAAGCCCATCGGCTTTCTGCGTACAGTTCCGTGAAAGATAACATCCTCCATTTTATCTCCACGCAGACTTTTAGCGCCCTGCTCTCCCATTACCCAGCGCAGTGCGTCACTTATATTACTTTTACCGTTGCCGTTACTTCCGACAACAGCGGTCATTCTCTTGTCAAAATGCAGTATGGTCTTATCGGGAAACGATTTGAACCCGTATATTTCCATAGATTTAAAAAACATCAACCGATCCTCTCCGCACGGAAATCCGTGCCTTTCTCTTCCTTTATCTTAAAGGAAATTCCACGCTGTGAAAGCGCATTGCGGTTCGCTCCGCCCTGCCCGATTATCTTGCTTATATTACGCTTGTCCGTGTAAAAGACGTATTTTCCCCCGTCCTCGCACACAGCGTTCATCTTTTCCAGATACAATATGCTCTCGGCTATCTCACGCAGTGCCGGATGATATACTCCCCCGATCATTTCCTGCTCAACATCACGGCTTGCGTGAAGCCCCATACGGATAACTGCGACCCCTGCCTTGTTAAACATATCAAGCAGTTTTGCACAGAGCCTTGTTGTCTGCTCAAAGGTAAAGCTGTCATACACTCCGCTCTCGTGCAGTCTGCCAAGCTCGGTATTTTTAAGTATCACCGTCGGATATATCCTCACCGTGTCGCAGTGGAGTGCGATAAACTCCTTTGCGGTATCAATGCAGTATTGCTCCGTGTCCTTATACAGCCCCGTCATCATCTGAAGTCCGAGTTCAAATCCGCTCTGCTTTATAAGCCGTGAGGCACGTCTTACGTCCTGTGCCGTATGGCCTCTGCGGTTAGCTGTCAGCACCTCGTCATTCATACTCTGTGCGCCAAGTTCTATCGCCGTCATGCCGTAGCTTTTAAGAATGCCGAGTATTTCCTCGTCAATGCAGTCCGGTCTTGTCGAACAGCGTATGCCGTCATACTGCTCAGGATATGCGTCTGTATAACGCTTGGCTACCGTCAGCAGCCTTATCATATAATCCCTGTCTATTGCGGTAAAGCTGCCGCCGAAAAACGCTATCTGTGCCTTCGTACCGCTGTCTTTAAGATTTTCAAGCTGTCCCTCAAGTATGCTTTCAAGCTCCTTTTCAGTGACAGGCTCGCTGTGTCCGCTTATCGTTTTCTGATTGCAGAAGCTGCATATATGCGTACAGCCGTAATGCGGTATAAATACCGAAATATTAGTTTGTTTCATATCCCATAAGGCTTATAGCCTCTTTTGCGGCGCTCTGCTCCGCTTCCTTCTTGCTCTTACCCTTACCCGTGCCTATTATCTGACCGTTCAGAAGCACATTCGCAGTAAACTGCTTGTTATGCGCCTGTCCGCTTTCGTCACTTATCTCATAGGTAACACGTTCCTCCGGGTTCTGCTGAATTATCTCCTGCAATACCGTCTTGTAATCTCCGAGCAGGAATTTACCCGTGCTCAGCTTGTCAAGCGGCGGTATAAACGGCAGTATGAAACTTCTTGCCGCTTCAAATCCGCCGTCAAGATATATTGCCGCAATAAGCGCCTCAAATGCGTCCGCTAGTATCGAGTGGCGATCTCTGCCGCCCGTATGTTCTTCTCCTTTTCCCAGAAAAATATACTTGCCTAAATCTATTTTTCTTGCAAAGGGATAAAGCGCATTTTCACACACTACGCTTGCTCTTATCTTGGTAAGCTGTCCTTCGGGCAGATTAGTAAGATTTTCAAAGAGATGCTCGGACACAACAATGCTCAGCACGCTGTCGCCTAAAAATTCAAGGCGCTCATTACTGCGCAGATGTTTTCCGTTTGTGTATGACGAATGAGTAAGAGCCTCTTTTAAAAGCTCGGGATTTTTGAACGTATAGCCTATTATCTGTTCAAGCTCTGTCATTTCTTTTCCTTTCAATAATTCTCACGGGAGGGAAGCCCCTCCCGCAAGCCAAAAATCAACCTTCCGTATTTTCCGACAGCACCTTTTCCATCTCTGCGATAACGTTTCTCTCAACGAAATCCTTGGCCTGTCTTACGGCATTCTTGAACGCAAGAGCGTCACTGCTGCCGTGCGCCTTAAGCACGGGCTTTGCCGTACCTAAAAGCGGAGAACCGCCTGTTTCCCTGTAGTCCATCTGCTTGCTTATTTCCTTGATGCCCTTCATAGTAAACATTGCGCCTATCTTTGTACCGAGGTTGCGGAAGAATATCTTCTTGAGCGAAGCCTTCATAAACTTGCCCATACCCTCTACTGTTTTAAGGTAGATGTTACCCGTAAAGCCGTCCGTTACAACAACGTCGACCTCGCCTAAAGCCGCATTTCTCGCCTCGACATTGCCCGTGAAATTAAGCGTGCTGTTTTTGAGCAGAGCGTAAGTTTCCTGTTCAAGCTCCCTGCCCTTTTCTTCTTCTGCACCGACATTCAGCAGTCCGACCTTGGGGTTGTCAACACCCATTATCTTGTTCATATAAACACTGCCCATAACCGCAAACTGCCTTAACATATCAGGACGGCAATCAACGTTTGCACCGCCGTCAAGCAGTATATACATATTATTAAGACCGGGCATTACAGGTGTCAGCGACGGACGCTTTACGCCCTTTATACGCTTTACTATAAGAGTACCGCCCATAACAAGAGCCGCCGTACTGCCTGCGCTTATCATAGCGTCCGCTCTGCCGTCAGCTACCATCTGCATAGCCACGCCCATAGAGCAGTTCTTCTTTTCCTTTAATATCATCTTTGGGTTATCCTCTATCTCGATAACTCCGTCAGCCTGCTCAAATGTGATATGCTCCTTTGAAAGTCCAAGTCTTTCAAAGCACTCGTCGAGCTTCTTTGTGTCGCCCGTCAGCACAATGTCAACCCCGTACTCCTTTACAGCGTCAACCGCACCCTTTACTACCTCGTCCGGCACATTATCTCCGCCGAAAGCGTCTATAGCTATTTTCATAATCCGTTTTCCTTTCGTATAAAATCCGGTACTTATCGCTTTGCTTTTAGTTTTTCACAGAGGGTCTGCCCCTCCCGTATCAAAACACCGACCGTTCAAAAAGCTGTTTTGCTGTTTTGCTAAACAGACAGACAGACCGCATTACCGCTGTGCAGTGATTCCCTGCTCGCAGAGTGCATTTCTCAGATCCTCAAGTCCTCTGTCCGCAATCGTCCTGTATCTCAGCTTCTTGTCCTTTATCCTTTCGGGGAGCGGCGGCAGTATTCCCATATTCGCCCCCATCGGCTGAAAGTCCTTGTTCTCCGTGCTTATATGCCTTGCCAGTGCCGCTGTCATGCAGGTTTCGGGCAGTTCGAGCGGCTTTTCTCCGTCAAGCGCCCTTGCAAGATTTATTCCGGCGATAATGCCCGATGCCGCACTTTCAACATATCCCTCAACGCCCGTCATCTGACCTGCGAAATATATGTTGTCGCTGTCGATAAGTCTGAAATTCTTATCAAGCAGACCGGGAGAATTAAGGAAGGTATTCCTGTGCATAACGCCGTATCTTACAAATTCCGCATTCTGAAGCCCCGTTATCATCGAGAATACTCTTTTCTGCTCTCCGAATTTAAGATTCGTCTGGAATCCCACAAGGTTGTAAAGCGTACCCTCGTTGTTTTCTTTTCTCAGCTGTACCACCGCATAAGGCCGTCTGTCTGTTCTTGGGTCGATAAGCCCCACAGGCTTCATACAGCCGTAGCGGACGCTTTCTATTCCACGCTTTGCAAGCACCTCTACAGGCATACAGCCCTCGTACACTTTAAGATTCTCAAAGCTTTTGAGCTGTACGCTCTCTGCGTTTACAAGCTCATTATAAAAGGCTTCGTATTCTTCCTTTGTCATCGGGCAGTTGATATAATCCGCCTCGCCCTTGTCATAACGTGTAGCGAAAAACGCAAGGCTCATATCAATGCTTTCTGCGGTAACTATAGGTGCCGCCGCATCGTAGAAGCTGAGCGGACTTCCACAGCGCTCCTGTATCTTTTCGGCGAATATATCGCTTGTCAGCGGACCTGTCGCAATTACGGTATCGCTTTTGGGAAACTCTGTTATCTCGCCGTTTACGATTTCAATATACGGGTGATTAGTTATCATTTCGGTCACAGCGTCGGAAAACTCCGTGCGGTTGACCGCAAGTGCGCCGCCTGCACCGACCTTTGTTTTTTCTGCGGCTTTCATCGTCACAGAGTTCATATAACGCATTTCTTCCTTAAGCATACCGCAGGCGCTGGCAGTATCCGCACTTTTCAGCGAATTACTGCACACAAGCTCAGCAAAGCCCTTGTACTTATGGGCAGGTGAATACTTTTCCGGCTTCATCTCGCACAGCCTTACATGAAAGCCTCTGTTTGCAAGCGCCCACGCCGCCTCAACTCCGGCAAGACCTGCGCCTATCACGGTAACAGTCTTTTTATCCAAGTTTATCCTATCCTTATCAGTTTTCGTTCTTCTTATCCTCATCGGCGGGACGCACATATCCGCAGCCGTCCTTGGCACAGTATACCTGACCCTGCTTGCCGACCTTCTTGAAAAGCGTAGAACCGCACTTGGGACATTTATCCTCAAGCGGAGTATCCCACGTCATAAAGTTGCAATCCTTGTAGTTCTCGCATCCGAAGAAAGGCTTACCCTTCTTTGATTTCTTCGCAAGCATCTTGCCGCCGCAGTGCGGGCAAAGTCCGCCTGTTTCGTTTACTATTCTCTTTGTATTCTTGCACTCCGGGAATCCCGAACAGCCGAGGAACTTTCCGTAAGGGCCTATCTTTATGACCATAGGCTTTCCGCACTTGTCGCAGACTATATCGGTAGGCTCATCGGGTATCTTCACCCTCTTGCCCTCCATATCCTTTTCAGCCTTTGTCAGCATCTTGTCAAAGCCTGTATAGAACTTTCCGAGTACATCCACCCAGTCAGCCTTGCCTGCTTCTATCTTATCAAGGTCGCTTTCCATCTGAGCGGTAAACTTTGCGTCTACTATACGCTCAAAGTGACCTTTCATAAGGTCGGTTATAACTATGCCGAGCGAGGTCGGCTTTAACTGCTTTGCCTCACGTTCAACATAGTGCCTGTCGAGTATAGTGGCGATTGTCGGCGCATAGGTAGCCGGTCTGCCTATGCCGTTTTCTTCAAGTGCTTTGATAAGGCTCGCCTCTGTATATCTCGGTGGCGGCTGAGTAAAGTGCTGGTTGCCTGTAAGCTCTTTTACCTTCAGCTTTTCGCCTACTTCAAGAGCAGGCAGTGCGCCGCCCTCCTCTTCGTCATTATCCTTGCTTTCTTCATACAGCTTTGTAAAGCCGTCAAATTTCACGGTATATCCGTTTGCCTTGAACAGACACTCTCCGCAGGTAATATCTACCGCCTTTGTATCAAGGAGCTGATTTTCCATCTGGCTCGCCATAAAACGCTCCCATATCAGCTTATACAGCTTGTACTGGTCGCCCGAAAGCGCAGATTTTACCTTTTCGGGAGTAAGCGTGATTATTGTCGGACGGATAGCCTCGTGTGCGTCCTGAGCATTATTCTTCGACTTGAATACTCTGGGCTTTGAGGGCAGATATTCCTTGCCGTATGTCGATTCTATCATCTTTGCCGCAGCCGCTTTTGCCTCATCGGAAATACGCAGGCTGTCTGTTCGCATATAGGTTATGATACCTACTGCGCCCATCTCGGGTATCTCAACGCCCTCATACAGTTCCTGTGCCGCTTTCATTGTACGTCTTGCATTGAACGACAGCTTTCTTGACGCTTCCTGCTGTAAGGTAGAGGTGGTGAACGGCGGTGCAGGTGTTTTCTTTCTTGTGCTGTTCTTGATATTGGTGATGATAAACTCGCCGTTTTCAAGCATAGCAAGCACCTTGTCGGTTTCTTCTTTATTGAGTGCCTTGAACTTCTCGCCCTTTACCTCTGTCAGCTTTGCAGGGAATGCACGTCTGCTCGAAGCGGACAACAGCTTTGCGTCTATGCTCCAGTATTCCTGTGCCTCAAAGCTCTCTATCTCCTGCTCTCTGTCAACGATAAGCCTTACCGCAACCGACTGTACACGGCCTGCCGAAAGACCTCGTCTGACTTTCTTCCATAAAAACGGGCTTAATTTGTAGCCTACTATTCGGTCAAGTATACGTCTTGCCTGCTGTGCGTTGATAAGGTCCATATCAAGCGTTCTCGGATGGCTCATGCCCGCCGCAATACCGCTCTTTGTGATCTCGCTGAACGTTACACGCACAGGTGCGTCCGGGCTTATCCCAAGGACGTGTGCCAGGTGCCACGAAATAGCCTCTCCCTCTCTATCAGGGTCGGTCGCAAGATATACTATGTCAGCTGCCTTTGCGTCTTTCTTAAGCTCTTTTATAAGAGCCGCCTTATCTTTCTTGTTCTCATACTTAGGCTCAAAATTGTTGTCAACATCAACTCCGAGCTTCGACTTCGGCAGGTCACGGATATGACCTACAGATGCTACTACGGAATAATCCTTTCCGAGATATTTCTCAATTGTTTTCGCCTTCGCAGGCGACTCAACTATTACCAGATGGGACAAATTTTTCGTCTTCCTTTCCGTGCCGGCAATGTGCCGGTTCAAATTCGCCTTTCAAACTGTTTGCGTATTGCCGACAGTTTGTGTACGGCGAGCGGCTTTAGCCGCACCCTTTTAACATTTTATCTTTGCTTTTTTATTTTGTCTTAGCAAAACAGCAACGTGCCGCTCCGAATTCGTCGGCATTGTGCCGGTTCAAATTTGCCTTTCAAACTGTTTGTATATCGCCGACAGCTTGTATGCGGCGGGCGGCTCTCGCCGCACCCTTTTAACGTTTTA
>ERZ779866.3784-NODE-3784-length-11889-cov-2.722326_pt1 | contig 11889 bp, 10 predicted proteins | sample MGYA00511248_ERZ779866 | MGnify/ENA primary metagenome ERZ779866 (study PRJEB29588, sample SAMEA2155758) | human gut metagenome | biome: human gut; feature: human-associated habitat; material: faeces | place: Denmark | collected 2008/2010 ... | reverse complement strand
GCAGGGACGCTTAACGCTACACGTCCGCATATTAGTACATATATCTCAGGTTAGTAGCGTTTTTTTGAAAGGTCAATGTCAGTGCAGTTGCATTGATAAGGTCACGAAAATATTAACTCCTTATCGGTACGGAAACGGTTATAAGCAGTGTTGGCGATACATTTTAATGTACAGCTTTAGCAATCTGTTTTTCGAGAGACTGGACAGCCGCAGATTTGCGGCTGTTATTTTTTGCAAAGCAATTTAATGAAAAAGCGGAAAAAGCTGTAAGCTGAAACGTGTGAAATATTTCATATTTTTTGTATAAAGTTACAAAAAACTCTGTATTAAAGACGAAAATTAGGTGTTATTGTTGACTTTATGCGTGAAATAATGTAAAATTACTAAATAAGGATTAAAGCGAAGGAGAGATCTCTGTGGAGAACGTATTTTTTGCACGTCAACCGATACTGGATGTGAATAATAATACATACGGCTATGAACTGCTTTACAGAAATCAGCCCGGAGTAAACGCATATACAGGAAACAACGGAGATGTAAGCACAGCAGATGTAATCAACAACGCATTTTTTGTCGATAATATAACAAGCGTTTTAGGCGGTAAAAAAGCATTCGTCAATTTTACGGGCAACCTCATAAAAAGAGGAGTGCCGAAGATGATCTCAAGCGATATACTTGTAGTCGAGCTGCTTGAGAGCGTAATGGCAGACGCAGAAATAATAAGGCGCTGTATAGAGCTTAAGAAGCTGGGATATATAATCGCTCTTGACGATTATGAATACAGCGAGAATACAAAGGCTCTGTTTGAGCTTGCCGATATAATAAAGCTCGACTTCCACACCTCCCGTGAGGCAGTGGAACGCACAGCGGAAAAGTGTATAACATATAATAAGATAATGCTTGCCGAAAAGGTGGAAACTCAGCTTGAGGTGGAATATGCCAAAAGGCTCGGCTGTACATATATGCAGGGCTATTTCTTTGCAAAGCCCCTGCTTATGACGCACAGGACAAATACGCCTATGGCAAAAACGTTCCTTCATATACTGGGTCTTGTATATTCGCCGGAGCCTGACTATGAAGAAATAGCGGCTGTCATTTCGACGGACATTGTGCTGACGATAAGACTACTCAGGCTTATAAACGTAATGTACGGCAGTACGGGAAACAAGATTTCGACCATTCATCAGGCACTTGTTCTGCTCGGCTTTGAAAAGCTGAAGGAATGGATATATCTTGTAGGCCTGCAAAGGCTGCAGAAGGATACCCCCGACGAGCTTATAAGGCTCGCACTGTTCAGGGCGAAATTCTGTGAGAGCATCTCAAAGGTAATGCCGGGACAGTACATACACAGAAAAGAAATGTATCTTATGGGACTTATGTCGGTAGTGGCAGGCACGACCGATGAACGTGATATAGGAAACGTTATGAAGGAACTTCCGGTAACGGACGAAATAAAGAACGGTCTGCTGGGAGCGGACGGACTTTTCGGAGATGTGTTCAGGCTGGTAGTCGATTACGAACACGCAAACTGGGACAAAGTGGAGGAGTTTGTCAAAAAACACAATGTTGACGCACAACAGCTTGCAAACGAATATGTACAGTGCGTCAGATTCATGCAACAATTCTATATAGGGTGAAACGCAGATTATCTATTTTTACAACATAAAAAACTTTTCAATAACGGAGTGATAACATGGCTGAAAATAAATGCGCCGCAAGACTTGAGCCTTCGAGCAGGGATATGAGCGAGCTTAAAAACCGCTTCAAGCCGGGATATGACTGGGAAACGATATGCTCTACAATGCTCGAACATCTTATGTGCGGAGTTGCTATATATGAGCTTTGCCCGGACAGAGTAAGGTCGCTTTATTTCAACAAGAAATATTACGAGATGGTGGGCTACACAAAAGAGCAGTATGAACAGTACGCAGACAGCGTTACCTCGTCGCTTTACGGAGATTCGGCTGAGATGATTTTTGAAAAAGCCAGGCGTTCGGTAAAGACCGGAGAAACATTCTATGCCGAATGCAAAGGCAGACGCTATGATGGCAATGATATATGGGTGCTTGTCAAGGCAAAGCTGGTTGATTTTATAAAAAGCGAACACCCAGTATTTCTTGCAATTGTGCAGGATATGACCAACAGAAAACTGGCGGAATATGAGAATGCGGTAAATCTTGAGCGTTACCGTATACTTGAGGCAACTTCGAATGCAGTCACATTTGAATATGATATTCCCGATGATATAATGACGTTTTTGTACAGCGGAGGTAAGGCGGATTCGGCAAACCGCTCCATAAGCAACTATGCGGAGGTTTCAAAACGCACAAAGATTGTATATCCGGATGACGCCGCAAAGTTCTATGCGGCGCTGAAAAAGGCAAGCAAAAAGCCTGTAAGCTGTATGACGCTCGATTACAGATCCACGATAATAGATCAGAACAGCTACCGCTGGGTAAGGACGTGTTATTCAAGCGTAGCGGATGCCAGCGGAAAGGTAATAAAAGTTCTTGGAAGAACACAGGATATAGACGATGAAAAGCGTGAGCGGCAGAGAATGATACAGCTGGTCGAGCTTGACAGCACAACGGGACTGCTGAACAAGCTGGCAACAACAAACCACATTCAGCGGCTCATCAGCGAAAAGACGAATGCAAAGAGCTTTTTCGCTATGCTTGATATAGACGATTTCAAGGCGTTCAACGATACCTACGGTCACAGCTTCGGTGACGAGGTGCTGAGAACGGTAGGAAAACTGCTTTCGAGAAAGTTTCCGAATGCGGTTGTCGGAAGGTTCGGCGGAGATGAATTTATCGTGTTCGCCAGAGGCACGAGCGAATCCGCCGTTGTGGACGATTTCGAAGATTTCCTTGAGGTGTCGGGAAAGGCTGAGATAGGCGGCAAGAGGTATACGATAAAGTGCAGTGTAGGCATAGCGTGGAGTGAATCGTGCGATGTTGACTATGCGCAGTATTTCGACGAGGCAGACGAACAGCTTTACAGGGCTAAAAAGGAAGGAAAACACCGCATCTGCCGCAAGAAAATCGTTTAAAATTACCGAAAACTTTGAAAAACGGCTTGTTTACGGCAAAATAACGTAATTTTGCTTGACAACGGGCATAATATGTGATATACTTACTTAAAGTAGAATATGGTAGGCTAAAGACTGAGTTCATCTCGGTCTTTAGCTTATATATAGGGCTTTTTACGGCTCTTGTCTGAAAGGAGGCTTTCAAAGTGCCGAAGGAAAAAGGCGGCAAGAAGAATCAGGCGGAAACGGTCGAGAGAATCACCGAGCAGAAGGTTCTGCCGATAATCGAGAGATACGGCTATGAGCTGTGGGACGTTATCTTTGAAAAAGAGGGTGCCATGTGGTATCTGAAGGTGCTTTTCGACAAAGCGGACGGAGGAATAGACGACGCCGAATGCGAGGAAATAACAGAACCGCTGAACAAGGCTGTCGATACGCTGTCGTGCATTGACCTTGTGGACGTTTTCGAGGTAGGCTCGCCGGGGCTTGACAGACAGCTCAGAAAGCCTTTCCACTTTGTGAAGATGAAGGGCGAAAAGATAAAGGTGACCGTGCGTGACGAAAACGGAAAGACGGCGTATTATTCGGGCGTTCTCGGAGATTACGATGAAAATTCGGGCGAATTCACTGTACAGACAGATGACGGCGAAATGAAGTTCAATGCCGCTAAGTGCAGAAGAATTGCCCTTGACGCATAAAAAATAATTAACGGAGGAATTATTAAAAATGGCTAACAGCAACACAACGGAGCTTTTTGAGGCTCTGACATTGCTTGCAAAGGAGAAGGGGATTGACCCCGCTGTGCTGATAGAGAAGATACAGACAGCACTTGTTATTGCTATCAAGAAGGAATATCCCAGAAGCGAGAATATCAAGTTTGATATTGATATTGCAAAGGGCAAGTTTGATGTGGCTATCCAGAAGGAAGTTGCCGCAGAGGTCGAGGATGATGCAAACCAGATCTCGATGGAGGAGGCAAAGACCCACACCCGCAGAAAGCTGGAATACGGCGATATTGTAGCGATAAAGCTGGATACACAGCATTTCGGCAGAATTGCCGCACAGACGGCAAAGCAGGTCATCAAGCAGGGCCTTAAGGAGATAGAGCGTGAACAGCTCGTTGCACAGTGGGGCGGTCTTCAGGACGAGGCGGTAACTGTTACCGTACTCAAGACAGAGCCGAGAACAGGCAACGCTACCGTAAACCTCAACGGAAACGAAGTACCGCTGTTCAGAAGCGAGCAGATACCAGGCGAGGTACTAAAGCCCGGCGATATGGTCAAGGTTTATGTTTCCGGCGTTTCCGCAACAGACCACAGACCTATGCTCAAGATCTCAAGAGTGAACAAGGAGCTTGTAAAGCGTCTGTTTGAGAGCGAAGTACCCGAAATATATGACGGTACCGTTGAGATAAAGGCTATCAGCCGTGAGGCAGGCTCACGCTCAAAGGTTGCAGTAATAAGCAACAACCCCGATGTTGACGCACTCGGTGCGTGCATAGGCCCCGGCAGACAGCGTATCAGCAAGGTATGTGCCGAGCTTGGCGGAGAGAAGATGGACGTTGTATTCTACAGCGAAAAGCCTGAGGAATTCATCGCACAGGCACTCAAGCCCAGTGATGTTATCAGAGTAGAGATACCCGACCCCGAGGTAAAGGCTTGTACGGCTATCGGTCCCGACAACCGGCTTTCACTTGCTATAGGCAACAAGGGTCAGAATGCGAAGCTCGCCGCAAAGCTCACAGGCTTCAAGATAGACATACGCCCCGAAAGCGGCTTCTATGAAGGAATAGAGAGCAAGCAGGAAAAGGCCGAGGAAGAAGCTCAGGCTGAGGAATAAAAACCCTTTACGAAAGGATGGATCGCTTTGGCAGTTAAAAAGATACCGATGAGAAAATGTGCGGGCTGTGAGGAAATGAAAGAGAAAAAACAGCTTGTAAGAGTTGTCCGTACTCCCGAGGGAGAGTTTGTACTCGACTTCACGGGTAAGAAATCCGGACGGGGAGTGTATGTCTGCAAGAACCGCAGCTGTCTTGAGGCGGCACAGAAAAAACATGGGCTTGAACGCTCTCTGAAATGTGCGGTACCGCAGGAGATATATCTTGAACTGCTGAAAAGCATCGGAGAAAGCGACGGTGAGTAACGGCAATGAATTTTTTAAGTACGCTCGGTCTTTGCAGAAAGTCCGGACGTCTGATACACGGGTTCGATCCTGTTTGCGAGGAGCTTAAAAACCCGAAATCGAAAATTGCGGGAGTTATTCTCGCAAGCGACGTATCGGAGAAAACACAGAAGGAAATGCGTTTTTTCTGCGATAAATACAGTGCCCTGCTGTCGCAGTGCGATTGTACGATGGACGAAATCAAGTCGGTCCTCGGAAAACGCACGGGAGTGCTTGCCGTTCTCGATGAAGGCTTATACGCAAGCCTTACGGGCGAGCATAAAGGGAAATAAGCGGTACACCCGATTTATATATACAATACTAAATCTGACATAAAAAAGGGGATCAGTGAATGGATAAAAAATATCGTGTAAACGAGTTGGCAAAGGATCTTAATATTCCTGTAAGTGAAATTACGGATGTGGTACAGGAGTATTTCGGAGTACAGAAGAAATCGCAGGCTTCGCTTTCTGAGGATGAGCTGTCTGTTGTTCTCGAAAAGTATTCTCAGAGCAATCAGGTGAAGAATTTCAATTCATATTTCGCTTCGGCAAGCAAGCCCAAGACGGAGAAGAAGGAAGAAAAGCCTGCAGAAAAGCCTGCAAAGAAGGCTGAGAAGAAGCCCGAACCCAATAAGGAAGCCGACAAGGCTGAAAAGGTACAGGCAAAGCCCGAAACAAAAACAGAGGCTAAGCCCGAAGCAAAGCCTGAAATAAAGACAGAAACAAAGTCTGAAGCAAAGCACGAAATAAAGACAGAAGCTAAGTCTGAAGCAAAGAGCGATAAGCCTGCAGACAAAAAGCCTATGGGCGACCGTAACGACAGAAAGCCCTACGGTGACAAACAGCAGGGCGACAGAAAGCCTTACGGCGACAGACAGCAGGGCGACAGAAAGCCCTACGGCGACAGACAGCAGGGTGACAGAAAGCCCTACGGAGACAGAAGAAACGATACCAGAAATGACCGCAGGGATACTAAGCCTGCACAGCAGACAGCTCCGGCACAGCCTGTTATCGACCTTGCAAATATCAAGACAAACGCACCTCCCACAAAGCACGTCAAGGGCGAGGCTGTACAGAGAGGCGAGCAGGTCACAAAGCACGTTGACACAAGGGGCAGTTATGTAAACCTTGATAAGTACAACGAGAAGTATGAAACCATAGCTTCGACCGAGAGCGGAAACAGACGTCAGAATGACGCTTATACAAAGAAGCAGAAGATAAGCCAGAAGTCGCAGAAGGGCAAGCAGCAGTTCAGCAAGAAGAAGGAAACAGAGGCTCAGAAGCTGAAGCGTCTTGAGCTTGAAAAGGCAAGAAAGAAACAGCTTGAGATACAGGTTCCCGATGAGATAGTCGTATCGGAGCTTGCGTCACGTCTTAAGGTCACAGCCGCAGACGTTATAAAGAAGCTGTTCAGCCTGGGCGTAATGGTTACTATCAACCAGTCGGTCGATTATGATACGGCTTGTATCGTAGCGGAAGAATTCGGTGCAAAGGTTACCAAGGAAGTTGTAGTTTCCATCGAAGAACGTCTGTTTGAAGAAGTAGAGGATACAGAGGAGAACTTACAGCCCCGTTCACCAGTTGTTGTTGTTATGGGACACGTTGACCACGGTAAGACATCGCTCCTCGACAGAATCAGACACGCTAACGTTACGTCCGGCGAAGCAGGCGGTATCACACAGCATATCGGCGCTTACAGGGTAAAGGCAGGCGGCAGGGATATTACATTCCTTGACACTCCCGGACACGAGGCGTTCACCGCTATGCGTGCAAGAGGTGCGCTGGCTACGGATATAGCGATACTCGTTGTTGCCGCAGACGACGGCATTATGCCTCAGACGGTAGAAGCGATAAATCACGCAAAGGCTACAAACCTTTCGATAATAGTTGCGATAAACAAGATGGATAAGCCTACGGCAAATCCCGACAAGGTAAAGCAGGAGCTTACCGAGCATGGTCTTGTATGCGAAGAATGGGGCGGCGATGTAATCTGCGTTCCCGTATCGGCAAAGACAGGTGAGGGTATAGACGAGCTTCTCGAAATGGTAAACCTCACGGCAGATGTCCTTGAGCTTAAGGCAAACCCCGACAGACTTGCAAAGGGCGTTGTTATCGAGGCAAGAATCGACAAGGGCAGAGGTCCTATCGCAACCGTTCTTGTACAGTCTGGTACTCTCCACACAGGCGATACCATAATCGCAGGTACTGCTGTAGGCCGTGTGCGTGTAATGCGTGACGACAAGGGCAAAGCGGTAAAGGAAGCAGGTCCTTCTGTTCCCGTTGAGATAATGGGTCTTGCGGAAGTACCGAGCGCCGGTGATGATTTTGCGGCTGTTGAAGATGAAAAGCTCGCAAGAGAGCTTGTTGAAAAGAGAAAGTTCGACGCTAAGGAAGAACAGTTCAAGCTCTACAAGAAGGTCAGCCTTGATAATCTGTTCTCACAGATCGAAGAAGGTTCAATGAAGAAGCTGCCTATCATCGTAAAGGCGGATGTACAGGGTTCTGTAGAAGCTGTTTCACAGTCACTGTCAAAGCTGTCAAACGAGGAAGTAAAGGTAGAAGTAATTCACGGTGCGGTAGGTGCCGTAACAGAAAGCGACGTTATGCTTGCAAAGGCATCGGGCGCTATCATAGTAGGCTTTAACGTAAGACCTAATCCTGCGGCTGCAGACAACGCAAAGCGTGACGGTGTCGATATAAGACTCTACAGAGTAATATATGACGCAATAGAAGAAATCGAAACAGCCATGAAGGGTATGCTTGCGCCCAAGTACAGAGAAGTTGATACAGGACGTGTAGAGGTAAGACAGGTAATGAAGCTGTCGAGTGTCGGCGTGGTAGCAGGCTCTTATGTACTTGACGGTAAGGTACAGAGAAACGGCGAGGTAAGAGTTGTCCGTGACGGCATAATCGTTGCTGTTGACAAGATAGCAGGCTTACGTCGTTTCAAGGACGATGTGAAGGAAGTAGCCGCAGGCTACGAGTGCGGTATCACGCTTGAAAAGTTCACCGACATCAAGGAAGGCGATATCTTTGAAGCGTTTGTTACCGAGGAGTACAGAGATTAATGGCAAATTTCAATACAGCAAGACTTGCGGAGGATATAAAACGTGAAATCTCCACAGCTATGCGTGATATAAAGGACGGTGCTGTAGTAAAGGCGATGGTCGGTGTGTCACGCTGTGAGCTGACAAGCGATCTGTCCTACTGCAAGGTTTATATCACAACGCTTGAGGGCGGCGACACCACGAAAAATGTCGCCGAGCATCTCAAGAAGGCAGAGGGTTTCTTTAAAAGAAGAATCAACGAGCGTGTGAAGATGCGCAAGCTACCTCAGCTGATATTCGTGCCGGATAATTCGATGGATTATTACGAGCATATCAGCGAGGTGATAAGCAAACTGCCGAAACCTGCCGAACCCGATGATAACGGCGAAGACGAAAGGTAAACAATAATGATAACAGACGTTAAAAAAGCGGCAGAGCTACTGAAAAGCAACGATGATTTTCTGATATTGTCACACGCCAACCCTGACGGAGATACACTGGGCTGTGCTTACGGCCTTTGCGGTATGCTTCAGAAGATGGGCAAACGGGCAAAGGTTATGTGTGCGGACGAGATAGCGCCCCGTATGGAGTTTCTGCGTGATACGGTGATACAGCAGAGCTTTGAGGAAAAGACCATAGTGAGCGTTGACGTTGCCGACAGAAAACTGCTCGGCGACCTTGACGCAGTATACGGCGGCAGGATATTCCTTGCGATAGACCACCACGAGAGCAGACAGGAGTTTGCAAAATATACTCTTGTCGATCCCGAGGCGGCTGCGGCTTGCGAGCTTATTTTTCAGATAGCGGAGGAAATGAACGCACAGCTTGACGGTGAGATTGCGTCCTGCCTTTACACAGGACTTGCAACCGACACGGGCTGCTTCAAGTATTCCAACACGACAAGCAGAACGCATATAATAGCCGCTAAGCTGATGGCTTATGAGTTTGATGTTTCCGGCATCAATTACAAGCTGTTTGATATGAAGTCAAAGGGCAGGCTGGAGCTTGAACAGGCGATAACGCAGGGAATGGAATTCTTCTGTGACGACAGGGTAGCGGTAGTATGGCTGACAACGGAGCTTATGGATCGCTTTATGGGCAGAGTTGACAGCGAGGACTTCAACGGTCTTGCAAGCCTTCCCCGTCAGGTAGAGGGCGTAATTATCGGTGCTACCGTAAAGCAGAAGGGTCCTGCTACGTTCAAGATTTCGGTCAGAACGGCAGAGCCTATAAACGCAGGAAGCGTGTGCGCCCTGTTCGGCGGCGGCGGTCACGCCAGAGCCGCAGGCTGTACCATAGAGGGCAGTATAGAGTTTGTGAAAGCAAAGTTGCTGCCTGTATTTGAAAAGGCGCTGAAAGCAAATGAATGAAATAAACGGCGTAATCTGCATCAATAAGCCGCAGGATTTCACTTCGTTTGACGTTGTGGCGATAATGAGAAGGGCGGCAGGAACGAGAAAAATCGGTCACGGCGGTACGCTTGACCCTATGGCGACAGGCGTTTTGCCAATATATATCGGCAGAGCGGCAAAGACAGCCGACCTGAATCCTGTCAGCGACAAGAGATACCGTGCGACCTTCAGGCTCGGTGTGACTACCGATACCGAGGACGTATGGGGCAAGGTGCTGACAAAGAGCGAAAAGCCCGTTACGCTTGCGGAAATTACCGATGCGGTAACGGCTATGCAGGGCAATATAATGCAGATACCGCCGATGTATTCTGCGGTGAAGATAAACGGCAAACGGCTTTATGACCTTGCAAGGCAGGGCATTGAGGTTGAACGTGCCGCTCGTCCGGTCACGGTATATTCGATAGAGCTGTCCGACTATGACGAAGAAAAGCGTACAGGTACGCTTGATATTTATTGCTCAAAAGGAACCTATATCCGCACTATCATAAGCGATATAGGAAAAAAGCTCGGCACAGGAGCGATAATGACCTCGCTTTGCCGCACGATGGCGGCAGGCTTTACGCTTTCGGACTGCCACGATATTGAAACGCTTCGTAATATGCCGCCTGAGGATACCGCAAGGCTGGTACTGCCGACAGAGCGTGTTTTCTCGTGCTATGACGAGATAACTCTTGACGGTACACAAAAGAAGCTGTTCATGAACGGCATGATACTTGACTGCGGAAGAATGGATATTTCATACCCGGAAGGCACCTGCCTGCGTCTTAAGCACGATGGTGATTTTTTAGGCGTGGCAAGGGTAAACGGGGAGAACGGGCTTAAAAGCGTATACCTTAATATATTATCTTGATTTTCCCATTTAATGCGGGACACGGAGGTTTATTCTTGATTGACATTACCGAAAATATAATACCCATCCCGCCGACAGCAACGGCACTCGGCTTTTTTGACGGCTTGCATTTAGGTCATATGAAGGTCGTGGAGGAATGCTTCAGACACGGCGGGCTTTGCCCTGCAATGTTCACGTTTCACAGCAATACGGCATTGCCTAAAAGGGAAAAGATAGAGAACCTGCTCACAAACGATATGAAGCTGGAGAAGCTTGCAGAAGCGGGAGTACAATATATTTATTCTCCGGATTTCAATTCGGTGTGCGACTACACGGCAAGGGATTTCATCGAAAAGGTTCTCGTGAAGATAATGAACGCAAAGGTCGTTGTGTGCGGATTTGATTTCAGGCTCGGAGCGGGCGGAGGAAGCGATGCCGAAGAGCTTAAATGTATATGCCGTGAGTACGGCATAAAGGTCGTTATAATACCGCCGTTCAGCCTGGACGGATGTGTGGTACATTCAACGGCCATCAAAAATCTGATAAAATCGGGTGAAATAGCAAAGGCGAACAAACTGCTCGGATATGATTTTTCGATAGAGGGCAGAGTGATAGAGGGCAACCGCATAGGCAGAACCATAGGAAGCCCGACCATAAATCAGCGTTTCCCCGAAAGCATAGTTATGCCACGCTTTGGAGTATATAAGAGCGTGACATATCTTGACGGCAGGGTCATGCCGTCTGTTACAAACATAGGCGTAAAGCCTACTGTTGACTATAAGGACAGTCCTCTTGCGGAAACGCATATAATGGATTTTGACGGTGATCTTTACGGCAGGACACTGCGTGTTTCACTGCTTGATTTTATACGTCCCGAAAGACGTTTTGACAGCGTAGGCGAGCTTAAAGCTCAGCTTGACAAAGATAAAATCGCCGCCAAGCAATAAATACACTGTTTTATCACACAGGTTTCACCTGTGCAGGATAGAATATAACAGATGTGCGCAGGGCAGGTACGGCTATGTACCGATGTTCTGCCGGATACTTCGTTTTAAGGAGCAAAAAATGATAGAAGTAAAGAATCTGACTAAGCGTTACGGCTCTAAAACAGCAGTCAGCAATGTTTCCTTTACCGCAGAAGAAAGCGAGATACTTGGTTTTCTCGGTCCTAACGGTGCAGGAAAATCAACTACAATGAATATCCTTACGGGTTATCTTTCCTCAACGGAGGGCGAAGCAAAGATAAACGGTATAGATATTCTTGAAGAGCCTGTAAAAGCTAAGCAAATGATAGGTTATCTTCCCGAACAGCCTCCGTTATATCTTGATATGACGGTAATGGAATACCTTAAGTTTGTATACGGGCTGAAAAAGTGCAAGCTGCCGATCAACTCGCATTTAAAGGAGA
>ERZ779866.3783-NODE-3783-length-11899-cov-3.800574_pt1 | contig 11899 bp, 9 predicted proteins | sample MGYA00511248_ERZ779866 | MGnify/ENA primary metagenome ERZ779866 (study PRJEB29588, sample SAMEA2155758) | human gut metagenome | biome: human gut; feature: human-associated habitat; material: faeces | place: Denmark | collected 2008/2010 ... | reverse complement strand
AAAATAGCTCATTAATTTTATGAAGTAGAATATAAATAGGTATTTAACCTGTGTTGATTGTTGTTAATTATTTACAAGATCTAATAAGGAGATATTTATGAATGGTTAAAGTGTATAGGAATTTAATTCAAAAATAGAGTGGTCTTAAGTTTAATACCTCAATGTGTATCACAATATCCACATTCTTTGTAGGGGAGTCTGGAGATTGAGTAGATATTCTTGTTCAGAATGTATCAGCCGATGGTTCTACGATTCTTAAGCCACGAAGAGTTCAGAAAGTGTAACGGCATGTCTGCAAAAGCCAGCATCTTTTGACTATCTGGCAACCGGTAGTGTGTTCTCTCACGCATCATAAAAGCAGCAGGCATAAAAAAACCCGCTTGCGCGGGCTTTTTCACAAAGCTTCAGCAAATTGGCGATTAAGCCAGTTTGTTGATCTGTGCAGTCAGGTTAGCCTTATGACGTGCAGCTTTGTTTTTGTGGATCAGACCTTTAGCAGCCTGACGGTCCACGATCGGTTGCATTTCGTTAAATGCTTTCTGTGCAGCAGCTTTGTCGCCAGCTTCGATAGCTGCGTATACTTTCTTGATGAAAGTACGCATCATAGAGCGACGGCTTGCGTTGTGCTTACGAGCCTTTTCAGACTGAATGGCGCGCTTCTTAGCTGATTTGATATTAGCCAAGGTCCAACTCCCAAATGTGTTCTATATGGACAATTCAAAGGCCGAGGAATATGCCCTTTTAGCCTTCTTTTGTCAATGGATTTGTGCAAATAAGCGCCGTTAATGTGCCGGCACTCGTTACGTAGTGATGGCGCAGGATTCTACCAGCTTGCGGGGTGTGAATACAGCTTTTCCGCGATAAAAATTGCAGCAGGCGGTCACTTTCTTCCCGTGATTTGCGCCATGGCAATGAAAAGCCACTTCTTTCTGATTTCGGTACTCAATCGCCGGTTAACCTTGACCGCTGTACAAGGTATACTCGGACGATTTTCACTGTTTTGAGCCAGACATGAAGCTGATACGCGGCATACATAATCTCAGCCAGGCCCCGCAAGAAGGGTGTGTGCTGACTATTGGTAATTTCGACGGCGTGCATCGCGGTCATCGCGCGCTGTTACAGGGCTTGCAGGAAGAAGGGCGCAAGCGCAACTTACCGGTGATGGTGATGCTTTTTGAACCTCAACCACTGGAACTGTTTGCTACCGATAAAGCCCCGGCACGGCTGACCCGGCTGCGGGAAAAACTGCGTTACCTTGCAGAGTGTGGCGTTGATTACGTGCTGTGCGTGCGTTTCGACAGGCGTTTCGCGGCGTTAACCGCGCAAAATTTCATCAGCGATCTTCTGGTGAAGCATTTGCGCGTAAAATTTCTTGCCGTAGGTGATGATTTCCGCTTTGGCGCTGGTCGTGAAGGCGATTTCTTGTTATTACAGAAAGCTGGCATGGAATACGGCTTCGATATCACCAGTACGCAAACTTTTTGCGAAGGTGGCGTGCGTATCAGCAGCACCGCTGTGCGTCAGGCGCTGGCGGATGACAATCTGGCTCTGGCAGAAAGTTTACTGGGGCACCCGTTTGCCATCTCCGGGCGTGTAGTCCACGGTGATGAATTAGGGCGCACTATAGGTTTCCCGACGGCGAATGTACCGCTACGCCGTCAGGTTTCCCCGGTGAAAGGGGTTTATGCGGTAGAAGTGCTGGGCCTCGGTGAAAAGCCGTTACCCGGCGTGGCAAACATTGGAACACGCCCAACGGTTGCCGGTATTCGCCAGCAGCTGGAAGTGCATTTGTTAGATGTTGCAATGGACCTTTACGGTCGCCATATACAAGTAGTGCTGCGTAAAAAAATACGCAATGAGCAGCGATTTGCGTCGCTGGACGAACTGAAAGCGCAGATTGCGCGTGATGAATTAACCGCCCGCGAATTTTTTGGGCTAACAAAACCGGCTTAAGCCTGTTATGTAATCAAACCGAAACACGGAACCGAGAATCTGATGAGTGACTATAAATCAACCCTGAATTTGCCGGAAACAGGGTTCCCGATGCGTGGCGATCTCGCCAAGCGCGAACCGGGAATGCTGGCGCGTTGGACTGATGATGATCTGTACGGCATCATCCGTGCGGCTAAAAAAGGCAAAAAAACCTTCATTCTGCATGATGGCCCTCCTTATGCGAATGGCAGCATTCATATTGGTCACTCGGTTAACAAGATTCTGAAAGACATTATCGTGAAGTCCAAAGGGCTTTCCGGTTATGACTCGCCGTATGTGCCTGGCTGGGACTGCCACGGTCTGCCGATCGAGCTGAAAGTAGAGCAAGAATACGGTAAGCCGGGTGAGAAATTCACCGCCGCCGAGTTCCGCGCCAAGTGCCGCGAATACGCGGCGACCCAGGTTGACGGTCAACGCAAAGACTTTATCCGTCTGGGCGTGCTGGGCGACTGGTCGCACCCGTACCTGACCATGGACTTCAAAACTGAAGCCAACATCATCCGCGCGCTGGGCAAAATCATCGGCAACGGTCACCTGCACAAAGGCGCGAAGCCAGTTCACTGGTGCGTTGACTGCCGTTCTGCGCTGGCGGAAGCGGAAGTTGAGTATTACGACAAAACTTCTCCGTCCATCGACGTTGCTTTTCAGGCGGTCGATCAGGATGCACTGAAAGCAAAATTTGCCGTAAGCAACGTTAACGGCCCAATCTCGCTGGTGATCTGGACCACTACGCCGTGGACTCTGCCTGCGAACCGCGCAATCTCTATTGCACCTGATTTCGACTATGCGCTGGTGCAGATCGACGGTCAGGCCGTGATTCTGGCGAAAGATCTGGTTGAAAGCGTAATGCAGCGTATCGGCGTGACCGATTACACCATTCTCGGCACGGTAAAAGGTGCGGAGCTTGAGTTGCTGCGCTTTACCCATCCGTTTATGGGCTTCGACGTTCCGGCAATCCTCGGCGATCACGTTACCCTGGATGCCGGTACCGGTGCCGTTCACACCGCGCCTGGCCACGGCCCGGACGACTATGTGATCGGTCAGAAATACGGCCTGGAAACCGCTAACCCGGTTGGCCCGGACGGCACTTATCTGCCGGGCACTTATCCGACGCTGGATGGCGTGAACGTCTTCAAAGCGAACGACATCGTCGTTGCGCTGCTGCAGGAAAAAGGCGCGCTGCTGCACGTTGAGAAAATGCAGCACAGCTATCCGTGCTGCTGGCGTCACAAAACGCCGATCATCTTCCGCGCGACGCCGCAGTGGTTCGTCAGCATGGATCAGAAAGGTCTGCGTGCGCAGTCACTGAAAGAGATCAAAGGCGTGCAGTGGATCCCGGACTGGGGCCAGGCGCGTATCGAGTCGATGGTTGCTAACCGTCCTGACTGGTGTATCTCCCGTCAGCGCACCTGGGGCGTACCGATGTCACTGTTCGTGCACAAAGACACGGAAGAGCTGCATCCGCGTACTCTCGAACTAATGGAAGAAGTGGCAAAACGCGTTGAAGTTGACGGCATCCAGGCGTGGTGGGATCTTGATGCGAAAGAGATCCTCGGCGATGAAGCTGATCAGTACGTGAAAGTGCCGGACACATTGGATGTATGGTTTGACTCCGGATCTACCCACTCTTCTGTTGTTGACGTGCGTCCGGAATTTGCCGGTCACGCAGCGGACATGTATCTGGAAGGTTCTGACCAGCACCGTGGTTGGTTCATGTCTTCCCTGATGATCTCCACCGCGATGAAAGGCAAAGCGCCGTATCGTCAGGTACTGACCCACGGCTTTACCGTGGATGGTCAGGGTCGCAAGATGTCTAAATCCATCGGCAATACCGTTTCGCCGCAGGATGTGATGAACAAACTGGGCGCGGATATTCTGCGTCTGTGGGTGGCATCAACCGACTACACCGGTGAAATGGCCGTTTCTGACGAGATCCTGAAACGTGCTGCCGATAGCTATCGTCGTATCCGTAACACCGCGCGCTTCCTGCTGGCAAACCTGAACGGTTTTGATCCAGCAAAAGATATGGTGAAACCGGAAGAGATGGTGGTACTGGATCGCTGGGCCGTAGGTTGTGCGAAAGCGGCACAGGAAGACATCCTCAAGGCGTACGAAGCATACGATTTCCACGAAGTGGTACAGCGTCTGATGCGCTTCTGCTCCGTTGAGATGGGTTCCTTCTACCTCGACATCATCAAAGACCGTCAGTACACCGCCAAAGCGGACAGTGTGGCGCGTCGTAGCTGCCAGACTGCGCTGTATCACATCGCAGAAGCGCTGGTGCGCTGGATGGCACCAATCCTCTCCTTCACCGCTGATGAAGTGTGGGGCTACCTGCCGGGCGAACGTGAAAAATACGTCTTCACCGGTGAGTGGTACGAAGGCCTGTTTGGCCTGGCAGACAGTGAAGCGATGAACGATGCGTTCTGGGACGAGCTGTTGAAAGTGCGTGGCGAAGTGAACAAAGTCATTGAGCAAGCGCGTGCCGACAAGAAAGTGGGTGGCTCGCTGGAAGCGGCAGTAACCTTGTATGCAGAACCGGAACTGTCGGCGAAACTGACCGCGCTGGGCGATGAATTACGATTTGTCCTGTTGACCTCCGGCGCTACCGTTGCAGACTATAACGACGCACCTGCTGATGCTCAGCAGAGCGAAGTACTCAAAGGGCTGAAAGTCGCGTTGAGTAAAGCCGAAGGTGAGAAGTGCCCACGCTGCTGGCACTACACCCAGGATGTCGGCAAGGTGGCGGAACACGCAGAAATCTGCGGCCGCTGTGTCAGCAACGTCGCCGGTGACGGTGAAAAACGTAAGTTTGCCTGATGAGTCAATCGATCTGTTCAACAGGGCTACGCTGGCTGTGGCTGGTGGTAGTCGTGCTGATTATCGATCTGGGCAGCAAATACCTGATCCTCCAGAACTTTGCTCTGGGGGATACGGTCCCGCTGTTCCCGTCGCTTAATCTGCATTATGCGCGTAACTATGGCGCGGCGTTTAGTTTCCTTGCCGATAGCGGCGGCTGGCAGCGTTGGTTCTTTGCCGGTATTGCGATTGGTATTAGCGTGATCCTGGCAGTGATGATGTATCGCTCGAAGGCCACGCAGAAGCTAAACAATATCGCTTATGCGCTGATTATTGGCGGCGCGCTGGGCAACCTGTTCGACCGCCTGTGGCACGGCTTCGTTGTCGATATGATCGACTTCTACGTCGGCGACTGGCACTTCGCCACCTTCAACCTTGCCGATACTGCCATTTGTGTCGGTGCGGCACTGATTGTGCTGGAAGGTTTTTTGCCTTCTAAAGCGAAAAAACAATAATAAACCCTGCCGGATAAGGCCTACAGATTGCTGCGAAATCGTAGGCCGCATCCGGCAAAAATCCTCAAAATATAAGAGCAAACCTGCATGTCTGAATCTGTACAGAGCAATAGCGCCGTCCTGGTGCACTTCACGCTAAAACTCGACGATGGCACCACCGCCGAGTCTACCCGCAACAACGGTAAACCGGCGCTGTTCCGCCTGGGTGATGCTTCTCTTTCTGAAGGGCTGGAGCAACACCTGTTGGGGCTGAAAGTGGGCGATAAAACCACCTTCTCGTTGGAGCCAGATGCGGCGTTTGGCGTGCCGTCACCGGACCTGATTCAGTACTTCTCCCGCCGTGAATTTATGGATGCAGGCGAGCCAGAAATTGGCGCAATCATGCTTTTTACCGCAATGGATGGCAGTGAGATGCCTGGCGTGATCCGCGAAATTAACGGCGACTCCATTACCGTTGATTTCAACCATCCGCTGGCCGGGCAGACCGTTCATTTTGATATTGAAGTGCTGGAAATCGATCCGGCACTGGAGGCGTAACATGCAGATCCTGTTGGCCAACCCGCGTGGTTTTTGTGCCGGGGTAGACCGCGCTATCAGCATTGTTGAAAACGCGCTGGCCATTTACGGCGCACCGATATATGTCCGTCACGAAGTGGTACATAACCGCTATGTGGTCGATAGCTTGCGTGAGCGTGGGGCTATCTTTATTGAGCAGATTAGCGAAGTACCGGACGGCGCGATCCTGATTTTCTCCGCACACGGTGTTTCTCAGGCGGTACGTAACGAAGCAAAAAGTCGCGATTTGACGGTATTTGACGCGACCTGTCCGCTGGTGACCAAAGTGCATATGGAAGTCGCCCGCGCTAGTCGCCGTGGCGAAGAATCTATTCTCATCGGTCACGCCGGGCACCCGGAAGTGGAAGGCACGATGGGTCAGTACAGCAACCCGGAAGGGGGAATGTATCTGGTTGAATCACCAGACGATGTGTGGAAACTGACGGTCAAAAACGAAGAGAAACTCTCCTTTATGACCCAGACCACGCTGTCGGTGGATGACACGTCTGATGTGATCGACGCGCTGCGTAAACGCTTCCCGAAAATTGTCGGTCCGCGCAAAGATGACATCTGCTACGCCACGACTAACCGACAGGAAGCGGTACGTGCCCTGGCCGAACAGGCGGAAGTTGTGCTGGTGGTCGGTTCGAAAAACTCCTCTAACTCCAACCGTCTGGCGGAGCTGGCCCAGCGTATGGGCAAAAGCGCGTTTTTGATTGATGATGCGAAAGATATCCAGGAAGAGTGGGTGAAAGAGGTTAAATGCGTCGGCGTGACTGCGGGCGCATCGGCTCCGGATATTCTGGTGCAGAATGTGGTGGCACGTTTGCAACAGCTGGGCGGTGGTGAAGCCATTCCGCTGGAAGGACGTGAAGAAAACATTGTTTTCGAAGTGCCGAAAGAGCTGCGTGTCGATATTCGTGAAGTCGATTAAGTCATTAGCAGCCTAAGTTATGCGAAAATGCCGGTCTTGTTACCGGCATTTTTTATGGAGAAAACATGCGTTTACCTATCTTCCTCGATACTGACCCCGGCATTGACGATGCCGTCGCCATTGCCGCCGCGATTTTTGCACCCGAACTCGACCTGCAACTGATGACCACCGTCGCGGGTAATGTCTCGGTTGAGAAAACTACCCGCAATGCCCTGCAACTGCTGCATTTCTGGAATGCGGAGATTCCGCTCGCCCAAGGGGCCGCTGTGCCGCTGGTACGCGCACCGCGTGATGCGGCATCTGTGCACGGCGAATCGGGAATGGCTGGCTACGACTTTGTTGAGCACAACCGAAAGCCGCTCGGGATACCGGCGTTTCTGGCGATTCGGGATGCCCTGATGCGTGCACCAGAGCCTGTTACCCTGGTGGCCATTGGCCCGTTAACCAATATTGCGCTGTTACTTTCACAATGCCCGGAATGCAAGCCGTATATTCGCCGTCTGGTGATCATGGGTGGTTCTGCCGGACGCGGCAACTGTACGCCAAACGCCGAGTTTAATTTCGCTGCCGATCCAGAAGCGGCTGCCTGTGTCTTCCGTAGCGGAATCGAAATCGTCATGTGCGGTCTGGATGTCACCAATCAGGCAATATTAACCCCTGACTATCTCGCTACTTTGCCGGAGTTGAATCGCACCGGAAAAATGCTTCATGCACTGTTTAGCCACTACCGTAGCGGCAGTATGCAAAGCGGTCTGCGAATGCACGATCTCTGCGCCATCGCCTGGCTGGTGCGCCCGGACTTATTCACCCTCAAGCCGTGTTTTGTCGCGGTAGAAACTCAAGGCGAATTTACCTCAGGCACGACGGTGGTTGATATCGACGGTTGCCTGGGCAAACCAGCCAATGTAAAGGTGGCATTGGATCTGGATGTGAAAGGCTTCCAGCAGTGGGTGGCTGAGGTGCTGGCTCTGGCGTCGTAACCTGTCACATGTTATCGGCATGCAGTCATTCATCGACTCATGCCTTTCACTGATATCCCCCCCTGTTTATCATTAATTTCTAATTATCAGCGTTTTTGGCTGGCGGCGTAGCGATGCGCTGGTTACTCTGAAAACGGTCTATGCAAATTAACAAAAGAGAATAGCTATGCATGATGCAAACATCCGCGTTGCCATCGCGGGAGCCGGGGGGCGTATGGGCCGCCAGTTGATTCAGGCGGCGCTGGCATTAGAAGGCGTGCAGCTGGGCGCGGCGCTGGAGCGCGAAGGATCTTCTTTACTGGGCAGCGACGCCGGTGAGCTGGCTGGTGCAGGGAAAACAGGCGTTACCGTGCAAAGCAGCCTCGATGCGGTAAAAGATGATTTTGATGTGTTTATCGATTTTACCCGTCCGGAAGGTACGCTGAACCATCTCGCTTTTTGTCGCCAGCATGGCAAAGGGATGGTGATCGGCACTACGGGGTTTGACGAAGCCGGTAAACAGGCGATTCGTGACGCCGCCGCCGATATTGCGATTGTCTTTGCCGCCAATTTTAGCGTTGGCGTTAACGTCATGCTTAAGCTGCTGGAGAAAGCAGCCAAAGTGATGGGTGACTACACCGATATCGAAATTATTGAAGCACATCATAGACATAAAGTTGATGCGCCGTCAGGCACCGCACTGGCAATGGGAGAGGCGATCGCCCACGCCCTTGATAAAGATCTGAAAGATTGCGCGGTCTACAGTCGTGAAGGCCACACCGGTGAACGTGTGCCTGGCACCATTGGTTTTGCCACCGTGCGTGCAGGTGACATCGTTGGCGAACATACCGCGATGTTTGCCGATATTGGCGAGCGTCTGGAGATCACCCATAAGGCGTCCAGCCGCATGACATTTGCTAACGGCGCGGTAAGATCGGCTTTGTGGTTGAGTGGTAAGGAAAGTGGTCTTTTTGATATGCGAGATGTGCTTGATCTCAATAGTTTGTAACCACAAAATATTTGTTATGGTGCAAAAATAACACATTTAATTTATTGATTGTAAAGGGCTTTAATTTTTGGCCCTTTTATTTTTAGTGTTATGTTTTTAAATTGTCTATAAGTGCCAAAAACTACATGTTTTGTCTTCGGTTTTTGTTGTTTTAATGTAAATTTTGACCATTTGGTCCACTTTTCCCTACTCGCTTTTATTTCATGCAATCTTCTTGCTGCGCAAGCGTTTTCCAGAACAGGTTATATGATCTTTTTGCCGCTTAATGCCTGTAAAACATGCATGAGCCACAAAATAATATAAAAAATCCCGCCATTAAGTTGACTTTTAGCGCCCATATCTCCAGAATGCCGCCGTTTGCCAGAAATTCGTCGGTAAGCAGATTTGCATTGATTTACGTCATCATTGTGAATTAATATGCAAATAAAGTGAGTGAATATTCTCTGGAGGGTGTTTTGATTAAGTCAGCGCTATTGGTTCTGGAAGACGGAACCCAGTTTCACGGTCGGGCCATAGGGGCAACAGGTTCGGCGGTTGGGGAAGTCGTTTTCAATACTTCAATGACCGGTTATCAAGAAATCCTCACTGATCCTTCCTATTCTCGTCAAATCGTTACTCTTACTTATCCCCATATTGGCAATGTCGGCACTAATGACGCCGATGAAGAATCTTCTCAGGTACATGCACAAGGTCTGGTGATTCGCGACCTGCCGCTGATTGCCAGCAACTTCCGTAATACCGAAGACCTCTCTTCTTACCTGAAGCGCCATAACATCGTGGCGATTGCCGATATCGATACCCGTAAGCTGACACGTTTACTGCGCGAGAAAGGCGCACAGAATGGCTGCATTATCGCAGGCGATAACCCGGATGCGGCGTTGGCGTTAGAAAAAGCCCGCGCGTTCCCAGGTCTGAATGGCATGGATCTGGCAAAAGAAGTGACCACCGCAGAAGCCTATAGCTGGACACAAGGGAGCTGGACGTTGACCGGCGGCCTGCCAGAAGCGAAAAAAGAAGACGAGCTGCCGTTCCACGTCGTGGCTTATGATTTTGGTGCCAAGCGCAACATCCTGCGCATGTTGGTGGACAGAGGCTGTCGCCTGACCATCGTTCCGGCGCAAACTTCTGCGGAAGATGTGCTGAAAATGAATCCAGACGGCATCTTCCTCTCCAACGGTCCTGGCGACCCGGCCCCGTGCGATTACGCCATTACCGCCATCCAGAAATTCCTCGAAACCGATATTCCGGTCTTCGGCATCTGCCTCGGTCATCAGCTGCTGGCGCTGGCGAGCGGTGCGAAGACTGTCAAAATGAAATTCGGTCACCACGGCGGCAACCATCCGGTTAAAGATGTTGAGAAAAACGTGGTGATGATCACCGCCCAGAACCACGGTTTTGCGGTGGACGAAGCAACATTACCAGCAAACCTGCGTGTCACGCATAAATCCCTGTTCGACGGTACGTTACAGGGCATTCATCGCACCGATAAACCGGCGTTCAGCTTCCAGGGGCACCCTGAAGCCAGCCCTGGTCCACACGACGCCGCGCCGTTGTTCGACCACTTTATCGAGTTAATTGAGCAGTACCGTAAAACCGCTAAGTAATCAGGAGTAAAAGAGCCATGCCAAAACGTACAGATATAAAAAGTATCCTGATTCTGGGTGCGGGCCCGATTGTTATCGGTCAGGCGTGTGAGTTTGACTACTCTGGCGCGCAAGCATGTAAAGCCCTGCGCGAAGAGGGTTACCGGGTCATTCTGGTGAACTCCAACCCGGCGACCATCATGACCGACCCGGAAATGGCCGATGCGACCTACATCGAGCCGATTCACTGGGAAGTGGTACGCAAGATTATTGAAAAAGAGCGCCCGGACGCGGTGCTGCCAACGATGGGCGGTCAGACGGCGCTGAACTGCGCGCTGGAGCTGGAGCGTCAGGGCGTGTTGGAAGAGTTCGGCGTGACTATGATTGGTGCGACCGCCGATGCGATTGATAAAGCAGAAGACCGCCGTCGTTTCGACGTAGCGATGAAGAAAATTGGTCTGGAAACCGCGCGTTCCGGTATCGCACACACGATGGAAGAAGCGCTGGCGGTTGCCGCTGACGTGGGCTTCCCGTGCATTATTCGCCCATCCTTTACCATGGGCGGTAGCGGCGGCGGTATCGCTTATAACCGCGAAGAGTTTGAAGAAATTTGCGCCCGCGGTCTGGATCTCTCTCCGACCAAAGAGTTGCTGATTGATGAGTCGCTGATTGGCTGGAAAGAGTACGAGATGGAAGTGGTGCGTGATAAAAACGACAACTGCATCATCGTCTGCTCTATCGAAAACTTTGATGCGATGGGCATCCATACCGGTGACTCCATCACTGTCGCGCCAGCCCAAACGCTGACCGACAAAGAATATCAAATCATGCGTAACGCCTCGATGGCGGTGCTGCGTGAAATCGGCGTTGAAACCGGTGGTTCCAATGTCCAGTTTGCGGTGAACCCGAAAAACGGTCGCCTGATTGTTATCGAAATGAACCCGCGCGTGTCCCGTTCTTCGGCGCTGGCGTCGAAAGCGACCGGTTTCCCGATTGCTAAAGTGGCGGCGAAACTGGCGGTGGGTTACACCCTCGACGAACTGATGAACGACATCACTGGCGGACGTACTCCGGCCTCCTTCGAGCCGTCCATCGACTATGTGGTTACTAAAATTCCTCGCTTCAACTTCGAAAAATTCGCTGGTGCTAACGACCGTCTGACCACTCAGATGAAATCGGTTGGCGAAGTGATGGCGATTGGTCGCACGCAGCAGGAATCCCTGCAAAAAGCGCTGCGCGGCCTGGAAGTCGGTGCGACTGGATTCGACCCGAAAGTGAGCCTCGATGACCCGGAAGCGTTAACCAAAATCCGTCGCGAACTGAAAGATGCTGGCGCAGAGCGTATCTGGTACATCGCCGATGCCTTCCGTGCGGGCCTGTCTGTGGACGGCGTGTTCAACCTGACCAATATTGACCGTTGGTTCCTGGTACAGATTGAAGAACTGGTGCGTCTGGGCGAGCTGACCAAGCGGGCCTGGGAAAAGGACGTACAGGTGATGGTGGAGGGCCCCGGCCATGTCCCCATGGACCAGATCGCCGCCAACATGAAGGTG
>ERZ779866.3782-NODE-3782-length-11901-cov-6.816394_pt1 | contig 11901 bp, 10 predicted proteins | sample MGYA00511248_ERZ779866 | MGnify/ENA primary metagenome ERZ779866 (study PRJEB29588, sample SAMEA2155758) | human gut metagenome | biome: human gut; feature: human-associated habitat; material: faeces | place: Denmark | collected 2008/2010 ... | reverse complement strand
GAGGCTTTTCCCGCAGCTGTTGCAGAAACGCTGGCCATCCGCCAGGGGCGCGCCACAATCCGGACATACGGCGCCGGGCGCAGCCTTTTGGGCGGGGCGGACGGAATTGCGCTTGGCCTGCTGGGCCTGGGTGGCGGTACGCCGGACGGAATTGGACGCCTGGGCCGCTGCCGGGGCCTCCGGTGCAGGGGCGGAAACAGGCTGCTGGACGGGTTCCGCGCTGAAACGGGAGCGGAAGGATTGAGGCGTAAAGCCCTCTGGAATATCGGTTTCGCTTACCGTGTTGGCGCTGAACTCGGGCTTGGACCAATCGGGGGAAGCAACGAAATCCCAGCTCCGCTGCTCACGGGCGCCGCCGCTGGTTGGGGCGTCTGCGGCCGCCTGAGACTCTTTGAGGGGCGCGGCGCAGTTTTCGCAATACTCGAGATAATCCTCGTTGATTGCGCCGCATACCTTACATTTCATAAAAAACCCTCCTATGCGGATAGTCTTAGACCAGTATAGTCTTTGGTTATTATAGCAAATTGGCCAGCCTATGCAAAGGCCTTCCATCCAACAAATTATAAACATTCTATAAATTTAACGCCTATACAGGGTTTCTATGGTATAATCAAAAAACGAAGAACCCAAAAGCCCTGAAATGAACGTTATGGAGGATCGCCTATGAAACGAGCCTGGATACTCCTGGCGCCGCTTCTTTGCCTGGCGCTTTTATGCGCCTGTCAGAAGGAGGCGGAGACCAATCGATACCAGGGATATACCCTTGCGGGGACCCCATTGGAAGGGGGGACGCCCGTGGAGGAGGCCAACGCTTATGCCTTAAGCGTGGCGCAAAGCGGGGAGACCACCAAGCTGGCCTTTACCTTTAAGACCGGCAGCCGCATGAGCGGCACCGCGAACGAAGGCGCAGCCCAGGGGGTACCCCAATACCGGGCGTGGCTGGAGACCGCGCCCGCCCGGTTAATGCTCCGCTTTGACGGGCTGAGCTATTGGGACTTTGAGCGCCGGGATTGGGAAAAGGCTGGGCTGGTGCTGGGCTATTTCCGTTATGGGTTGGCCAATCCGGCGGCATCCCAAGCGGATGCGGCCCCGGCGGAGGAAACAACGGGGGAAGAACCTGCGGAGCAGGCGGAGGGGGAGGCCCCGGCAACGGAATCGGTGTATCTGTGCTTCCAGCTATCCCAGGAGGCGGCCTTTCAGGTCCAGGAGCAGGGGGACGGGCTGACCGTCACCCTTTTACCCGCGTCCCAGGAGACGGAGGCGGAGCCGGAAGAGGAGGCTGCCTGGTACCTGATCGGCAATGGCTTCCGGGATTATTGTGAAGGTACGTTGCTGGGGGCGGAACGGATGACTCCGACCTACACCGCCGGCCTGGATCAGGTGGTGCTCATCTCAAAGGCGTATGCCTCGGACATCGAGGCGGAATTGGCCAAGCGGCAGCTGCTGGAGCAAAACCCCGGGGCCGTGGAGGCGGACTGGATGGCAGTGCAGCTCGGCGCGGACGGCCTGCCTGCCTTTGATGAAACCGCCCGGCAGCAGGCGGTCTTTGCGGAAGCCGTACAGCGGCGCAACGGCCAGGTGGCCGGCGCCCAGGTTTGCCTGGCGGACGGGCTCTTTCTTTCCACGGTACCCCGCAGGCTGGGGGGCGGGATCCTATACTCCAAGCGGATCACGGAGGGCATCGGCGTGGACGCCATCCGCTATGAGGAGCTGTATATTCTGGACAGCCAGAATAGGGAAAAGCAACTGCTGGACTATGCCTTTGCCACCGTGGAGCGGGCGGTATTTTCCCCGGATGGGAGGAAGCTGGCCGTATTGGAGCGGGAAGCGGAGCGCACCAACCTATACGTGGTGGACGTGGATACCCGAGACGTGATCACGGAGCTGACCCGGGCCGGCTTTGGGGATACGGTGAGCGCCCTGTGTTGGGACAGCATGGGGAGCGTGCTCTTCGCGGTGAGCGGCAGCGGGGAAATGCAGGTTCATGCCTATGATTTCAACGTGCCGGACGAGACCAAACGCCACACCGTGGTGGATAAAAACGGCGCCAACGAAGGCCGTATCGGCTATTGCGGAGGCGAGGTATACTTCGTGCAGAGCGACATGGAGGGGGATACCATCTATGCCATCAAGCCGGAGGGCGGCGTGCGCAAAGCCTTCTGCCAAGGAGGCGCGTTCGCCCTCTCGCCCAATAACGCGTATATGGCCGTCAGCGGCGCTTCGGGCATTGCCGGCGGCCCGGGGGGCGGGCTTTTGCTGCGGGATATGCAGACCGGCCAAACCCAAACCATCACCGACGCGTTTGCCGTATATGATTTTGTTTGGAGCCAGGATGGATCCATCCTTTACTATTTTGAAAACCGCCTCTCCGGCGGGGAAGGCGAAGGGGGCGAGGACGCCTCCGCGCCCCAGGCGCCCCAGGACCCGTACCCCTATACCCTGTGGGCCTATGTGCTGGAAAGCGGGGAAAGCCGGCCGGTATGCGACCTGGCCAGCACCCGGATCGCCGCCTCCAGCTGGGCCAACCGGCTGTATTATACCTATCTGGACGAGGAGACCATGGGGGAAAAGGTACGGGCTACCTATTGGATCGACTTTGAAGTAAATGGACAAAGGGAGGACTAAGGGCTTTACAGAAAGCCGGATTTGGTATAGAATGAATCCGCAAAAGCAGAGTAGGATATTGCGCGTGTCATGGGACCCATGACGAGTGCCGCCTGGACGGGGAGTTGCCGGGCGGACGAATAGCCGGCCATCGGCTTGCGGTGCGGTATCCGCATCCCGCTGCTACATAAGGATGGCCCTGGTGTCAAGCCTCCTCATGTACTGTAGTAGGACTGCAAAGAGGAGGTTATTTTTATGGAACAAAATGTAAAACAAGCCAACGTACATCCTTTGACCCGGCAGCTGACCATTTGCGCCCTCTTGGCGGCCTTGGGAACGGTGCTGGGGATTCTGTCTATTCCGCTGCCTGCGGTCTCCGCCGCCGGCTATTCCTTGAAGATCGGCATTACCGTGCTGCCGGTGATCCTGGCCGCCGTGCTCTACGGCCCGGCCTATGGGGGCATCGTGGGAATGATCGTGGATCTGCTGCCCGCCCTGCTGTTTCCCAAAGGGCCGTGGATCCCTTGGTTCACCTTGATCGGGGCCCTGTTTGGGGTGATTCCCGGCCTGTTTTTCCAAAAAGGCCAGGCGATCACCTGGAAGCGGTTGCTTTTGTCCATCGCCTCAGGGCAGTTGTTCTGTTCCGTAGTGTGCAACACCCTGCTGCTTATGACCTTGTATGGCCTGCCCTATCAGATCGTGTACGTGCGGCTGCTGAACCAGGCCATCATGATCCCCGTGTATACGGCGGCGGTATACGGCACGGTCAAGCTGCTCAGAAAAGGCGGCTTCATTTAAGCCTGCCCAGGTTCCGGTTATAAAAACCAAGCGCCCGGGAGATACTTCCATATAGGATGCAAATCCCATATTTATGGAGGTGGATCATATGGCATTCTGGAACCATGCCGATGCGGCGCAGGAGGACCGGAAACGGGATATCGAACTGGCCCTGGCCCAATGGAAAGAGGCGGAACGCTATTTCCAAAGCGTGCAGGAAACGGACCTGATGGACTTTGCCATCTACGAAATGGAGGCGGCCCGGCGCAAATACGTTTTGCTATTGCGCCGCTATAGCCAGGAGGCGGCCGCCGCAGAATAAAACCGGCCAGGGCACCATGGCCGGGAACAGGAGGGGAACCGTATGGAAACGTTGCTTTTGTTGGCTGCATTTGGGGTGGGGTTGCTGCTCCTGTGGCTGGTATGCAAGCTCCTGGCGGTCCCCCTTCGGATTATATGGCGGCTGCTCCTCAACGCGGTCGTTGGGGCGCTGCTGCTGCTGCTGGTGAATTTCTTTGGGGGCTTGTTTGGGCTGGCCTTGCCCATTACGCCTTTTTCTTCCCTGGTGGCCGGCGTGTTCGGCGTGCCGGGGGTGATCGTCCTGTTCCTGTTGCAGTATCTTTTATAAATAGGTTGCGGTAAGGGCATAAATGCGGTAAAATCAGGGGACGCGGTATCCGCCATGGGGACGCGTCCCTTTGGATGCAGAAAGACCGTATTCAACCGGGCCGGCTTGGGAAAAAGCACGGTAGGGTTGCATACGGCCTTTTGTGGCGTCTTGGAACAAAAAACGTACGGCTTTACCCTTTAGTCAGGGCTTAGTTTATAGCCACAGGAGCGAGGGAATATGACAAAATTACTGATCCGGCTGTTTATCAAAGACCCGCAGAATACCCAGAACGACCGGGTGCGGGAAGCTTACGGCCGCCTGGCGGGCGTTGTAGGGGTATGCTGCAACATCTTTCTGGGCGGGGCAAAGCTGCTCATCGGCGCCCTGTCCGGGTCCATCGCCATCCAGGCGGACGCTGTCAACAACCTGTCGGACGTGGGCAGCAACCTGGTGACCCTGATCGGGTTTCGCATGGCGGGCAAGCCCGCGGATAAGGAGCACCCCTTCGGCCACGCCAGGATCGAATACATTGCGGCCCTGGTGATCTCCTTCCTGATCCTGCTGGTGGGGTTTGAGCTGGGCAAGGAATCCGTGCTGAAGATCATCGCGCCGGAGCCTGTGGCCTTCAACCTGACCACCATGGGGGTCCTGGCGCTTTCCATCCTGGTGAAACTATGGCTGGGCCGGTTTACAGCCAGCATTGGCAAGGCCGTTTCCTCCACCGCCATGAGTGCGGCCACCGCGGACAGCATGTGCGATGTGATCAGCACCGGCGCGATTCTGTTATCCGCCATGACTTCATATTTTATTAACGTCAACCTGGACGGCTATGTGGGCGTGCTGGTAGCCGGATTCGTGCTCTATAGCGGCATCGGCATCCTGCGGGATACCATCAGCCCCCTGATGGGGGAGGCCCCCACCCCGGAGCTGATCCATGCCCTGAGCGAAAGCCTCCTATCCTACGAGGGGATCGACGGGCTGCACGACATCATGGTGCACAACTACGGCCCGGGGCGGATCATCGCCAGCGCCCACGCGGAGGTGCGGGCGGATTCGGACATCGTGGCCATTCACGAGACCATCGACCGGGCGGAACGGGAGGTGGGGGAGAAGCTGGGGATGCTGTTGACCATCCACCTGGACCCGGTGGAGACCGACGATGCGCTGACCGCCGCCGTGCGGGCCAAGCTGGACGCCATCATCCGGGAGACGGACCCCCGGCTCCGGTTCCATGATTTCCGCATGGTGCGGGGGGAGCACCAGACCAACCTCATTTTCGATATCGTGGTGCCGGCCGGCACGGACGCGGGGCAGATCGGCAGATACAAATCCGCCATCCGGGAGCAGGCCAAAGAGATGGACCCCACCTATGTATGCGTCATCGATGTGGATATCGATTATTGCGGCGTGCTGTGAGGGGAGGTGCGCGGATCAAATATACTTGTATGCAAGCCCCCGTTCTCTTGACAGGGCCCGTTGTCCGCTCATAAAATAATAGCAGCGGTTATGACCTTTTATATGTGCAATGAATTTTGAGGGATAAGCATGAAAGCGATCACGGCAATCATTCTTGCAGCAGGCGAAGGAAAGCGGATGCATTCCAGGAAGCAAAAGGTCCTCCATGAGATCTGCGGCAGGAGCATGGTAAAATGGGTCCTTGCGGCCTGCGAGAATTATATTCAGGAAAAACCCATCCTATCCGTCGGCTTTGACGCGGAGCGGGTGCGGGCGCATATCGGGGATAAGGCCCGCTATGTTACCCAGGAACATGCGGATTCCATGGCGGAGGGCATCCTGTTCTCCATGCCTCTGATCACCCAGCCCGAGGGCTATGTGCTGGTGGTGCATGGCAATCTGCCCATGCTCCAGCCGGAGACCATCCGCATGTTGACCGATGCGGCCCAGGGTGTTGCGGCATCCCGCCTGGTCTATTGCGAAGAGGATGAGGAGACCCGCCCCTGCGCGGCCTTCTGTTTTGAGATCAATCACCTGCGCCGCTTTTTGGAGCGGGATCTGCCCCACGACGTGGAAGCCAAGCATTTCATCCGGGCCCTGCGCATGGAAGGGGAGCGGGTGGTGGACGTGTATGCCCCCGCCGTGGAATGCGCCGCGGTCTTTGACCGGGAAAGCCTTTGGGATTGTACCTACCTAAGGCAGCAGGCCATCAATGCCCATCATATGAAAAACGGCGTTACCTTCCTGGACCCCAACCAGGCGTACATCGACGCGGAGGTGACCATCGGGGAGGATACGGTGATTTACCCCGGCGTTTTCTTGCAGGGGGACACCCGGATCGGCCGGGATTGCACCCTGTATAACGGGTGCCGGCTATTGGATACCGTCGTGGGGGACGGCTGTTCCCTGGCGGCCGTGGTGGCCCAGGAAGCGGCGGTGGAGGACGGCACCAGCATCGGGCCCTATGTGCGGCTGCGCCCCAACGCGCACCTTGGCAAGGGCTGCAAGGTGGGCAATTTCGTAGAGATCAAAAACTCCACCCTGGGGGATGGGGGCAAGGTGGCCCATCTCACCTATGTGGGGGACGCGGATATCGGCAAGCGGATCAACGTGGGCTGCGGCACCGCCTTTGCCAATTATGACGGGGCCCGGAAGTTCCGCACGGTAATCGGGAACGACGTGTTCTTGGGCTGCAATACCTCCCTGGTGGCGCCGGTCACCCTGGGGGATCATACCTATACCGCCGCCGGCTCCACCATCACCATGGATATTCCGGAGGGGCAGCTTGGCATCGCCCGGGCCAGGCAGGTCAATAAGGAAGGCTGGCAGGCCCCCAAAAAGGACGATAAGAGGTAACCCTTGACGATCGAGATAAACGGCGTCCAACTCCATTATCAGCGCCAGGGCTCGGGCAGGCCGGTGCTGCTGCTCCACGGCTGGGGCGCCAATATCCAAACCATGGCCCCTATCGCCAATTGCCTGGTCAGGCTGGGCATGGAAGCGGTAAGCCTGGATTTCCCCGGCTTCGGTGAGAGCCCGGAGCCACCGGGGCCCTGGGGGGTTCCGGAGTATGCCGCCTGTACCCGGGCCTTTATGGAAGCCATCGGCATTGGCGGGTGCGATGTGGTGGCCCATTCCTTTGGGGGGCGGGTGACCATTCAGCTGGCCAGCGAAACGCCGGAACTATTTCACCGGCTGATCCTGGTGGACGCGGCGGGCATAAAACCCAGACGGGGGCCCAAATATTATTGGCGGGTCTATACCTATAAGCTGGGGAAGATCCTGGCCAAGTCTCCGGCTTTGAACCGGCTCTTCCGCCTGCAGGAGCGGCAGAAAACGGCCGGCTCCACGGAATATCAGCAATTGCAGGGGGATATGCGGATCACCTACATAAAAACCGTCAACTACGATCAGACCGCCCTGCTGTCCAAGATCCCCAACGAGACCCTTTTGATCTGGGGGGAAACGGACACGGCTACCCCCCTGTGGATGGGGAAGATGATGGAGCGGGAAATGCAGAACGCCGGGCTTGCCGTTATTCCCGGGGTGGGGCATTTTTCCTATGCGGAGGACTATTCCCGCTTTTGCTCCATTCTGCAGATCCTGTATCAAAATGAGGTTTGATGTATGGAAACCAATGAACTCCTGATCCAAATCGCCTTTTGGGCGTATGTGTTGGTGGATGGGATAGCCGTCACCCTGGCAGCTATCCCCTTCATACATATGTTGCAGTTGGAAAGCTACCAGGGGCCCATGTATCTAAAATGGGTGCGCAAGCACCTGGGCCAGTGGGCCGGCCCCTTTTTCGCCGGCATAGCGGGCGTTCTTTTGCGCATTGCAGGCCAGCTGTTCCCCGGCACGTTAGGGGCCCTGGTATGGCGGGGCGGAGACGTGATCTTTACCGGCATGATGCTGGCCTTTGGGATCATGGCCCTAAAAAATCAAAAAAAGGCCAAAAAACCCCTGCGCTATACCGCCAGGGTCAAGCGCCTGCTGGTCCCCGTGTTCCTGCTTGCCCTGTTGGGGCCGGTGGCGCGGCTGCTGTTGCAGGCGTCCTATTTGCAGCTGCTATATCAAGGGCTACAGCCTTGGGGCGGCTGGTGGGACTACGGCTTCTGGCCGGAGCTGATCCGGTTCATACCCGGCCTGTTGCTGCCCCTTGTGGTATGCCTGGCCCATGTGATTACTTGGCCGGTGGAAAAACTGGTGCAGGGCTGGTATATGGGGGACGCCAGGAAGCGCCTGCGCGCCAACCCGGCGCTGATCCGCATCGGCATCACGGGCAGCTTTGGAAAGACCTCCACCAAGTACGCCCTGGGAACCATCCTGGGGGAAGCGTATAAGACCCTGTATACCCCCGGCAGCTTCAACACCCCCATGGGGGTGACCCGCACCATACGGGAAAAACTCACGCCGGAGCACCAGGTGTTTATCGGGGAGATGGGGGCGCGTTACAAGGGCGACGTGGCCCAGCTGTGCCGCCTGGTTATGCCCCAATACGGCATCATCACCGCCATCGGCAAGCAGCACCTGGAAACCTTTGGCTCCCTGGAAAACGTAATGCGCACCAAGGGGGAGCTGTTGGCCGGGGTCGGCAGCCAGGGCTGCGTCTTTCTGAACGGGGACGATCCCCTGTGCCGCCAGCTTTATGAAAGCAGCCCCTTGCAGGAAAAATACCTCTTTGGCGCCCAGGGCGAGGACCTGTATATGCGGGCGGAGGATATCACCGTAGGCCCGGAGGGTAGCCGGTTCACCCTGGTCTGCCAGGACGGGGCCCGGATCCCCTGCGCCACCCGGCTCCTGGGCCGGCACAACATCCTGAACGTGGCGGGAGCCGCCGCCCTGGCCTATAAGCTGGGCTTAAGCGAAGCACAGATCGCCGCCGGCATCGGCAAGCTGGAGCCGGTGGAGCACCGCTTGCAGCTCTTGCCCGGCCCCATTACCGTGATAGACGATGCCTTTAACGCCAACCCGGTGGGCTCCGGCGAAGCGCTGGAGGTATTGAAGTCCTTCCCGGGCCGGCGGATCATCATCACCCCCGGCATGGTGGAGCTGGGGGAAGAGCAGGCGGCCTTGAACCAGGCCTTTGGGTTGCACATGGCGTCTTGCGTGGACGTGGCCATCCTGGTGGGGCCCAACGCCCCGGCCATCAAGGCGGGGCTGCTGGAGGGCGGCTTCCCGGCGGAGCGGCTGGTGGAGGTGGAATCCCTGGCCCAGGCCACGGAAAAGCTGCCCCTGTACCAACAGCCGGGCTGCACGGTGCTATTTGAAAACGACTTAACGGATAACTATAATTGACGCGAGGTAGGGAGGAATACCTGACATGATGGAATTAGGGGTGATCTTCGGAAGCCGGGCTTCCGAGCATGACGTATCCATAATCAGCGGCTTGCAAATATTGGAAAACGCGGATAAAAGCAAATACCATGCGTTTCCCATCTATATCGCCCGTTCCGGGGCCTGGTATGTGGGGGAACCTTTGCGGGACGTAAAGACCTACCGGGATTTCGATCCCCAGCAGAAAGGTTTGACCCGGGTATTTTTGCCCCCGGAGCCCGGCCATAACGCCCTGTATAGCTTTGGCGGCGGCCTTTTTGGCAAGGCCCAGCGGGTCTGCGGGCTGGATTGCGCCATCCTGGCTCTCCACGGGATGCATGGGGAGGACGGCACGGTGCAGGGGCTGATGGAGCTGGCGGATATCCCCTATTCCAGCTGCGGCCTGGTGGGCAGCGCCGTGGGCATGGATAAGATCGTGATGAAGGCCGTGTTTAAGAGCATGGGCCTGCCGGTGCTGCCCGCCGTATACTGCAACCGGGCGGAATGGCAGCAGGACCCCCAGGCGGTGCAGGAGCGGGCGGAACAGGAGATCGGCTATCCCATGTTCATCAAGCCGGCTAATTTGGGCAGCTCCATCGGCATCGGCAAAGCCGTGGACCCGGATGGATTCCGCCAGGCCATGGAGGTGGCCGTCAGCTTTGACCGGCGGATCCTTATCGAGCGGGCGGTGGAGCATCCGGTGGAGATCAACTGCGCCTGCCTGGGCAATAGCCGAGAGGCCTTGCCTTCCCTTTGCGAGCAGCCCGCCTGTTGGGATGCCTTCCTCACCTTTGAGGAGAAGTATATCCGGGGGGACGGCAAGGGCATGAAGAGCCTAAGCCGCCAGATCCCCGCCCCCATTTCCCCGGAGCTGACCAAGCGGATCCAGGACTATACGGTGGCGGTATTCCGTATGCTGGAGTGCAAGGGCGTGGTCCGGGTGGACTATATCCTGGAAGGGGAGCAGGTTTATATTAACGAAATCAATACCATCCCAGGTTCTTTCGCATTTTATCTATACGAACCCATGGGGATTCCCTTCGCGGCATTGGTGGATAAATTGGTGGCGTATGCCCAGCAGGGGCTGGAGGAGAAGCAAGCGTCTAGTTTTGCATTTCGCTCGGATATCCTGAATAAGGCCATATCCGGCGCAAAAATAACAAAAAAATAAGGAGATGCCCATGCGTAAAATTCAAATGAGGACCCCCCTTGTCGAGATGGACGGCGATGAAATGACCCGCATCATCTGGCAGATGATCAAAACCCATCTGCTGGAGCCCTATGTGGATCTAAAGACCGAATACTATGATTTGGGACTTCCTTCCCGGGACGCCACCGACGACCAGATCACCGTACAGGCGGCGGAGGCCGTGAAAAAGTACGGGGTCGGCGTCAAATGCGCCACCATTACCCCCAATTCCCAGCGGGTGGAAGAATACAACCTCAAGCGCATGTACAAAAGCCCCAACGGCACCATCCGTGCCATCCTGGACGGCACCGTGTTCCGGGCGCCCATTATGCTGCCCTGCCTCAAGCCCTCTGTGCGCAGCTGGACCAAGCCCATCACCATTGCCCGTCACGCATACGGGGACATTTATCGCTGCAGCGAGTTCCGGGTCCCCGGCCCCGGCAAGGCGGAGATCACCTTTACCGACGCTTCGGGCAAGGAGTTGTTCCATGAAACCGTGTTCGAGTTCAAGACCCCCGGCGTGCTGATGGGCATGTATAACAAGGACGATTCCATCCAGAGCTTTGCCCGGGCCTGCTTCAACTACGCCCTATCCACCAAGCAGGATCTGTGGTTCTCCGCCAAGGATACCATTTCCAAGAAGTACGATCACACCTTCAAGGATATTTTCGAAGACATCTATCAAGCAGAATATGCGGCTCAGTTCAAGGAAGCGGGGATCACCTACTTCTATACCCTCATCGACGACGCGGTAGCCCGGGTCATCCGCTCCAACGGCGGCTTTATCTGGGCCTGCAAGAATTACGACGGCGACGTGATGAGCGACATGGTGGCAACGGCCTTTGGTTCCCTGGCCATGATGACCAGTGTACTGGTATCCCCGGACGGCAACTATGAATACGAAGCCGCCCACGGCACGGTGACCAAGCATTATTACCGGCACCAGCAGGGGGAGGAGACCTCTACCAACTCCATGGCCACCCTCTTTGCCTGGTCCGGCGCTCTGCGCCGCCGGGGCGAGCTGGACGGTCTAAATGACCTGGCGTCCTTCGGCGATATCCTGGAGCAGGCGGCTCTGGACACCCTGCGCTCCGGCGTCATGACCGGCGACCTGTACGCGCTCTCTGCCCTGCCGGACAAAAAACGGGTGGATTCCCTGCCCTTCCTGCGGGAGGTCGCGGCACGGCTGGCTAAATAAGACCTCGTTGAGGGACATGCGATAAAACAGGAGATAGGCGCTTGCGGCCGCCTATCTCCTGTTTTTTCCATGGGCAAATGGGGTAGTATTAATGGGCGTATGACAAACAATAGGATGGTGTGCAGATTAAACGGCAAAATCCTTCCCGCGGGAAAGAATGGAAGCCGCCCCCTTCAGAAAAGGATGCGGCAGAGGTCGCGGATGGGTCCCGGCCCTCATAACGAGAAACGGCAGACGCCCGGGCGTCTGTTT
>ERZ779866.3780-NODE-3780-length-11906-cov-6.005738_pt1 | contig 11906 bp, 11 predicted proteins | sample MGYA00511248_ERZ779866 | MGnify/ENA primary metagenome ERZ779866 (study PRJEB29588, sample SAMEA2155758) | human gut metagenome | biome: human gut; feature: human-associated habitat; material: faeces | place: Denmark | collected 2008/2010 ... | reverse complement strand
ATATTCCGCCGTATCCCGGACAGCCGCACTCACCTCGTCATCCGTCACTGCGGCATAAGCCGGTACGTTTGCCCCGATCACCAATGACAGCGTCATAAGCACGGCGGCGCATCTTCTCCAGATCCGATTCATCCTGCTCCTCCTTCCATGTTGACTGTAATTTTAATTTTATCTGTCATCGTGCATGACTCCTGTGTTTCTTGTCCAGACGGTCGATTCCCATGCTGCAATAATGCCTATCTCCACTCCTCTTTACGTCTTATCATTTCAACATTCCGGAACCGATTGGCCTCCCGGCGCTCCCGGCGTGGCTTCTTCAGCCCCGCAGCCACCAATGCCTTCGGCCAGTTCCCGAATCGTTCGATTAAAAATATGCGGTAGACGCAAAACACTTCTTTTTTACTGGGATTGCGCCCAAGCCGTCCTGCCGCCTCTCGAAGAATGGATAGCAGCTCCTCATCGGAGAAGGCCGCATACAGCTCCCCACGGGTCTGCTTGCCCATATAGGTCATCCATTGCTCCGGTTCCAGCCACGCAGCGCTCTCTGGTTTTCCTGCCGTCTCCGCTGCTGCCCGCGACAGGGCCTGCTTCAGCCGGCGGGCCTCCTTGGACCTCATCATCTTGCTCCCTCCCCTGTCAAAACAAGAGGGAGCCCATCTCACGGATGGGCTCCCTCGCTTGCTATCTCCCGGCCGCACCCATCCCGCACGGCCGGGTCCTGTAATTCCCCGGCTGTAACGGGAGGGGTAAGCCTGCGGCGGATTTCACGCACTTTTCCTTGTCACGATTTATGCTTTTGTTCCCCTGGAACAGTCAGGGACGGCTTTCCAGGAAGCGCATCAGGATAGTGGCCACCTCAGCACGACTGGCCTGGCCCTGGGGATCCAGACGGCTGCCATCCTTGCCAGTGATCAAACCTTCTGCATAAGTCCACTCCATGGCCCGGGCCGCCCATCCGGATTCCGCCGGCTCCCAGTTCTTCATCATGCACAAGGACGGCAATTTCCTGGATGGCCAATACGCCGCCTTTGGCAAGGTGATCGAAGGCATGGATGTGGTGGACGCCATCGCCGCCGTCCCCACCAGCCCGGCTGACCGGCCCCTTACCCCGGTGCGGATCAAATCCATCACCCTGGTGGACGAAACCTGCGACGAGGAGCCGGAAACGGTATAATCCCCCCGGCCTCTTGGCACACTAAGCCCATGAGAATGGGCGTCCAACAATTGAAAGCTTTTTTAGACGCGCCCCCGGCCCAGCCCGAGAGCGCGTCTTATTCCTTTGTGGAGGAGCCTTACGCCGCCTATTTGCAGGCCGCGGCCCCCACGCCCCAGGAACTGGCGCTGCAACGGGACAATCCTCCGTTGGCCCTGCCCCGGTTTATCCTGTTGTTCCAGGGGGATTGGACCCCCGCCGACCGGGAACGGACCATGGCGTCCCTCAAGGCCCAATCCTACGACCGCTTTCAAACCGCTACCCCGCCGGAAACCGGCGACGGGGACTATTACCTATATCTTTGGCCGGGGGATACGCTGGCCCCGGACGCCCTGTATCATTTTGCCCGAGCCGCCGCAGGGGGCGCGGACCTGATCTATGGAGACGAGGATCACCTTGCCCCCCGGCCCCCCTGCTGCCGCGTCCCCTTCCTCAAAAGCGCCCCCAGCCTCATCACCCAATGGAGCTTTGATATGCTCTCCTGCGGGGTGGCCGTGCACCGGAACCTGCTAACGCAAGTGGGCCCCATGGCGGGAGCCTCCGCCGAGGCCCGCTATGCCTTCAACCTAAAAGCCCTGGCTGCCAGCCGCCGGGCGGTACACATTCCCAGGCCCTTGTATACCCTATTCCAAGACCGCCGGCCCGGCCCCGGGGCCATCGCGGCTGTGGAGCCGGCCCTTGCCGGCCGGGACCGCATCGTCGCCGGCCAATGGCCCGGCAGCTTTCACGTATGGACCCCGGTCGGGAAAAAGCCTTCCTTTGCCATCATCATCCCCAACCGGAACCACTGCGCATCCCTGCGCAGGCTCCTGGAAAGCCTGGAAGCGCACACGCCCCTCCCGCCCTGCGCCATTCGTATCGTGGATCTGGGTAGCCGGGATGCCACCACCCTGCGGTATTATCAGCTGCTGGAAAAGAACCGGGCGGCGCAGATCCTCTTTCCTGGAGAGGGCAACCTTTCCCGGGGCCTGAACCTGGCCGCCCGTTCCACCAGCGCGGATACCCTGATTTTCCTCAGCCCTGGGGTGGAGATCCTGTCCCCCGGCTGGGTGGGCCGGCTGCTGGAGCAGCTGAACCGGCCCGGGGTGGGCGCCGCCGGGGGCAAGCTGGTGGACGAAGCGGGAAAGCTGCTATTTACCGGGGGCGTGGTAGGGATCGAAGGATGGGCGGGCAGCTTTTACGCCGGCCAGGGAGACGACACGGATCGCCTAAGAAAAAACCGGCTGGTCAACAGCATCCGGGCGGTGTCCTACCTATCCCTGGCGTGTTTGGCCATTCCGGCAAGGGTGTTCTGGAACGTGGGGGGCTTTGACGAGAGCTTTTCCCAAACGGGGCTGGATGTGGAGCTATGCCTGCGCCTGGGCCGGCGGGGATTGGCCTGCGTCTATACCCCCTACGCGGTTTTGCGCCACCATGGGCCCTTGCCCAGCCTGGCCCAGGCCGGGCAGGGGGACCAACGCCGGGCCTACGACGTGTTGCGGGATACGCTTCTCTGGGGGGATCCCCATATCAGCCCCAACTACGACCTTTTCGCCCCCCTGCCCATCGTCTCCCCCGCCCCGTGCCCGCCCATCCGCCGCAACCCCTTCTTTCAGTCTTAACGCCATGGATGCGGGCGCATGGAGCCTTTCTCCTTCTTTGCCCAGCCGCTGGGTGAAAATAGGCGCTTTCGTTAGCCGCCGCAGCGTTCGCCCAAAGCATAAAATGGGAGCGCAGTTTCTGCCCTCCCTATTTTTAATCCCTTTACAGGGGAAAACGCACTTCGGCGCAGGTGCCCCCGCCCGGCGCTTCGGATAAGGAAACGCTGGCATTGTGGTAGGCTGCCCCATGCTTCACGATGGACAGGCCAAGGCCCGTGCCGCCGGTCTGCTTGGAGTGGCTTTTATCCACCCGGTAGAACCGCTCGAATACCTTTTCCCGGTGCTCCGGCGGGATGCCGATGCCCGTATCCGTAACCTGCAGCAGGATGGCGCCGGGCTTTTTGTGCACCGATACCACCACGCTGCCCTGGGGCCGGTTGTATTGGATGGCGTTATCGCACAGGTTGAACACCATCTCCTCCAAAATGGACCTTACGCCGAAAACCGTAGCCGTCTCCCCGTCCACCCGCAGGCTTACCTGGGCCTTCTGGGCGGCGGCTTGGAGGTGGTTGCATACCCCGGCGCACAGGGCCAGCAATTCCACCGGCTCCCGCTGGCTATCCACGACCCCTTCATCCAGGCTGGAAACCCGGATGATATCCCGGATCAGCGCCAATAGCCGGTTGGCTTCCCCGTAGATCCTGCCGGCAAAGGCGGGGATATCCTCCGGATCCACCAGGCCGTTGCGGATGATCTCCGCATAGCCGGATATGGAGGTAAGGGGGGTCTTTAACTCATGGGACACATTGGCGGAAAATTCCCGCCGTAGGGCTTCCGCCTGCTGCTTTTCCGTCACGTCCAGCACCAGCAGCACCGCCCCCCGATGGCCGGGCACCGGGCTTGCATACAGGGCGTAGCTGCGGCCCCGCAGCTCCAGGATGGCGCTGGCCGGCTTGCCCGCCAGGGCCTGCTCCGCCACCTGGGCCAGCTGGTCGCTGCGGTTTAGGGCGATCAGCTTCTGGCCCTGGAGCTGGTCCCCGGATACCTGAAACAGCCGGGCTGCGCTGGCGTTGATGGAAAGGATATCCCCGCCCTGGCTTAGGACGATCAGCCCTTCGTTCATGTTGGCGGTAATGGCCGCCAGCTCGTTTCGGCTGTTGCGCAGGGCGCAGATCCGCTCCTGGATCTCGATCTTTTGATGCTGGAGCTTATGGAATAAGGGGGCCAATTCATCATAGGCCTCGCAGGGTTCCGGATGCTCCAGGTCAAGATCGTTGATGGGGGCTACGATCCGCTTGGAAAGCTTGGAGGCCAACACCCCGGAGAGCAAGGCCGCCGCCAGGCCGATGAGCAGCATGGGCTGCAACATCCCCCATAGTACGGTCAGCAGGGAGCTTTGGGTGCTGGAGATCCGCAAAACCGTGCCGTCATCCAGGCGCAGGGCATAATACAGGGTCTTTTCGCTCAGGGTGTCGGAATAGCGGTAGCTTTCCCCCTCCTGGCCGGTGAGGGCTTCGTATATTTCTTCCCGGTCGCTATGGTTTTCCAGGGCGCCGGCATCCACCTTGCTATCGTACAGCACCGTGCCGTCCGCCGCCACCCAAGTGATCCGGTTGCCGCCGGAAGGCAGGGTGGAAAGATAGCCAAGCCCGTTTTGCTGGATCCCGGCCGCGATATAGGCCGCCCCGTTTTTCAGCTCCCCCAGCATGTTTTCCTCAAAGGAACCGTACATTACCCCGGTGATGAGGCCCATACATACCAGCAGCACCAGCAGCGCCACCAGCAGGATGGTGCGAAAGATGCGTTTGGTCATACTTGCCCCTCCCCTGCCCGGTAGCCTACCCCGCGAACCGTCTCCACAATGCTGGCGCCTTCGCCTAGTTTCTGGCGCAGGGTCTGCACATGCACATCCACCGTCCGGGTGCCGCCTTCATAGTCGTATCCCCACACGTCCCGCAGCAGCCTTTCCCTGGAAAATACCATGCCCCGGTTGCGCAGCAGGAAATGCAGCAGGTCGTACTCCTTCAAGGTAAGGGTGACGGGCTGGCCGTTTACCGTAACCTGATGCCGGCCGTCGTCCACCGTCACCGGCCCGCAGGAAAGCACCCCTTCCCCCGGCTGGGGAGCCGCGCGCCGCAGCAGGGCCCGTACCCGGGAGACCAGTTCCATCATGCCGAAGGGCTTGGATACATAATCGTCCGCGCCGCTGTCCAGGCCGATCACCTTATCGTATTCGGCCCCCTTGGCGGTGAGCATGATGATGGGCAGCTGGGCGGTGTCCGGGTCCCGGCGCAGCCGCTGCAAGATGGTCAACCCATCCTCCCCGGGCAGCATGATGTCCAGCAGCACCAGGTCCGGCCGCTTGGCCTGCATGGCCTGCCAAAACGCCGTCCCATCGGTAAAACCCTGGGCAGGGAGGCCGCTTTTTTCCAGGGTATAGATCACCAGCTCCCGGATATTGACATCGTCCTCCACATAATAGATCATACGTCCTCCTTGCTTTCTTCCGCGGTGCGGTGGACGCCGGTAATGGCGTATACCACCCATTCCGCAATGTTGACGGCATGGTCGCCGATGCGTTCAAAATACTTGGCGATCATCAGGAAATCCAGCGCCTGGGAACCGTTGGCAGGGTCCTCTCGGATCAGCCCGGTCAGTTCCTCCCGCACGGCGCTAAACAGGCCGTCCACCACATCGTCCGCCTGGATCACCCCCTGGGCCATTTCCAAATCCCGCCGCACAAAAGCGTCGATGCTCCGGGTAACCATGCCCATGGTGGCGTCCGCCATCTTGGGCAAAAGGTCCAGGGGCTTGATATAGGGGGTATCGGAAAGAAAAATCACGATCTCGGAAATATCTGCGCTTTGATCCCCGATCCGCTCCATATCCGTGATCATCTTCAGCGCCGCGGAGATGAGGCGAAGGTCCCGGGCCACGGGCTGCTGCTGCAACAGCAGCTTCAGGCAAAGGGCCTCGATGTCCTTCTCCTTCTGGTCCACCTCCCGGTCAAAGGCGATGGCCCGGCGGGCCTTTTGGGCGTCCTGCTCCACCAGGGATTCCACGCTGCTTTGAATGGCGTGCTCGATGAGTGCGCCCATTTCAATGAGCTCCGTGTTCAGCTCCTGCAACTGTGCGTCAAAACCTCTGCGCATTATCCAAACCTCCCTGTAATGTAATCTTCCGTCCGCTTGTCCCGGGGCAGAGAGAATACCTGGCCGGTCTCTCCATATTCGATCACCTCGCCCAGCAGGAAAAAGGCGGTTTTATCGGAAATTCGGGCTGCCTGCTGCATATTGTGGGTCACTATGATGATAGTATAATCCTTTTTCAGCTCCACCGCCAGGTCTTCGATTTTGGAGGTGGAAATGGGGTCCAGGGCGCTGGTGGGTTCGTCCATGAGCAGCACCTCCGGCTGTACCGCCAGGGCCCGGGCGATGCACAGCCGCTGCTGCTGGCCGCCGGATAGGCCCAGGGCGCTCTTTTTCAACCGGTCCTTCACCTCGTCCCATATGGCGGCGTTGCGCAGCGCCTGCTCCACCAGGTCGTCCAGCTTCATCTTGGAGCGGATCCCATGGGTGCGGGGGCCGTAGGCGATGTTGTCGTATACGCTCATGGGGAAGGGGTTGGGCTTTTGAAACACCATGCCCACCCGCTTGCGCAACAGGTTCACGTCCATGCTGCCGTAAATATCCGCCTGGTCCAGCAGCACCTTCCCGGTGATGCGGCAGCCCTCCACCAGGTCGTTCATCCGGTTGAGGGTTTTGAGCAGGGTGGATTTGCCGCAGCCCGAGGGCCCGATGAAGGCGGTGATCTCCTTTTCCCCCAGGTGCAGCTCCACGTCCTTGAGGGCGTGAAAATCCCCATAATAGAGGTTCAGATCTTGAATGGTGAATTTATCCATGGTTTATCCTTTCGTTATGCTTTTAGCCAGCCTGCTGGAAAGGGCGTTGATGCCCACCACGATCAGCAGCAACACCACGGCGGTGGCATAGGTCTGGTCGATATAAAGCCCTTCGCTGGACAGGGCGTACATATGCACCGCCAGGGTCCGGGTGGAGCTAAAGAGGCTATCCGGCGCCTTGGCCACCGTGCCCGCCGTATAGATCAAAGCCGCGCTTTCCCCTACGATCCTGCCCATGGCCAGGATCACCCCGGCAAAGATACCCGGCAGGGCCGATGGCAGCACGATCTTCCACACGGTGCGCAGCCTGCCCGCGCCCAGGCCGAAGCTGCCTTCCCGGTAGCTTTCCGGCACCGCCAGCAGGGCTTCCTCGGTGGTGCGCAATATGGTGGGCAGCACCATGATGGACAGGGTCAGGGCGCCGGAAATTAGGCTGAGCTTCAGCTTGAGGGCGTTTACAAAAAACAGCATACCGAACAGGCCGTATACGATGGAGGGGATGCCCGAAAGGGTTTCCGCGGTAATGCGGATCAAGGACACCAGCTTATTGCCCCGGCCGGTATATTCCGTAAGGTAAATGGCCGCGCCAATGCCCAAGGGCAGGCTGACCAAAAGGGCCAGCAGGATCATCAGGATGGTGTTGATGAGGGCGGGGGTCAGGGACACGTTTTCGCTGGTATACTCCCAGGCAAACAGGCTGGGGGATAGATGGGGAATGCCCTTGAAGAGGATATACCCCACCAGGAACACCAGCACGAAGCAGGTCAGGGCCGCCGCAAAGCGAACCAGGAACTTCAAAATGTGGGATACCGTGCGCTGGTCCAGCAGCCGCCGGAAAAAGCGGCCCAACGCCCTGCCTGCCGGCGCAAAGGGCCCAAAGAGCTTATGCAAAAGGGCGTTCATGCCTGTTTCCTCCTTTTGAGCAGGGAGAAGCTCACGTTGATGATGAGGATAAAGGTGAAGAGCACCACCGCCGTGGCGATCAGGGCTTCCCGATGGAGATCCGCCGCATAGCCCATCTCGATGACGATGTTGGCGGTCAGGGTCCGCACCCCTTTTAGGATGCTGTCCGGGATACGGGGCTGGTTGCCCGCCACCATGATCACCGCCATGGTCTCGCCGATGGCCCGGCCGATGCCCAGGATCACCCCTGCCAGCACGCCGCTCTTGGCGGCGGGCAGCATGATGGCGAACACGCTGCGCTCATGGGTGGCGCCCAGGGCCAAGGAGCCCTCATAATAGCTTTTGGAAACCGCATCCAGTGCGGATTTACTCACGGTGATGATGGTGGGTAAGATCATGATCCCCAGCAGGATGGAGGCGGTAAGGATACAGCTGCCGTTGCTGCGGGGCAGCTGATCCACCAGGGGGACGATGACCACCAGGCCGAAAAAGCCGTATACCACCGAAGGGATGCCCGCCAGCAGTTCCACGGCAGGCTGCAGGATACGCAGGGTACGCTTGCCGGCAAAGAAAGCCATATACATAGCGGTCATAATCCCCACAGGCACCCCCAGCAATACGGCGCCTGCGGTCACGTAGATGCTACCCAATATCATGGGGAAAATACCGTATAGACCATTGCTGGGCCGCCAGGTGGTGCCCAGCAAAAAGTCTCCCAGGCCGATCTCAGCCATGGCGGGTATGCCGTTGGCAAAGAGGAAGATGCAGATCAGCGCCACGGCCAGAATGGATACGCAGGCCACCAGCAGGAAAACAATCTTTGCCAACGTCTCTTTGATGGAATTCATGGATGCTCCTTTCGAGGCATTGCATTACGCACAGATGGGGACGGCTGCACGCCGCCCCCTGGTTTGTTTGTGGCTGGGTTAGCCCAGGATCTCGCTCCATTCGGTAACTTCGCCGGTGAAGATGCTGCGTACCTGCTCTACGCTCAGGTCGGAAACCGGGCTAGCGTTGTTCACGATCACCGCGATGCCGTCCATGGCGATCACCGTGGGGGTAAGGCCGCCCTCCAGCTCGCTGTCCTTCAGGGCCCGGGAGGCCATGCCGATGTCGCAGGTGCCTTCCATGGCCATGTTCATGCCGGTGGAAGAGTCGCTCTGCTGCACTTCAATGGTAGCGTTGGGGTTCACCGTCTGATAGCCTTCCGCCAGCTTCTCCATCACAGGGGTGACGGAGGAGGAACCAGCTACCACCACGTTGCCGGCAGGGGCGGATCCAGCATAGGCGGCCGCGTCATCCGCTACGGTGATGTAGCCGTTCTCCGCCACGATGGCCTGGCCTTCCGCGCTCATGATGTAGGCCACAAAGTCCGCAGCCACTTCGCTCAGGCCCTCCTTGGTGGCGATGTTGAAGGGACGGGATACGGCGTAGCTGCCGTTTTTGATGTTCTCTACCGTGGCGTCTACCCCCTCGATCTGAACGGCCTTCACGGTATCGTTCAGGGAGCCCAGGGAGATGTAGCCGATGGCGTATGCATTGCCGCTCACTGTGGTCATGACCACGGAGGTGCTGTTGCTGATGTTAGCTTCCACGGTGGTCATATCCACCTTATTGCCGGACGCGTCCTCCTGCTCCACCCCGAACAGCTCGATGAAGGCGCTCCGGGTCCCGCTGCCCTCTTCCCGGGAAACAACGGTGATCAGCTCGTTGGCGTCAAAGTCGCTGGCAGCGGCAGGGGCTTCCGTAGCAGGGGTTTCCGCAGCGGGGGCTTCCGTAGCGGGGGCTTCCGTAGCGGGGGTCTCCGCAGCGGGGGTTTCCGCAGGCTGGGCGGCGCAAGCGCCGGCGATGACCAGCATAAGGGCGGCCATCAGGATGGCTGCAAATTTGCGAATGTTCTTCATTCTGTGTTTTCCTCCTTGATGTTGCACATTTCTTTTTTACGAGTTTAGAATACCCGGTCTTGGTCAAGTTGAAATACCGTCTTAATCAAACCTATGTAAAATCCCGAAAGGCCCGTCTCCCCTTCCCCCGGGCCAGGCCATCGGCTGCGCCGTCCTCCAGGGCCGGGCAATCGGAGGCTGGAGCCGCCCTTCCCCCGGGCAACCCCTTTTGCCGGCGGCCATTGGCCGGCTGGGGTTGTCTTTTGCCCGCGCTATGATATAGTTATGTATGTATGGGCCATTGCCCAGCAAGAAGGGAGCGAGAGAAGATGCTACAATATCGGATCGCAGACCGGCTTATCCCGGCGGAAAACGGGGAGACCGCCCAGGTGATCGTGTTGGATCGGGAGGAACAAACGCCTTGCCCCCTGCCAGGAGGCATGGAGCTGAGCAGCCTACCCGCCGGCGAAGCCGCCTGGACGCCCAGGCTCTCCTTTGGCGCGGGGCACGTTTCCGGCAGCCTGGCCCTGGCCCAGCGGGAAAAGGGCGAGGCCGGCCCCAGCATCTCCTTCGGGCTATGGCCCAAGGGGCTGCTGCTGCTGGATGCGAGCGGCCTGGTATCCCAGATCCTTTCCGATATGACGGACCACGCCATATGGAAGCATCCCGCCAGCCCGGCCCAGGTGTTCTGCCGCCTGCTGGAGGGCCTGGCCGACGGGGACGGGGCCCTGCTGCGGGAGGCGGAATCCAGCCTGGAAGCCCTGGAGGAGGACGTGCTGGGGGAGCACCTGGAAGGCATGGGCGAGCGGATGATGCCCCTGCGCAAGCAGATCGGCCGGCTGCTGCTGCAATATGGCCGGCTGTCGGACCTGGGGGAACGGCTCGCCCAGGCCGGGGACGCCTATTTTACCAAGGCGGAAGCCCTGGCCTTTCAGGGCTTTGGGAACCGGGCGGCCCGGCTGGAGGACCAGGCGGAGCATCTAAGGGAATATGCCGCCCAGATCTGGGAGACCTACCAGGCGGCCATCGACATCCGGCAAAACCGGGTGATGCAGCTGCTTACCGTGGTGACCACCATCTTCATGCCCCTGACCCTGATCACCGGCTGGTACGGGATGAATTTCCCGGATATGCTGGCCATCCATTGGAAATACGGCTATGGGGCCATATGCCTATTATGCGCGGCCATGGCCCTGTTGTTGCTTTGGGTGTGTAAAAAGAAACGCTTCCTATAGTCCCCTGTAAAGCCCGCCTTGACAGGCACAAGGCCAGGCTTTACAATTAAAATCATACTAGAAGCCTATCCGTAAAGGAGCGCATGTCATGGGAGATTATCTGAAACTAAAAAAGTCCAATTGTAAAAATTGTTATAAGTGCATCCGCCACTGCCCGGTGAAATCCATCAAGTTTTCCGGGGACCAGGCCCATATCCTGGAAGAGGACTGCATCCTGTGCGGACATTGCTTCGTGGTATGCCCCCAGGACGCCAAGCAGGTGCGGGACGACCTGCCCGCTGCCAAGGCCCTTTTGCAGGGCAGCGCCCCGGTTTATGCCAGCGTAGCCCCCAGCTTTGTTGCCAATTATGAGGGGGCCACCATCGGCACCATGGAGCGGGCCCTGAAGCAGCTGGGCTTTGCCGGCGTGGAGGAGACCGCCCTGGGCGCCACCCAGGTGAAGCGGGAATACGACCGCATGGCGGAGGCGGGGAATATGGATACCATCATCACCTCCTGCTGCCCCACGGTCAACCTTTTGATCCGCAAATATTACCCCGAAGCCCTGCCCTACCTGGCAAAGGTTAAAACCCCCATGCAGGCCCATTGCACGGACATCAAGACCCGGCATCCGGAGGCCAAGACCATATTCATCGGGCCCTGCATTTCCAAAAAGGCCGAGGCCGACGATGTGCCCGGCCTGGTGGACTGCGTGCTCACCTATGAGGAGCTGACCGCCTGGCTGAACGAAGCGGGCATCCAGATCGAAAGGGAAACCTCCAACGATCAGGCCGGCCGCGCCCGCTCCTTCCCCACCTGCGGCGGCATCATCCGCTCCATGGATTGCAAAAACCGGGATTATACCTACTTTGCCGTGGACGGCATCGAAAACTGTATGCGGGTGCTGGAGGATGTGGCAAAGGGCGGCGGCCGGGGCGCCTTTGTAGAAATGTCCGCCTGCGCGGGCAGCTGCGTATCCGGCCCCATCCTGGATAAGCGCCATAGCCTGCTGCTCAGCGACTACCAGGCGGTGGACCGCTATACCCGGCCGGTGGATTTCGATATTCCCCAGCCCGAGCCCCAGGCCCTGTTCCACGAGTATACCAGCCTCAAACGCAAATCCTTTGTGCCCGGCGAAACCTCCATACGGGAGGTGCTGTCCAAGATCGGGAAGTCCAGCCCCGCCGATGAGCTCAACTGCGGCTGCTGCGG
>ERZ779866.3779-NODE-3779-length-11909-cov-9.112030_pt1 | contig 11909 bp, 9 predicted proteins | sample MGYA00511248_ERZ779866 | MGnify/ENA primary metagenome ERZ779866 (study PRJEB29588, sample SAMEA2155758) | human gut metagenome | biome: human gut; feature: human-associated habitat; material: faeces | place: Denmark | collected 2008/2010 ... | reverse complement strand
GTAAGCGTCTGATATGATATCAATAACCTTGTTTATGGTTTCTTCGTCGATATTCTTTAAAATATCCTCATATCCCGATGATGACGAGGGCATTTCTTCCGTAGCATCCGAAAGAGTAAGTATATTGCCGATATCGGATTTGCCCGAAGAAATATCCTTCATTGAAGAAGCAAGCTCCTTGACATCCATTACTATGTACTTTTCGGTAAGATCGGGAACAGTGAAATACAGCTTATCTCCCGACATCCAGTATTTTACCGTAAGATACTCATCACTGCCGGCACTGAGCGAAGCTGTACCCGAGCCTTTTTCTGCGGAAGCATCCGCATAGCTTGTCGCCTTGATTACGGTAGGAGCAACATCGGCATTAATACCCAGCACATCCTTAGATGCGGATATTGTAAAAGTCTGCTCGATACCTGTCTTTATGTTCTTAGCTCCGCCGAAAATTTCATCGGCTTTCTTTTCTGCCGCAGCAAAATAGTTCTTTTCAATAGTTTCATATCCACCGCCGGACTTTCCGAAAACTCCTGCAAAATACAAAGCGAGAGGTATTCCGCCGACTACGATAACAGCCGCAAGAACAATAAGGATTATCTTAAGCGCACTGTTTTTCTTAGGCGGAACAACCGCAAAACTGCCTGCATCATAAGCCGGCATACCGGGCTGTACCTGCTGTGTAAACTGTCCGTCAGCCTGTGCAAACTGTGCCTGCTGTGCATACTGCTGGGGCTGTGCCTGCGAAACAGGCTGCTGAGGCTGATCGCTGAATTCATTCAGTGCCTGCTGCCAGTTTGTCTGCTGTTCATTCATGTTGTTATTTTCCATGATGTGTCCTTTCGAGATGTGAATTGATATATTTCCTATAATAATCAAATACGGCTACCCGCATTTTTCGATTACATTTTACCACAAATATGGCTTAAAAGCAAGTCAGCAATATAAAAATTATATGGCAATGACAGTATTTTCAGCCGATAACAGAATATTTTCCTCCGCAAACCCGAAGATTTAGTAAATATAGACAAAACAAAACTGCTGTAACCGTCAGTTACAGCAGTCAATATACCATTACACTTTAGTTTACACTTTACTTCTGCGCCATACACAGCTTGTAATAGTCGCCCTTCTTCGCCATAAGTTCATCGTGCGTGCCGGCTTCGGTAATACCCTTATTGCTGATGAACATTATCTTGTCGCAGTTCTTGATTGTTGAAAGTCTGTGGGCGATAATAAAGCTCGTTCTGCCTTTCAACAGCTCCTGAAGTCCCTTCTGCAATTCCTTTTCGGTCTTTGCGTCGATAGATGAGGTTGCCTCGTCAAGAATCAGTATCTTCGGATCCGATATAAGCGTTCTTGCAAATGATACAAGCTGACGCTGACCGCCCGAAAGCTGAGATCCGCCCTCGTACATCTCGGTCTTATATCCGTTTTCAAGCCCCATGATAAATTCATCTGCACATACCGTTTTTGCCGCCGCCCTTATTTCTTCCTCGGTGGCGTCCAGCTTGCCGTATCGGATATTATCCATCACCGTGCCGGTAAACAGGTTGGTATCCTGGAGCACCATGCCCAGGCTTCGCCGCAGATCCCGTTTGCGGATCTCCCGCACGTCGATGCCATCGTAAAGGATCTGGCCTTGGTTAACATCGTAAAACCGGTTGATCAGATTGGTGATGGTGGTTTTCCCCGCGCCGGTGGCCCCTACAAAGGCGATCTTCTGGCCGGGCTTGGCATAAAGGGATACATCGTGCAATACCAGCTTATCCTCCACATAGCCAAAGTCCACGTGGATCAGCCGCACATCCCCTTGCAGCCGGGTATAGACAGCCTGGCCGTCCTCGTCCACCCGCTTCCAGGCCCATTTGCCTGTGCGGACCTGGCTTTCCGCCAGGGAGCCGTCCGCTTCCTCCCGCACCCGCACCAGGGTCACGGTACCCTCGTCGGATTCCGGCTCCTCTTCCATCAGCTTGAAGATCCGCTGGGCGCCCGCCAGGGCCATTACCACGGAGTTGAGCTGCTGGGATATCTGGTTGATGGGCATGACAAAGCTGCGGGTCAATTGCAGGAAGGAGGCGATGGTACCCAGGGTGATGGCCCCGATCCCGCCAATGGCCATGGCGCCGCCTGCAATGGCCACCACTACGTACATGAGATAGCCCAGGTTGCCCATGATGGGCATAAGGATGTTGGCGAACCGGTTGGCGTTGGTGGCGTTCCGGCACAGATCCTCGTTCAGCTTGTCAAAATCCGCCTTGGCCGCTTCTTCGTGGCAGAATACCTTTACCACTTTCTGGCCGTTGATCATTTCCTCGATATAGCCGTTGACCGTGCCCAGGGACCGCTGCTGCTCCACAAAGAACCGGCCGCTTTGCCCGGCGATTTTCTTGGTGACCTGCAGCATAAGCACGATGCAGATCAGCACCAGGATAAATAACACCGGGCTCAGGCTCAGCATGGCGCCGCTTACCGCCAGGATGGTCACCCCGGAGGATACCAAGTTGGGCAGGGATTGGGAGATCATCTGCCGGAGGGTATCGGTATCGTTGGTATAGTGGCTCATCACATCCCCGTGGGTATGGGTATCAAAATACTTCACGGGGAGGGTCTGCATGTGGGCGAACATATCGTCCCGGATGGTCATCAGCACCCCTTGGGATACCTTTACCATCAGCCGGTTATAGGAGAAGCTGGCAATGATGCCCGCCAGGTAAATGCAGGCCATCTGCAGCAGCGCCCCTGCCAGCGGGCTGTAATCCGGCACGGCCTGCTGGAGCATGGGCGCGATATAATCATCGATCAGCTGCTTGAGGAACAGGGAGCCCGCTACCCCGGCTACCGAGCTGACCAGGATGCAGATCACCACCAGGATGCAGCGCAGCTTATAGGGCTTAAATACATAGCCAAGCAACCGTTTTATGGTTCTTTTATCAAATTTTTGTCCGGGCATCCGAACGCCGCGGGGTATTTTATTCATCAAAATCCCCTCCCTTCATCTGGGAATGGTACACTTCCTGATAAATGGTATTGGTGGCCAGCAAGGTTTCATGGTTGCCGATCCCATTGATGCGGCCCTTATCCATCACGATGATCATGTCCGCGTCCTGCACGCTGGCAACCCGCTGGGCGATGATCAGCTTGGTGGTATGGGGGATCCGGGTCATAAAGGCCTGGCGTATAGCCGCGTCGGTGGCGGTATCCACCGCGCTGGTGGAATCGTCCAGGATCAGCACCTTGGGCTCCTTGAGCAGGGCCCGGGCAATGCATAGCCGCTGCCGCTGGCCGCCGGATACGTTGGTACCGCCCTGTTCGATGTAGGTATCATACCCATCCGGGAAGGTGCGGATGAAGCCGTCCGCCTGGGCCATTTTACAGGCCGCTTCCAGCTGCTCCTGGGTGGCGTCCGGATTGCCCCAGCGCAGGTTTTCCTTGATGGTGCCGGAAAAGAGCACGTTCTTTTGCAATACCATGCCGACGGCCTTGCGCAGGGTCTCCAGGTCGTATTCCCGCACGTCCCTGCCGCCCACCTTGACCGCGCCTTCCGTCACATCGTACAGCCGGGGAATCAGCTGCACCAGGGAGGACTTGCCCGCGCCCGTGCCGCCGATGATCCCCACCGTGGCGCCGGCGGGAATGTGCAGGTCGATATCCTTCAGGCACATCTCCTGGGCATCCTTGGCGTAGCTGAAGGATACGTTATCAAAATCGATGGCGCCGTCCACCGGCTCCTCCAGGGCTTCCGGTCCCGCGATCGCCGGGCCGGTAATATCGCTCTTTTCATCCAGCACCTCCGCCACACGCTCAGCGCTGGTCCGGGAGATGGCGATCATCACCACGATCATGGACAGCATCATCAGGCTGGTGAGGATCTGGATGGAATAGGTCATCACGGTCATCAATTCGCCAGTGGTCATGGTGCCCCCTACGATGAAGCCCGCGCCCAGCCAGCTGGCCCCCAGCATACAGCCATATAAGGCAAACTGCATCAAGGGCATGGAAAAGCTTAGCATCCGCTCCGCTTTGGAGAAGTCCCGATAGATCCGTTCGGATACCTGGTTAAACTTCTCCACCTCGTGCGCTTCCCGTACGTAGGCCTTTACCACCCGAACGCCCCGCAGGTTTTCCTGCACCACGTTGTTGAGCTTATCATAGGTTTTGAACACCCGCTCAAAAATGGGATGGGCGCGGGACATGATAAAATATAAGCCCACGGCCAGCAGGGGGATGGCAGCCAGGAAGATGATGGCGATGTTCTGGTTGATCTTTAACACCATCACCAGGGAAAACAAGAACATCAACGGGCTGCGAACCGCCACCCGGATCACCATTTGATAGGCGTTTTGGATGTTGGTAACGTCGGTGGTCAAGCGGGTGACCAGGCTGGCTGTGGAAAACCGATCAATGTTGGAAAAGGCATAGTTCTGCACGGTGTAATACATATCCTTGCGCAGATTTTTTGCAAACCCGGCGGATGCGCTGGCGGCAAAATGGCCGGACAGGGCGCCGAACACCAGGGCCAACAAGCAGCTGACGGTCAGGATGCCGCCCACCTTCAGGATGGCGGACATATTGCCCGCATCCACCCCGTCGTCGATCAGGCGTATCATTAGGAAGGGGATGAGCACCTCCATAACCACTTCCAGGGACACGAACAGCGGCGCGAAAAAGGAATCCCGCTTATATTCCCGCACGCTGCGCAACAGCTTTTTTACCATGTGCATACCTCCAATCCAATCAACAGGCCGCCAAGGTTGGCCGCTTTATACCCCAAGGCAAGTGCAGGGGGAAGCGTCCCGGCCTAAGATACGACGCAATGGTCCGATACCTTGCCGGCCTGGCTCTAACAAAACATAAAAAGTAGCGGCACCCTTTGGAAGCAGCCCCGGTTGCCCGGCAAGCTGCGATCCATTGCCGCTTTCTTTCAATTGAAAAGCACCGGCATAGGCATTTGCCGGCGGCTGGGCCACGTAGGAAGGATGCTTCCTATAGTATGCCCTGCTATATTATGATAACGAGGAAAAATTATATAGTCAACCGGCGTTGGAAAATATCACAATTTCGCCAAGAAAACCTTTCTTTTTGTGCTTCCGAAATGCCGGTGCTGCCAGATCTACCCGGTTTGCCGCCGGTTTTCCATTCTCTTGCCTCCCTTTTGCGCCGCGCCATTCCGGTATCGGCCCACTCAGCCAGGCCGCCCCCCCCGGATACGGGCGGGCGCTCTTGCCGTCCAGCCGCCCTTTTTCATCCGTCCGGCCCGCTCCAGGCGCGGGCCAAAGGGGCGCGGCGTTGCAGACGGCGGAACGCCCGTTTCTCCCTCCTAGGAGAAAATCGGAGGGTGACGCTCTCCCCCAGGCGCAGCGCAAGCCGCCCCAGGAGCATGGGCGCGGGCTGTCAACAAAACGGCCCCTTCGCTCCTTCGCGTCCCTGGGCAAAAGGAACGCTACGGGGGGAATCCTTGCCCGGCAAGCCGCTTTGCGGGTTTGGACTGCCGCCAAATCCGACAGAAGCCGCCGGGGCTGCGGCCCGGGAGCCCCAAGGGGGTTTCCCAACGCCATGCAAGCCGCCCCAGAGGGCGGCTTGCGCAGGCTGTCGAAAAAGTGGCTTGCGCCACTTTTTCGAGGTTTTCATAGCTCCCTTGCGCCTACGGCGCGGCCAGGGAGCTATGCAGGGAAACCCTTGCTACGCAAGGCTTTTTGCGGATTTGCCGTACATGCCGCCAAATCCGATTAAAGCCTAAAAGGGCCGCGATCTTCTATTCGTCAGAGGTTTCTCGACAAGCTGTGCAAGCCGCCCCAGAGGGCGGCTTGCGGTTTCTCGTTCTTTTCGGAAAGGGACAGGTTATTTCATCATGTTGCCGCCCATGTTGCTTTCCGCATAGGCGATCATGCGCTTCACCATCTCGCCGCCGATGGAGCCGGCTTCCCGGGCGGTGATGTCGCCGTTGTAGCCCTGCTTCAGGTTCACGTTCAGGGAGCTGGCCACCTCGGTCTTCAGGGACTGGAGCTTGGCCTTGTTGCTGCTGGTGCTGCTATTGGTATTCATGTTGGTTCTCCTTTCTTTTCATTTATATTGTGCGCTGGCCGCACTTACTTTTTCATGTTGGATTCGGCGTAGGCGATCATGCGCTTCACCATTTCGCCGCCGATGGAGCCGGCCTCCCGGGAGGTCAGGTCGCCGTTGTAACCCTGCTTCAGATTCACGTTCAGGGAGTTGGCCACTTCCATCTTGAAGTTTTCCATGGCCTGCCTGGACTCGGGGATCAATACACTGTTTCGTGCCACTGTGGTTTCACCTCCTTTGCTCGGTGATGTAGCTTTAATTTGACCCGATCTCATAAATTTATGAATGGTAATATATGCGCTCATTGGTGGATCGCTTTCATTTTTGATGGCCCGCGTCCAACGCGCCATCGGCGTTTGATTGGTTCGCCCTCCGATCGCAAACATGTGTGTGTAAAACGCGGCCAAAATTTGAATTTTTTTATGTTTCTTTGCCAAATCCAGGGCCCGCGCCTGTCCCTTTCCATGTTATTCCTTGCCAGCCATAGGATTTTGGGGTAAAATACAAACGTAATAATATGCTTTATGATTGGCGATTACATTTTAAAGGAGGTTTGCACATGGCAGGCACGATCATCAACGAGCTTGGACGTATCACCATAGAAGAGGACATTCTGGCGAACATCGCGGGCTATGCCGCAACGGAAAACTATGGCGTTGTGGGCATGAATCCCCGCACCGCCACCGATACGTTTCTGCAGCTGGTAGGCAATGATACCAATCGCAAACGGGGCGTGAAAATCACCTTCCTGGGGGACGGCAATGAAGCGGATGTGGATCTGTTCGTCACCATGGTCTACGGCGTTTCCTTACAGGTGGTGGCAAAAAATACCATCGACAATGTGCGCTATCGGGTGGAGGAAATGACCGGCATCAAGGTCAACAGCGTAAACATCCACGTGGAAAACATCACCGCTTGATCCCTTGGATCCAAGCGGCCGATTCTTGCGCGTCTATTTGGCGCGCCCTTTGGGAGGATTCATAATTTGAAAGAAATGACGATAAACGGAGCATTGCTCAAAGAAATGTTCCTTACCGGCGCCGCGCTTTTGGAAAAGAACAAAGCGCATATCGATTCCCTAAACGTCTTCCCCGTTCCGGATGGAGATACGGGTACCAACATGTCCATGACCATGCAGAGCGCTGTGCGTGAGATCAAATCCAGCGCCTGCGATACCGTGGGCGAGGTGGCGGCAGCGGCTTCCCTGGGGTCCCTCAAGGGCGCCCGGGGCAACAGCGGCGTTATCCTTTCCCAGATCTTCCGAGGCTTTGCCCGGGCGCTGGACGGCAAGGAGGAAATGGACGCCGCCATGCTGGCCGTGGCCCTCAAAACCGGCACGGAAGCCGCTTATAAGGCGGTGATGAAGCCCAAGGAAGGCACCATGCTCACCGTTTCCCGCATGATCAGCGAAAGGGTGGGCCAGGCCAGCGCCGATGGCGCCAACGTATACAAGCTGGTGGATATCATCATCGAGGAAGGGGAAGCCGCTCTGAAGATTACGCCGGATCTGCTCCCTGTCCTGAAGGAAGCCGGCGTGGTGGATAGCGGCGGCAAAGGTTTGCTCACCATTTTCCGGGGCTTCAAGATGGCCCTGGATGGGGAAGAGGTAGACGACCTGCCCATTGAAGCGGTGGAAGCATCCAGCAATGAGGACAACCTTACCCTGGACGATGTCAATGATATCACCTACGGCTATTGCACGGAGTTTTTCATCATCCACCTGGATGAAAACTTCTCCGAAACGGAGCTGGATAAATTCCGGGATAAGCTGATGAAGATCGGCGACAGCGTGGTGGTGGCCCACGATACGGGCTTTGTGAAGGTGCATGTCCACTCCAACGCGCCGGGCAAGATCCTGCAGCTGGCCCTGCGGCTGGGCGAGCTGGATAAGCTCAAAATCGAAAACATGCGGGAGCAGAACCGGGAGATCCAGGCCAAGCTCAAGGAGAGCGAGAAGGAATGCGCCATGGTGGCGGTCAGCACGGGCGCCGGCATCGACGCGGTGTTCACCGAGCTGGGGGTGGAGGGCCTGATCCAAGGCGGCCAAACCATGAACCCCAGCATCGATACCATCTCCAAGGCCATCCGCCGGGTGAACGCCCGCAATGTGTTCATCCTGCCCAACAATTCCAATATCATCCTGGCTGCCCAGCAGGCGGCGGAGCTGAGCGAGCGCAATGTGATCGTCCTGCCCACCAAAACCATCGTCCAGGGCATCAGCGCCGCCACCGCCTATCTGGATGGCGAGCCTGTGGCGGATAACGAAGCACGGATGCGGGCCGCGGCGGAGCGGGTGATCTCCGGCTCCGTGACCTACGCGGTGCGGGACACCTCCTTCAACGGCACCAAAATCGAGAAGGGCAACATCATCGGCCTGATGGGCAGCAGCATCGTTTCCGTTGGCAACAACGTGGACGAAGCCTCCTTGGCTTTGCTGGATAAAATGATGGAAAACGCCCCGGAGGACAGCGTCATCACCCTGTTCTATGGGGAGGGCGTGGACGACGGCAACGCCCAGGCCCTGCTGGAAACCATGGAAGAAAAGTATCCGGAAGCGGAGTTTGTCTGCCAGAGCGGCGGCCAGCCCCTGTACTATTACTACATCGCCGTGGAATGAGACCCGACGCACCCTTAACCAGCCTCAAAGGCATAGGCCCGCGCCGAGCGGAAACGCTGGGCAAGCTGGGCCTTTTTTCTGTGGAGGCGCTCTTGCGCTTTGCCCCCCGGGATTATCGGGACTATAGCCGCGTGCATCTGGCGGGGGAGGCTGCCCATGGCCAGGACGGGGCCTTTGCCCTCACCCTTTGCAGCCAGCCTCGCCTGGCCCGCATTCCCGGCCGGGGCCAGCTGAATATCCTGACCGTCTCCGGCCAGGACGCCTCCGGCAAGCTGACCCTTACCTGGTTCAACCAGCCCTATCGCCAAGCCCAGCTCAAGGAGGGCCAACCGGTCATCGCCTGCGGCCGGGTGGACCGAAGCCGGGGCGTCCGGCTGGTGAACCCCGCCCTTTACCCCGCCTTGCCCGGCATATTGCCCATCTACCCCATGACCCGGGGCCTGTCCCAGCCCCTGCTGCGGGACGCCATCCGGGCCGGATTGGAAGCGGCGTTGCAGGAAATGCCGGATCTCCTGCCCCCCGCCCTTTCCGCACGGTATGGGCTGATGCCCTTCCAGCAAGCCCTGGCAACCCTGCATTTCCCCAAGGATTTTGCCAGCCTAGCCCAGGCCCGCCGCCGGCTGGCCTTTGAGGATCTGCTGCTGTTTCGGCTAATGCTGGCTGCCATGGGAAGCAAACGCAAAGCCGCTGCGCCGCCCCTGGACGGCGCCCAGGCCCTTTCTGCGTTCCTGCCCCTGCTCCCCTTCTCCCCCACCCAGGCCCAACGCCGGGCCATGGAGGAGATCTGCCGGGATCTGAGCGCCGGCAAGGCCATGAACCGGCTCATCCAGGGGGACGTGGGCAGCGGCAAAACCGCCGTGGCCTTCTATGCCATGTACGCGGTGATGGAAGCGGGGGGCCAGGCAGCCCTTATGGCCCCCACGGAGATATTGGCCCGGCAGCATTACGAAAAGCTGCTCGCCCTCTTTGGCCCCCACCGGGTACGGCTGCTGCTGGGGGATATGAAGGCCAGCCAGCGCGCCGAAGCCTGGGACGCCTTGTCCCGCGGCCAGGCCAGCATTGCGGTGGGCACCCATGCCCTATTGCGGCAGGAGGGCATGTTTTCCAACCTCCAGCTTATCGTCACCGACGAACAGCACCGCTTTGGAGTCAGCCAACGGGCGGCCATCCAAAACAAGGGCAATGCCGGCGTCCATGTGCTGGTCATGAGCGCCACCCCCATCCCCCGCACCTTGGCCCTGCTCCTGTACGGGGATCTGGAGGTCTCCCGGATCGATCAGCTGCCCCCCGGCCGCAAGCCCGTACAGACCAAGCTGGTCCCTCCCTCCAAGGCCAAGGACATGTACGCCTTCATCCGGGATCAGGCCCAAGCCGGCAGGCAGGCCTATATCGTATGCCCCCTGGTGGAGGAAAATGAAGATTTGCCTGGGGTGCCGGGGGCGGTTCAGCTATACCGAAGGCTGCAAAAGGCCTTCCCTTCGGTGCGCTTCGGCCTGCTCCACGGCCAGCAGCCCCCCAAGAAAAAAGAAGCTGTCGCCGCCGCCTTCCGCGCCGGCCAGATCCAGGTGCTGGTGTCCACCACCGTGATCGAGGTGGGGGTGGATGTGCCCAACGCCACCGTGATGGCCATCGAGCACGCCGACCGCTTCGGCCTTGCCCAGCTCCATCAGCTGCGGGGCCGTGTGGGCCGGGGGGAACACGCGGCTTATTGCTTCCTGCTGTGCGGTCCGGATCCCGGAGATGCCGCCATCGCCCGGCTCCACATGCTTACCTCCACCCAGGATGGCTTCGCCATCGCGGAAGCGGATCTGGCCCAACGGGGCCCCGGGGATTTCCTGGGCACCCGGCAACACGGCCTATCCGCCTTCACCGCCGCCAGCCTGGCGGGCGACGTGGGCATTTTACAGGAGGTCCAGGAGGCGGCCCAGGCCCTATTGGCTGCCCCTTCCCCCGAATCCCAGCCCCTGCTTCAGCTGGCCCAGGCCCGCCTTGCCGCCCTGGCGGAAGAGGTCGTTGGAAATTAAACGGCGTTGCGGCCCTGACGTCCAAGGCAATACCAACAAAAGGAGGCGCTTCGACTTGGATCCCAAAGCTTTGATCAAACACTTCTATGAAGACATCGTTTCAAAAAACCTGCTGGAGCAGCTTCCGGAATATGTTTCCCAGGACTGCTTATCCATCGACGGGGCGCACTGTTCTCCCCTGGGGGTAGATGGAATGCGGCAGCATTTATTGGCGGTGCGCAGCACCTATCCCGCCTATTCCATGCGAATCCTCCGCCAGTATAGGGAGGGCGAATATGTGATCTCCGCCTTCGTCATGGAGGGCCTGCATGAGGGGGAATTCCTGGGGATACAGCCTTCCCACAAACGGCTTTCCTTCACCGGCATCAATATCGATCGGGTGGCCCAGGGGAAGATTGTGGAGCACGGCGGCGCCGTCAACACCTTCGAAACGCTGTACGCCCATGGTTTGATCCGGCCGGTTTAGCGCCGTCCCCGTGTTGCCGCCCCGAAAAATGGAGCCCCGGCCTTTATTCCGAAACCGGATAGGCCCTTGTGGGGGGCGCGTTTCCCCTGCCGCACCCCTAAAAGGGCTGCCTGTCCCCGGCGGCGCTTAATAGGGCCCCAAGTCCAAGGACCCTTTCCGCTTCTTTCCCCCACGAGGTGCGTTCGCCACTTCAACCGGCCTATTTTGGCCATGGACGGAAGGAGAAAACCAGAGAGGTATTATATGATCGTCAGACAGATCGGCGCCGGGGAGATTGCTCCGGCCATCCAGCTCATATGGGACACCTTTTTACAGTTTGAGGCACCTGATTATTCCAACGAAGGGGTACGGGCCTTTCAATCTTTTATTGAAAACCGTGAGATTGTGGCGTCGTTGGAATTCTTTGGCGCATACGAAAACGGCCAATTAAGAGGTGTTCTTGCCACCAATGCCCATCGGCGGCACATATGCTGCTTTTTCGTGGACGCCCGTTTCCACCGGCAGGGGATCGGCAGGAAATTATGGGAGTTCCTTTTGGCCAACAGCGTCCATGGGGAATTTACAGTGCATTCCTCCCCGTATGCTGTGCCGGTTTATCATAAGCTGGGATTTGCGGATATGGATGTGGAACAGATAGCGGACGGTATACGCTTTACCCCCATGCGCTACCTGCGGGGCCACATGCCGTCCGATGCCTAGCCGGATTCCGCCGGGGGCGGCGGCGGGCGCGCTGCGCGCGCCC
>ERZ779866.3768-NODE-3768-length-11946-cov-2.829199_pt1 | contig 11946 bp, 6 predicted proteins | sample MGYA00511248_ERZ779866 | MGnify/ENA primary metagenome ERZ779866 (study PRJEB29588, sample SAMEA2155758) | human gut metagenome | biome: human gut; feature: human-associated habitat; material: faeces | place: Denmark | collected 2008/2010 ... | reverse complement strand
AGAAAAAAAAGACCCCCCCCAGCCACATTTCTTCGCTAAGAAAGACCTCGGATCCCCCCAAACCCATTCCCGCAAATGAATATTGGGCAACCTGCATATGATTATAAAGACAAGAATCCCCAACGAAAGGAGATTAGATATAACATGATTGAAAAAGTCAAAAGCATGGCCGAAAAAGCCAATGCTTTTTTCGCCGAAGCCGGCCCACAGCTTTCAGTCACTGGCCAACAGTTTCTTGCTGGTCTCTCCCTGCTCTGCGTCCTGCTGTCGTTGCTGTTCTTCAAGAACATGTTCTTTCCTGCCATGGTTTTGGAGTTTGTCTCCCTGGTCTGGTATATGTTTACTGGACAAAGCGCTCCGGAGATGGCCGGCAAGGCTGGTCTGTGGTCCAAGATCAATTTATACCTTAACATTTGCTTGCTGGTCCTGGTTCCTTACAGCTGGATCGCAAAGGTCGCTGGCGGCGGTGGCGGCGCAGCCCTTGTGGGCATGGCCTTCATGGTTGTCGGCGCAGCCGGCCTCACCGTCTTCCAGATGAGCGATATGGGCAAGGGTATGTGGATCAAGTTGGCTGAGGTGGGTACCAAAATGGGCAAGGGTGAAGATCCCGCCTACAAGCCGGGCGACATCATCCTGTGTAAGGACAAAGATTTGGTCGAGGCCGGCGCCAAGGATCCGCGGGAGATACTCCCATATAAAGACCGGTTCCTGCACATGCTCATTCTTGGCCCTACCGGCGGCGGTAAAACCTCTCAGGTCATTCTGCCTATGGTAGACCAGGACATCAAGAATTTTGAGGCCGGCGTAACGGTCATCGAGCCTAAGGGAGATCTGGCCCGTGAGGTAGCGATGATGGCCAAGGTGGCTGGGCGCCCCTACATCTACTTTGACCCCAGCGTGGATAATTGTCCCTTCTTTAACCCGCTGGTGGGCGATGAGGACGATGTCATCGAGAATGCCGTTACCACCTTCCTGATGCTGAACCCTGACTCTCCTCAGTACTTCAAGGATCTGTCCGAACAGCTGGTCCGTTATACGCTCAAGGTCCTGAAGCGCCTGGACAAATCCGAAGGCGTCGATGGTAAATACGCAACCTTCATCAATATGAACACTGTCCTCCAGAACCCTAACCAGGATGGTCGCAAGCTGGTCACCAGGTTTGGACAACTGAAGGGGGAGACAGATGCTGAGCAGAAGGAAAATGCCGATATTGCCAGCTGGTTCATCAACGAGTACTATGCTGAGCGGTCCAAGGTGTATGAGAATTCCTCCGGCATCCGGGCTCAGGTGTCCAAGGTTATCGCCAACCGGTACCTGCGCGGCATTCTGAATCCTGATTTCGATAAGGGACAGCGCAACCAGATCGACTTTGACGAGCACCTGGAGAAGGGCGGCGTCATCTGTATTTGTACAGCCCAAGGTATGATGCGCGACCTAGGTAAGTTCCTGGGCTACTTCATCATCCTGCAGCTTCAGTCGGCTGTTTTCCGCCGGCCTGGCAACGAAGATAACCGCCGGGCGCACTTCCTCTACATCGACGAGTTCCAGACTTATTCGACGCCTGGTTTCTCCGACATGCTGACTCAGGGCCGTTCTTACCGCGTGGCCTCGCACCTGGCGACTCAGGCTCGTGCCCAAATCGCTATGGGCGGCGGCCGGGATGGCAAGAACTTCGTGGAACTGGTCTCTACCAACGCCCGTAACCTGATCATCTTCCCTGGTGTATCGTTCGTGGATGCCAAATACTACTCGGATCAGTTTGGTGAGCACGAGACCGTCGAGTTCTACCGCCTCGTCGAAGACGCGCGCCTGATTGACGGCGTTCTGCCCCGTCGTGGCGTCGAGAACGAGCAGTTTCAAAAAATCCGCTTCCGGATATTCCCGCGTGACGACGCGATCCATTTTTTGAAGTTCTTTCATGAGATTATCTTTGACGTGTAAACGTCCCGCCGTATCGACAATGACGACGTCCGTTTTCTTCGCTTTCGCAGAGGATACGGCGTCGAAAATAACCGCCGCGGGGTCGCTCCCCTCCTCGTGCTTGACGATCCTCACCTTTGCCCTTTCCGCCCACACGGCGAGCTGTTCCCCCGCCGCCGCGCGGAAGGTATCCGCCGCCGCGACCGTGACCGTCTTTCCCTTTTCGATGAAATAATGCGCCAGCTTTCCGATAGTCGTCGTTTTTCCCACGCCGTTTACGCCTACCAGCATAATGACGCAGGGGTAAGAGATGTCGGGAACCTCCGCCTCTTTGAGAATATCCGTCAAAATACCGCGCAACAACTCGGTGACGTATGCTTCATCTTTGAGCTTTTCCCCGATTGCCTTCGCCTTTACCCGCGCCACGACCTCTTCCGCCGTAGAAACGGAAACGTCGGAGGAAATGAGGAGTTCCTCTAACTCTTCATAAAATTCGTCGCCCAATTTGTTTTTGGAAAACAGAACCCTCAACTTTTCCGACAAATTATCCTTTGTCTTTTTCAGAGCCCCGAACAGTTTTCCGAATATACCCATAAATTCTCCTTACGATTTGATCATGCCGCGCGCATTTTCGCATGCGGATACGACAAAGAGTGCCGAGAGATGAAACCATCGACTATCGACCGTCATTCGTCAATATTGGCGGAAACTGTCGGTCATGAACCGTCAGTATCAGCCGCCAGCCAAAATTCGTCAGTTGTCAATTGTCAAATATCAGTTGTCCGCTGTCAATTCATAACCGTCGGTGTCAGTTGCCAAACATCAATGATTAGTTGTCCGCCGCCAGCCCGTAACCGTCGGTCATTGACAGTCATTATTCGACGGTTCCCGCGCCGAGCTTCTCCTCTACGTCCGCCAGCTTGACGGAGACGATTTTGGAGACACCCTTTTCCTGCATAGTCACGCCGAAAAGGGAATCCGCCTGATTCATGGTCGGTTTTCTGTGCGTAATGACGATAAACTGCGTTTCCTCCGAGAAATGTTTGAGGTAGGACGCAAATCTGTCCACGTTGGCATCGTCGAGCGCCGCCTCTATCTCGTCGAGGATACAGAAGGGCATGGGGCGCGCCCGCAAAATAGCGAACAGAATGGCAATCGCCGTCAGAGCGCGTTCGCCGCCCGAAAGGAGGGAAATTTTCGTCAGTTTCTTTCCGGGAGGGCAGGCGACGATTTCCACGCCCGCCGCGAGCGGATCCTCCCCTTCCACGTAATCGAGCTGTAATTCCGCTTTTCCGCCGCCGAACAATTCCTTGAAGGTAATTTTGAAATTCTCGTTGATTTCGTTGAAGCCCTCGTCGAACTGTTTGAGCATCTCTTCGCGGATTTCGTTGAGCGCGGTCGTCAAATCCTCTATCGCCTTTTGGAGGTCGTCGCGCTGCGTAATCATCTCGTCATAGTGCGCCTTTTCTTCCGCGTATTCCTCCACGGCGTTCGGATTGACCGCCCCCAGCATGGTGATTTTACGTTTGAGTACGGTAATGAGGTTCGCGGCTTCGTCCGCGTTGAAATTCTCCGCTTTCATGGAAAGACAAGCCTCATAATCCATCTGATAAGCCTCGTCTATCCTCAGGCGCATGTTTTCGAGATTGGTGTCTATCTTACTGATCTCTATTTCGCATTTATAGCGCTTATCCGACTGTTTGGTGATTGTCTCCTGCAAGCCGGTGCGCTCCTCTTCGAGTTCGAGTTGCCGCGCGTTGATTTCTTCCTTTTCTTTGGAAAGCGCGGCGATTTTATCCACGATTTCCTGAACGGCAGCCTTTTCCTCCTCGGTGAGCTCCTTTTCCTGCGCCTCCGATTCCAGCGCGTGGAGCTTGCCCTCCAAATCCTTTTTGGAGGCTTCCGTTTCGAGAATCCGCTTGACGAGCTCCTCCTTTTCCGCATTCAGGCGGCGGAAGTTTTCCTCCTCCTTTTCGAGCGCGGAATTGAGCGCGGCATATTCCACTTCCAAATCGTGCAGTTTCTTGCTCTTTTCCTCCCGCTCCGCCTTGAAACGGTCGCATTGGCTGCGCTGTCCCGCGAGTTCTTCCTCCGCGCTCTGGCGCATGGAATTGAGCTCCTCCTCGCTCTTGGAGGAATCCGCCTCCTCGTTTTCGAGGGCGCGGAGCTTTTGTTTGAGCTCTTGGAGCGCCTCCTCGTATACGCCGATATCCGCTTCTGCCTCCGCGATTTGCTGCAAAAGCGCCTCCTCGCGCTGTTGCAGAGCCGCCGTTTCGGTATTGGCGTTCTGATACTTCGCGCGGAGCTTCTCCACTTCTTCTTCCGCTTCCTTGCGGGCTTCCTCGCTCTCGGCGATGGCGGCTTTCAGCTTTTCGATATATTTCTGCTTGCGGGCGATGTTTTCCCTGCACTCCTGAATTTTACGCTCGTTGGAAAGGAGAGAGCCCGCGTCCTTTCTCCGGCTTCCGCCCGTCATGGCGCCGCTGGTCATGACGATATCGCCGTCCAGCGTCACGATTTTGAAGGAATTGCCGTATTTCTTCGCTATCGCGTTGGCATTGAAAATATTGTCGCAGATGAGCGTATTGCCGAGCAGGTTGCTGATGACGTTATAATAATAGTCGTCGTATTGCACCAGCTCGGTTGCGAGCCCCATGGCGCCCTTTTCGTTCATGGCGCGCTGAATTTCGCGGGTATCCGGCTTTGGACGCATGCTGGACACGGGCAGGAAAGTGACGATACCGCCGTTCGTGCGTTTCAGGTATTCGATGAGATAGCGCGCGTCGTCCGACGTGGCGGTGACAACGTTCTGCATGGCGCCGCCGAACGCCGTCTCTATGGCGGTTTCGTATTTCTGCTCGGTGCGGATAATATCCGCAAGGGCACCCTTGACGCGGTTTCCGACGTCGGGATTGGTCTTTGCCACGGACAAAAGCCGCCTGACCGAATCCTTGTACCCCTCAAAGCGGTTCTTCAAGCTGATATACAGTTCGAGACTGTCCCTAAGAGAAGCGAGCTGACCGTTCGCATTGAACAGCTCCTGATTGAAATTGTTGACGGTGAGCTGCATTTCGCGCATTTCTTCCGTCTTTTCTTCGAGCGCGGAATTCCCCTGATTATGAATCCCGATGCACGCCTGCCGAACGCCGTCCTCTCCGTCGTAGGTTCTCTGCACGAGGTTCGTGACGAAGGTTCCCAGCACGGATTCTATATCCGTCCAAGCGGGCGAGCCGGGACGCACGACGACATTTTCGAGCTGTTCGACGTATACCTGCCATACGTCTCCCGAATAGTAGTCGTCCTCAATGGCGGTTTTTGTCGTAGGAAGAAGGTTTTGCGGCGTGGAGAAGGCGAGCTGATATTTGTCGTTAGAAGCGACGAACTTCACGAAGTCCGCCGCCAAAGCGGAATTGCTGTTATTGGTGACGACGAGACTGTAAAGTCCCAGCGTCGCGCCCGAATTTCCGCCGTCCGTGAAGGGAATCGCCGTCGTATATCCTACCTCCCAATTATACGCCTTAGAATATTTTTCGTAATCGGACATCTTCCAAGGTCCCATTTCGATAAATCCGACCCTTCCCGATTCAAATTTCGCCTCTGCGAAGGTGGGAGTCGAATACTGTCCCAGCTCGTATAATTTAAGCGCCGCATCCATGCAGGGTTGCGTATTGATGAGGCTCTCTTTCAAATCCTCCGAAAGGATTCCCGTCCCGCCGCTCCGATTGACATAGGCGAGATAGGTCATGGACGCCATGGAAGTGTTCCCCGTCCCTGCGGGAAGCGTAACGGCATAATAGGGATCCCCCGCCGTAGAAGCGTCGTTGAGCGCGTTTATCTTTTTTGCAAGCTCGATAAATTCGTCGTAATTTTTCGGCAGCACGATTTTATCCGTCGTCGTATTTTGCGCCTTGGCGATCAACGTCTTGTTGTAGACGGTAGCGAGAATATTGGCGCTCATGGGCAGCGCATAGAGACTGTCCTCATAAAAATTCGCGTCCCAAAGCGTAGAGATAAAGGTGTCGGACAAAGACTCGAACCCCGCGCTGGAAAGATTGGCTATGTATCCGTAATAGGCGAGCATCTGTACGTAAACGTGATCTACGTAAGCAATATCGGGTGCGGAGTTGCCCGCGCAGGCGAGCATATACGCCGAATAGAAATCTGCCGTGGATTGACCGATAATTTCGATTTCCACTTTGGGATTTTCTTCTATATAGTCCGCTTTTGCCTGCTCTATCGCCTTCATTTCCACCGTAGAGCCCGGCCACCAAATCGTAATTTTACCCTCTTTGCTGGTCAGCTCTCCGATGCTGTTATCGCTCGTTCTTCCGCCCAGCGTACAGGCCGCGCCGGAAATCGCCGTCGCGGCAATCAACGTCACGGCACAAATCGCGGAGATAATCTTTTTCATGTCTGTTCCTCCTTTTTGAACGGAGCGGAAACCCCTTCCGCCCTCTCTTTTCTCCCCGTCCGCGTTTCCGCGGACGGGGCCTCTTTTTCTTAAACTCAGCTTAAAGCTATGCTCGTAATGACGCAGTGCGAACCTTGATCCACGCCGATACGGATTTCTATTTTCTTTCCCGCATAAGCCGAAAGGTCGTAGGTATTATGCCTGCGGAGTTTCGTATTTCTTGTCGGTCGTATCCAGCTCTACGGTATCCTCTGTCGCGCCGGCCGCCCGAATCCGAACCGCCTGACCGTCCACCATGACGGCGACATACATTTTCGGATTGGTTTCATTTTCGCGGACGAATACCCGCGCGTTAACCGTCAGCGTTTTGAGTCCCGTCAAATCCACCGTCTTGGAAAGGTAACCCGTGTTACGAATATCCGCGCCCTCTCCGACGCCGGAATCCCAGTCGCCCGTTATCTTCCAGCCCATATATTCGTCGAGAATAGCGGCCTTATTTGCCCAAGAAGTTACTTTTGCGACGGTAATTTTCACTTCGCAATACACTTCGGGGGAAGACTTTAAGGAAATACGCACGGTATAATCACCGAGGGGCGCATTTTCCGCCGCCGTGAACTTTCCGTCCGCGAGCGTATAGGAAGCGTCTGTTGCGGTTTCGGGCTTTGCCGTCACGGAGAACTGCGTTTCCTGCTCCGCGGGAATCGTATAATAGTCAAAAGTATAGCTTCCGCCCGCCTCAATCGTCGCGGCGGTTTCGTTTGCCGTCACTGCCGTTTCCACGGCGGAGACGGTCACGGTCACTTCAAAGGTCACATATTTATCGCTGCTTCCGTAAGCCAACGCTTTGACGAGCAATTTTGCCGTTCCGTTCTTGACGGGAGTAATCGCGCCGTTTGCGACGGTGAAAATCGTCTCGTCGGAGGAAGAGAGCTGAATTTCGCCCGTTTCTCCGTTGTTCAAAGCGGGGAATACGCCCCAAGGATACAGCGCGGCCGCCGTCGTATTGCTGTAAAATGTCTTTGTCGTCAATTGCAGAGACACCTTTTCGCTCAAAGAACCCGTATAGGTGAGCGTGAGCGGCGCATATACGCCCTCGGCAGTATACGACCCTTTTCCGTCTCCGCCCTTTCCCGAAGCGCTCACCGTCCAGCCGTCGGCCGCAAGGGAGGCATTCGCATACATTCTATACGTATTATAGTCGGCTTCCACTTCGCCGTCAGGCGCGGGGATTGCTCCTTCGGGCATTTCCGCCGAAAGGGTGATTCCGCTGAGATACAGGTATCCGCCCGCCGCGGAATCGGAATCCTTCGGGAAGTTGCCGTTATTCTGTAAGCCGCCTACCATTTCAAACAACACGAGGATATTTCTTCCCGCATAGGCGCTCACGTCGAGGGAGAGCGTATACCATTCCTCTTTTTGCTTCCAGCGGCTGGCGATCGTCGTCCAATCGAGGAGCATATCCACAGTCCAGTTCTCTCCTTCGAGATAGGCGACGCGCACGCGGATATTGCTGCTTTCGAGGTATCTGTCGTCGCTGTGCCCGTGTACCTTGAAGCTAAAATACTTCATATCCTTCCCGACGGAAATGAGGTTATAGCCGATATTGACGGGATTTTGACTATTCGCCTGAACGACATGGCTTTCAAACTGTATCGCATCGCCGTCGGTATTCCATTTTGCGTTTGAATGTCTCTTATCTACGGTATTGAAAACAAATTTCTTCAAACCCGCCGCGTTCGTCCAGCTTGCGCTGTCGTCTGCGCTCAACATGGCTGCGGAGGTTTTAGTGACGTTCGTCCCCACAATCAACGATTCGGCCGCATTGTACGCGCTCACCGCGACCGTGAAGGAAATCGCAAGGTCGGGATTGTCGTCCGGCGCAATCGTGACCGTCGTCGTTCCCGCTCCGATAAACGAGAATTCTCCGTTTTCAAAAGCGACTACTCCATCGGTGCCCATCGCTACTTTATAGGTCGTCACGGACGCATTTTCATTTGCCGTAAACCTGAACTCAAGCGCTTTATCCGTATAAATCCCGTCCTCGTCGAACGTGGCGGCAATCGTCGCACCCGACAGCGTATCCGTACCGTAATGGATTTCCCGTTCTCCGAGGTAAAGCCCGCCGTCAAATTTCGTCAATGCAGTATATTGTGTCACCGTGAGCGTAAATTCCGCGGTCGCTTTTGGATTATCCGTAGATGCCACTACGATTTTATATTCCCCGACGGGCGCATCTGTGGCGATAGAAATAACGCCCGCGCTCGAAATAGCAATTCCGTCCTTACCTCCTTCGGGCGCATCTGCAAGCGTATACGTCAAAGTCTTATAGGACGCATCGGAAGGAGTCACAGTCGCGTTTATGGTATAGGTGCCGCCTTGCCCCACAGAGGCCTTGTCACTCGCAAGAGAAACGCTCTCCACGGCCTTATAGCTGTTTATCCAAAGCCCCTTGAAATGCAGCTCGCAGTTGTTGTCCGTCTGCGCCAAAGAGGTCTCGATGACGATTGCGACGTCGGAATCCTTAAAGTCGTCGGGAATTTGGTACTCCGCATACGGCTTGCCGTCGTCCAGAGGTTTGCTCTTCAATACCCAGCCGTCGGTAACGCACTTTGCAGTGCCGTCCGCCTTCACCAGCGTGATACGATAACTGCCGAACGTCTTGTCATTGTTGCCGATTGCTACCGTCATCGTCGTAGCCGTCGCGGGAATATGCGCCTTCGTCCAGGTCAAAGCCGTCACTTCCCCCGCGGAAAGTCCCGTCGAAGAATCGATTCGGGTTTCCAGACACACCCCGTAAATGCGATCTGCGGTGCCGAGATAGAAAATCTTCTGATTGCCGTCGTCACCGTCGGGATTGGCCGTAGTTTTGTTCATTACGAGTCTCCAATCTCCGAGAAGCCCCTTCGTATAATCCAAATCGTCGGGATTCGAGTCGAAATTCCAATTCACCTCGGTATCCGCAGTCATGGAATCGAATTCGCTCTTCAAAACGCCGTTATACAGCGTATCCACGACCTCTACTTTGATTTTTATTTCCGCCTCTCCGGAAGTATTGGACACTGTGAGCACGGCCGTTCCCGCCGCGTCCGCCGTCCAATTTCCGTCCGGACTCAAAGTGAAAATTCCCTCTTTATCCGCCTGTATCGTCCACGTGGTATCCGTCGCTTCCGCAGGAACGGGTGTAAACGTCATCTTGTAAAGGGACGCATAGTAGGTCAGATTGAGCGGAGCCTGCGCGCCGCCCATGACGCTCCCGTTTAAGAGCGCCTCTCCGCGCCCCGCCATGCCGTCCGTCATATTCCAAGAGGTACCCTTTGCCGTCTTGAAATAATAGTCATAGCCCTCCTCCTCGCTTTCGGGCAGATTCGCGGTAATTCCCGTAAGTTCAGTATATTCCTCTACCGTCACGCGGAAATAGACGGTTAAATCGCCCGTGTTCGCCTTGCCGCGGAGCGCATATTCCCCCGCCGTAGAAGAAGAGAGCGTCAGCGTATTGCCGCTCTGCTCGGCGGTGAGGTCGAGCCCGCTGTTTTCTGTAAATGTACCTTCCGACAAAGTCCCCACCGTCCAGGTGAAGGCTTTATCTGCATCCGACGGTCTCACGACCAAACTATGTACCGATTGCTTTCCGGCGGAAAATTTCACCGAATAGGGGTCGTCCGCTTCTCCCGCGCCGCTGTCGTCCGCGAGATTGCTCACGCTCAGCCCCGTGGGCGCCACCGTTTCTTCGCCCTTCGCGGTCACGGTCACCCGAATGTTCACGTCCTCCGCCTTTTCCGACGACTCCGAAATCGTCACCGAAGTGCTGCCCGCCGACAGCGCTTCGAGCGTCAACGTCGTCTCCGTGACCGAGGCGGAAACGACCTTCGTATCCGTTACGGCTACCGTAAAGGCATAATCGGTCAACGTTCCCACGACGAGCGTATACGTCCCCTTCGCCTCCTCTTCCAGCGTCAGGGAATAAATTCCCTCCTCGTCCGCCGTCTGTCCCGCGATGAGAATCTTCGCCTTTGTTTCCTCAGCACCGCCGCTGCTGTCGCTGTCGGAAACCTTCTGCGAACATGCGGCAAATCCCATCGCCGCACACAAAACAAATACAAAACCGAAAACCGTTCCTATTCGTTTCATAATGCTACAAATTCCTCCCTTTTGCGCGTCTTGCGCATTTTTTTTGCTTCGGACGGATATTTTCTTTCATACCAAAAATATCTCTCCGTTACAATCTTGTTAGAAAACCGTTTTTTTGACGAGGAAAAATAAAACGGAGCGCCCGACTTGCGTCTTTGCTGTAACTCACGACACAACGATTCTGTTCTTTCTTGCCAAAAGATTCCGAACGACACTCCATCTTGCGCGGCGGTCCCGTACCGCCGCTCATCTTTCCCCGATAAGTTTTTTTACGTAATACGCTGTATTACGTAAATGGGGACGTCCCCATTTATTTTTTCTAAAAAAACATAGAAAACTGTTTTTCTGTCCTTATTGTAACACGGATTTTGTTCCTTGTCAATAGGTTTTAGAAAAATTTTCTTGAATTTTCAAAAAAGTTAAAAAATCAGACGGTATAATAATCGGTACAAATTTTTTTGACGCTTGTATCGCCCTCGATTTCGTCGAGGAGAGTATTCACGGCAATTTCTCCCAATTTGACATAATCCTGACGGGCATATTCCCAAGAGACATCCGCGCCGGCGTCGTCCTCACCGAGGGAATAAATTTTAATATCGGAAAGAGGGTCAAGCCCTGCGGAGCGCGCCGCACGAGCGACGCCCCGAGCTACGGTCCCGTCGGAGACTACGAAGGCCGTTTTCCGCTCCATAAAGGGGGCAGCGCAGCGGCAGCCTTCCTCCTCCGTACAGGCGGAGGTATAGACGATTTGGAAATTCGTCTCTCCGAAGGCGGAGAGGGCTTCGGAAAAGCCCACGGCGCGGTCTATGGAAATAGTTTTATCCTTTTCGCTGTTGATGAGGCAAAGTCTGTGCCAACCCTGTTTGTAGAGTCGCTTCACGACGTCGGAGACCATTTTGACGTTATCGATGTCCACATAGCTGATTCCGACGGCCGCGGCGGGGCGGCCGATAATGACGCAGGGGATACGTTGTTTTTCGAGCTGAGAAATGCGGGCGTCATCTACGAGCGGCGTCATGACAACGGCGCCGTCGATGGGCGCTTTATCCCGTTTGAGCATTGTCAAAACCGAGCTTTTATCGAGACCGCTGTATACGAGGAGATGTTTTCCCTTTTTCGCAGCGGTACGCAGGCAGGAAACGATGAGGTCGGTATAGAAGCCCCGGTATTTGACATCGCTGTCCTCTTCGAGCACCAGCGCGACGATATTCGTGCGGCCGCGGGAGAGGGTAGAAGCATAAAAATTCGGCTGAAAATCCAACTCTTTACAAGCGTCCATGATTTTCTTTTTGAGGTCGGGACTGACGTATTTTTTATCCGTCAGCGCATTGGAAACGGTGGATTTTGCCACTCCGCATTTTTTTGCAACATCGTTGATAGTAATCATTTTTTCCTCACATATTCCTTGACGAGCGAAACGAGTTCCCCCGCCGTCACGATTTTTATATGTTTATCCAAGCGGGAAACGAAATAGTCGAGCGCTTCCA
>ERZ779866.3765-NODE-3765-length-11948-cov-3.054486_pt1 | contig 11948 bp, 9 predicted proteins | sample MGYA00511248_ERZ779866 | MGnify/ENA primary metagenome ERZ779866 (study PRJEB29588, sample SAMEA2155758) | human gut metagenome | biome: human gut; feature: human-associated habitat; material: faeces | place: Denmark | collected 2008/2010 ... | reverse complement strand
ACACTCTGACCTGGTGCTTGATTCGGGAAGAGCTCGGAAGCGTAGATGCTGGTTTTACCATCGGCCTTGGAACAAATGGCCTCGCCTATACTCCAGTGGCTCTGGCAGGTACAGAAGAGCAGAAAAGACTCTGTGCATCTATGATCACAAATGGCGGCTTCGGCTCTTATTGCCTGACAGAGCCGGATGGTGGTTCTGACGCCGCCCATGCACGCACAACCGCAGTGAAGAAATCCGACGGCTGGGTAATCAACGGAAGAAAATGTTTTATTACAAATGGGCCTTTGTCTAATTTCTACATCGTTTTTGCAGCTACAGATAAGTCTCTAGGGGCCAAAGGGATGACTGCCTTCATCGTAGAGAGGAACCGGGATGGCGTATCCATTGGAAAGCATGAGGACAAAATGGGAATCCGGGCATCGGAGACCTCAGATGTGGTATTTGAGGATGTGTTTGTTCCTGACGATCACATGCTTGGAAAGGAAGGCGACGGCTTCAAGCTGGCTATGGCCACACTGAATCGTACCCGCCCAGGTGGGTCGGCTACCGCGGTGGGCATCATGCAGCACTGTATTAACTTGTGCGTAAAGTATGCAAAAGAACGCGTGGTTTTCGGCAAACCGATTGCCAAGCAACAGGCTATTCGCTTCATGATTGCAGATATGGAAATTAAGACGCAAGCAGCCCGCCAAATGGTTTACCACGCAGCAAGGCTTGTGGATGCCGGGATGGCTGATCCGGTGGTAGGGGCCTGCACAAAGTGCTTCTGCGGAGATAGCGCCTTTGAAATCGCAGGAAATGCCGTCCAGATCTTCGGTGGCTACGGCTATAGCCGGGAATATCCAGTGGAGAAGCTCCTGCGTGATGCAAAAATCTATCAGATTTTTGAGGGAACAAATCAGATTCAGCGTGTGACGATTTCTGCAAATCTGCTGAAGTAAATATTATCTTGATGTTGAAGATGGCCAGCATCTTACAAAAAGGAGGACAGCACTATGGGACCGTTGGAAAATGTGAGAGTAGTGGAGCTTGCCACATACTTGGCGGCAACGACCTGTGCCCGCGTCATGGCAGACTGGGGAGCAGAAGTGATCAAGGTAGAGCCGATCAAGGGCGATGTTTACCGCAGGGTAGGAGGCCCCACACAGTTGGCGCCAATTACGGAAACGGCAAACCCCGCCTTTGACAATCACAATTCCGGAAAGAAATACGTTTCCCTGAATTTGAGAAGCGCAGAAGGAATGGAGGCATTCCACAGGCTGTTAGAGACTGCGGATGTCTTTGTCACCAACAACCGTCCAGATGCGTTGGAGGCCATGCATCTGGATTACGACAGCCTGAAGGAAAAGTATCCGAAGCTTATTTTCGCTCATGTACTGGGATACGGTGAAGAGGGACCAGACCGCAACAAGCCAGGCTTCGACTTCACGGCGTTTTTTGCTCGCAGTGGCATCCTGGCAGATCTGGCCCCTGCGGGCGGGCCTCCGTGCAGCGTTGTGACGGGTATGGGAGACCACGCCGTATCAATTGCTCTGGTGGGTGGAATCTGTGCCGCCCTATACCGGCGGACAGTAACTGGCCGGGGGGAAAAGGTGGACTGCGGGCTTCTGCAGGTCGGCTGCTTCCTGCTCCAGGCGCCGATTCAGAGCGGTTACTATGGGCGGGTGATGCCGCGGACAAGAATGAAGCCCAACCAGGCTAACTCTAATACTTACCAGTGCTCAGACGGCGAATGGATTTTTGTGACGGCGATGGACTATGTCCGTAACTTCCCAACCTTGTGCAATGAGGTTATAGACAGACCGGATTTGCTCGAAGACCCCAGATTTGCCGATCAGGCAAGTTACTTTAAGCACACGACGGAGCTTGTGGAAATCTACGACGAGATTTTTAAGACAAAGACACAGGATGAGTGGTGCGAGCTGCTGGCTAAGGCAGATATCCCCTGTGAACGGCTGCAGCATTTCAGAGATCTGCCGACCGATCCTCAGGTGTTGGCTAACCACTATTTGTATGAACATACCTATGAGGACGGGACAAAAACGGTATTTGCCAATGCTCCGATTCACTTTGGTTCTATCGACTATGCGAATTACCGTTTCCAGACCTCCGGCCCTATCGGCTGTGATAACGATGAGGTGCTTCAGGGTGTAGGCTACACGAAGGAGGAAATGGAGCGCTTACGGGCTGAAGGCAATATCAAATAGTAAGAAGGGCGGTTTTCTTCACGTATACATTGGGAATCGACATAGGATCTACCTCTAGTGACACTGTCATTTTAAAAGATGGGCGAGAAATAATTGCTCAAAAGGTAATCCCCCTGGGGGCTGGAACAATAGGTCCTCAGTTGGCCTATGAAGGCGTTTTGAAGGACGCCGGAATTACAGAGCATGAAATCACAGGAGCTATGGCTACTGGCTACGGGCGCAAGAAATGCGATTACGCCACAAAAGATTTGAGCGAATTGACCTGCCATGCCAAAGGAATCCATTTTTTGACGCCATCTGCCCGAACGGTGATTGATATCGGAGGACAGGATGCAAAGGTGCTGGAAATTGGCGCGAATGGTCAGTTGGTGAATTTCGCAATGAACGATAAATGCGCGGCGGGTACTGGGCGCTTTTTAGAAGTGATGGCAAAAGTGCTGAACGTGAAGATCGAAGATATGGGCGCGCTATCCCTAGAGGCAAAGGAGCCAGTTACTATCAGTAATACCTGCACGGTCTTTGCGGAATCTGAGGTCATCTCTCAGCTTTCCAGTAAAAAGAATATCGCGGATATTGCGGCAGGCATTCACAGATCGGTGGCCAAGCGAGTAGCCGGCATGGCCATGCGGGTGGGAAAACATGCGGATGTAGCCATGAGCGGAGGGGTTGCGCTCAATACAGGAATTGTAAAAGCATTAGAAGAAGAATTAAGTACCTCTATCGTAGTTCATCCTTACTGTCAGTTGGCTGGAGCAATTGGCGCAGCCGTGGCAGCATGGGAGGACAGATAAGGAGAAAGGGTGACTTAAGTATGAGCGAAAACAATAATAAAACTGGGCAGGCGGCTCCAGCGAAGCCAAAGAGACCCAAGGCAAAATCTATGATCATGTTAGGTGAACAGACAGCAGCGCTTGCGGAGAACACAAGACTTGCAAAAGAGCGGGGCGAAAAAATCGGCTGGTCTACCTCTATTTTCCCACAGGAAATTCCGGAGGCATTGGGGCTGTATATCCAATACCCGGAGAATGTTGGGGCCGGTGTTGCGGCCCGCAAGCAGGCCGATCCATATCTCCAAATGGCGGAGGGGCCTTTGGAGTATAACAACGACATCTGCTCCTACGCAAAAATCAATCTGGCCTATGCAGAGGCAATGAGCGACAGCGGTGCATTGGTAATGCCGGATTTTCTGCTGGTGGCAAACAATATTTGTAACCAGGTGACAAAATGGTTTGAAAATCTGTCAAAAACGTTGAACATCCCTCTCTTTATGATCGATACATGCTATAATTCTGAGGACTATGTCACGGAGAGCCGGGTAAAGTATATCCGCTCCCAGCTAGATCAGTGCATTAAGGACTTGAGTGAATTCACAGGGAAGAAATGGGATGAAAAACGGTTTATAGAGGTTATGGACATTTCGGCAAAAAATAAGGAGCTATGGATTCGCGCCAATGAGCTGCTTGCCAACGATCCGGCGCCGATGAATGGCTTTGAGCTCTTTAATTATATGTCCACGATGGTATGTAACCGCGGCAAGGCGTCCACTACAGAGATCCTAACCCAACTCAACCAAGAGATCGACGAGCATCTGAAAAATGGCACTTCTACATATCCCGTGGAACAACAGTATCGCGTTTTTTGGGATGGAATTGCCTGCTGGCCGTATTTGGGGCACAATCTGCGCACGTTGAAGCAGTATGGAATCAACATGGTCGGATCTGGTTATGTCAAAGCTTGGGCATTGGATTACGAAAGCAATGATTTGGACGGTATGGCAAAGGCATATAGCTACTGCCCAGCCAACAACAACAATATGTCGACCTTTATCAAACGCCGTGCGGATGCAATTAAGCAGTTTAAGTGCGACGGAGTCATTTTCCATATCAACCGCGCTTGCAAAGTCATGGACTGTCAGCAGCTTGAGGCGCATAGGAGAATTTCTGAAATTACTGGCGTTCCCTATGTAGGATTTGATGGGGACCAAGCAGACTACCGGAACTTCAGCGAGGCACAATTTGAGACAAGGATTCAAGGCCTGGTCGAAGTCATGAAAGCGAGGAAGGAGGCGCAGCAAAATGGCTGATCTGCAAACAAGATTGGCGGAGCTTGCTTCGGCTGTAGCAAATCCGAAGAGCCGTCTGGAATATTATTTGGGACAGGGAAAGAAGGTTGTGGGCTGTTTCCCTGCCTACACGCCGGAGGAACTGGTCCATGCATCTGGCATGATCCCGATGGGCCTATGGGGAGCGCAGACGGAATGGAAAGAGGTAAAACGGTATCTGCCAGCCTTCGCCTGCCCCATCATGCAGTCCAATTTAGAGCTGGGGTTGAGAGGCGCCTATAAAGGATTATCGGCAGTGATTATTCCCACTCTATGTGATACCTTCCGCTGCATTAGCCAGGACTGGCGTTTTGCAGTAACCGATATCCCGATGGTGCCAGTAACCCAGCCGCAGAACAATGCCAATGACGGAAGCACAGATTTCCTCGTAGCGGAATATGAGGCTGTGCTGACAAAATTGAGCGTTTTAACGGGGATGAAGATGACCGACGCCGCCCTTGAGGAAACCATTGAGATCTATAACGAGCACAGCCGGCTTATGCAGGAGTTTACAAGGGTTGCCAATGATCACCTCGACATTATAACCCCAACGATTCGCCATATTATCATGAAGAGCGCGCAGTTCTATGAGAAGGCGGAACACAGTGCGGTCATGAAGGATATCATTGCGGGGCTCAATGGCCTGGCAAAATATGAATTTACGGGGAAGAAGGTCATCCTGTCTGGAATTACGGCAGAGCCCACAGAGATACTGGATATTCTATCTGAATATAAAATCGCGGTTGTAGGGGATGATTTGGTGCAGGAGTCCCACCAGTACCGTGTTTTGATTCCTGACCAGGGCGGCTCCGCGATCCGCAGGTTGGCACTGCAATGGCGGAGCCGAAAGGGGTGCAGCCTCATCCATGAGGATTTCAAGAGCCGTGGAGAGATGCTTGCAGAGCTTGCCAAGAAAAACGGGGCAACCGGAGCTATTTACTGCCAGATGAAATTCTGCGATCCTGAGGAATATGACTACCCCATTTGTGCGCGCAAGCTTCGTGCAGAGGGAATCCAGGTCCTTCAGCTCGATATAGACCAGCAGAAGGGAAGCTTTGAGCAGGTGCGCACCCGCATACAGACATTCTCCGAAATGCTATGATTCCGGGCACCTGATGCCTGAGCGGAAGGAGGTAATATAGTGGCACAAAAGAATTGGTATAAAGCGCCTATACTTGGTGCGCTGACATGGTTCGGTTTCCACTGCGGCTCTGGCTTCGCATCAGGTACCCAATTGAAAATCTATGCGTTGGAATACGGAAGTGTCGGGCTGATTGCACCTCTCGTGGCATGGGTTGCCTGCGCCTGGTTCATCGCTATTGTTACAGAGTATGCCCGTGTCGTCAAAGCCAAAAGCTATCGAGATGTAGGATCCACAATTTACTGGGATAATCCCATCTTGGGCCGTGTGATCCTTCTGCTGTGGGACTTGATTGTATTCTCAGCTATGATCGTGACTTCTGGCGCCTGTGTATCCGGGTTTGGTACTCTATTGAATAGTTTATTTGGGGTTCCTTACTATGTGGGCTGCGGGGTATTCGTCATCTTTATGATATGCCTTATGTGCTTTGGCAGCCATGCGCTGGAACGGTTGGGGAAAGTCACCATTCCTATGGTCGTCATGTTCCTGATCCTTGCAGGGGCGGGGATTGCGACTGGATTTGACAACTTGAAGGCTGTGCTGACTACAGAACTTGGGGCGCCCATGGAGGCGGGAGCCACGATCGGCAATGCAGTCTGGTCTGGCTTTACCTACGGCTGTATTCAGATCAGCTTTCTCCACACCTCATGTATTATCGGGGGCCGTTTTCAGGAGAGAAAGCAGACATTCCTTTTTATTGCTGTCGGCTTTATTTTGAATCTAGGCTGTATGATGATGGGAGTCCTTGCCCTACTGGCGGATTATCCGGGGTGTATGGCCTTTGAAATGCCGATTCTAGAGATTGCAACGAATATAGACGGTCCTATGGGAATGGTGCTCCTGATTATTTTCAACATTGTGCTATTGCTAGCCTATATCACGACAGTTGGCTCACTATTAGCGGGGAGTATTGCCCGTTATACACCGCTGGTCCACCGGGCAATCAAGAATGAGTTCATCTGTAAGGTGGCCGTTGTTCTTGTGATCATGGGAGGTGCATCTGTATTATCCACGCTTGGGCTTGAGGGTGTTCTTGACAAAGGCTATGGTATGCTATCACGGCTAAAAATGCCAATATGGTTTTTCCCCATCATTATCCTCGGTCCAATCAGTATACACAGAGCAAGACGCAAGCAGAAACTGGAGCAAGAAACGGAATAACCAACAATGAGTTTATGGTGTCTGCCTGGGAGGAACTTTTCAGGCAGACATCCCCTTAAAGAAAGGGAGAAAGGAGAGAATCGATGAACATGGTAATGCTAGTCGGCATCATTATGCTGCTGATTATTGTTGTGCTGCTGACTTCCAACAAAGTTTATCTGACGGTGCCCTTCACAGTGATACCGCTAATCGCTGCTCTCTGTCTGGGATATTCCCCGGTAGAGGTAATGGGGCTTATAGGAGAAAGCCTCAAAAGCACGATGTCGGGAACGGTAATGATGATCGTGTTCAGCATGGTGTTCTTCCGAGCACTTGCAGAGACAGGATTCTTCGACTTTTTTGTTTATCAGATTGTTAAGCTGACAAAGGGAAACGCCACGGGGATATTCCTGGCGACAATTGTAATTTGTGCAATTGTAGGTATTACTGCCTCCCCATCTACAATCTATATTGTGCCAATTCCGGCTATGCTCGCGCTATATGACCGGTATCACTTGGATAGAAAAATTCTGGTATTCCTCTGTGCTATGATGATGGCGGTTGTATCTCCCCTGCCTTGGTCGTCTGTGACGGCTCTGATGGAAACCGCGCTGAACTGCGACCAGTATGCAGGTATGTACGGCTCAATTCCCATCGCAATTGTGGCATTTGTCTGTACAGTGGGCTGCTGTTTTTATTTTGGAAAGAAGTACAAGATTGACCCGTCAGAGAATTCGGGGAGCCATGATATTGCAATTCCAGACCCGCGTACTGTTACCGACCGGCCATTTTATCGTCTGAATCTGCTGTGGGTAAACTTAGTGCTGTTCATTGGCTGCTTGGTGGTGCTTGTATTCTTCAGAAGCCTGTCCAGTTGGTTTACCTTCATGGTATTCCTGGCATTGGCCCTGGTCATCAATTACCCGAAGCCAGATGACGCACGTCAAATCTACCATATGACGGCACCGGCTATTTTCAACTACGTGGCAATCGTGCTCCCCATCCAGGTGCTGATTGGTGTGATGGAAAATACCGGAATGACAGAGCTTTTTGTACAGGCAATTATTGGCGCTTTCCCCGGCGGGCTTGCAAAATATATTGGTGTCGTACTGGCTCTTTTGATGCCCATTGTATTTTATTTTGTTCCCTATCAACTTTACATAGCGATGCTGCCCTTCATCGCCGGTATTGGTGCAGAGTTTGGTATCTCCCCAGCACAGATTTTGGCGTTGTTCCTGGTGCCGCACTGGGTAAGTAAGATGAGTTCCCCCTGTGTGGCGCAGACCTATCTTGGCCAGGGGCTGGCAAATTTTGAAATAAATGATTTTGTAAAGTTTACGACGCCACTCATGTTAATCATCAATACAATTTGTGTCATTGCAGGCTTGTTCATGGGCACATTTGGTATTTGATTGATGTTCTATCGGTTTCTATCAGAGCCCTGCTTGTGCAGGATGCAAAGTCTGCCTTCTGTCTCAAATTTGCGAAGCATAACAAAGCACTTGCTACAGCTTTGACACTGTGACCGCTCTCCTCTGCGAAGCCGTAGAACAATATCCGGCTGGCACAGAAATGGACGGCTCATGGAAACCAGGTCAATTCCAGCATCCAAGGCCCATTGCACATCAACGGTGGTCCGAATTCCGCCTACCAGCATCACAGGAAGTCCGCTATGGGCCCGGAGCTTTGCCGCACGCTCCAGATAGTATGTATGCTCACCGGCACGCCCTCTGGGGGTAAAGTCATAGCCGCTGACTTCCATTGCGCAGATGCCCAGGCTGGCACATTCTTTCCCCATCCACATCAATGCTTCTCCATAGAGGTCATCGTCACATTCAGAATTGCTGTTGATTTTTATACATACCGGATATGCTGGCCCCACTGCTCGGAGTACTGCTGAGATGACCTCAGCCGGGAAACGAAACCTGTTTTCCGGAGTCCCCCCATATTTGTCAGTGCGCCGGTTATAAAAGGGACTGATAAACTGGCTGAGCAGGTAGCCATGAGCGCAGTGAATTTGAACTCCGTCGTAACCTGATGCTTTTGCCCGGACGGCAGCGGAGGAAAAATCTCGTATGACTGCCGCGATATCCTCGTCTATCATAACCTTTGCCGGATGTCCTGTGTATGGAGAGGGAATGCCAGAGGGGCTGAGGGGTTCTTTTCCCAGGCTGGCTGCTCCGCCATGATTAAGCTGGATAAAAATTTTACCGCCTTCCCGGTGGACTGCCTCTGTTATTTTTTTATGTTGGTCAATTGCCGCGTCGTTGCAGAGGCCGGCCTGCGTTTGAGATGCCTGCCCATCCGGGGAAACATAGGTCATCTCTGTAACAATCAGTCCTACCTGGTTTTTTGCCAATAGCCGGTAGTATTCCATCCCCGCATCCCCTGTCATACCATCTGTAGCATATGGGCTTACAGTTGCGGAACGTACAAAGCGGTTGCGGAGTGGGACCCCTGCCAGGATGTATGGCGCAAAAGCTTCTATCATCTAGCGTTTTCCCCCTGTCATATTTTTAACTCCCCCCAGCCGTTTTCCCTTATAGGACGGCTGGGGGGAATTTTTTGGCCTTATCCGTTACTTAAGCAGCTTCTCTGCCCCTTCCACGATTTCGTCAATCACCTCTTTCACGCTGGCGATCTCATGGATTCGCCCTGCACATTCGCCCATGGGGATTGCACCGCTTTCAACGTCCCCCTTTTCATAGCATTCTTTTTGGCGCTTTCCGCTTACAATGGCAAGGATATCCTCCAAAGACGGTTTTCCCTCGTATTCCATTTTCATTAACTTTAGAATAGCTGGATTCTTATAATTGCGCGCAGCATTTTTGATAGTGCGCTGAACAATACCTGTGTCACGCTCCGTTGCCTTCAAAATCAGCTCTTTGAAATTGTCGTGGATCGGGCACTCCTTGGTAGCGACGAAACGGGTTCCCAGAACAGCGCCTTCCGCACCCAGGCAGCGTACGGCTGCATAGCTTCGACTGTCACAAATTCCGCCGCCAGCAATGACGGGAATTGAAACTGCGTCTACCACAGATGGGATCAGCACCATGGTAGTCACATCGTCCATGCCGGGGTGCCCGCCACATTCAAATCCGACAATAGTCACCGCATCGACGCCGGCAGCCTCTGCCTTTTTTGCGAACCGGACTGCAGGGGACTTATGAATAACCAAGACACCCGCTTTTTTTAATGCAGGCACAAAAGGTGTAGGGTCGGTCCCGGATAGTTCAACTATGTCCACCTTCTCCTCCGCCGCCGCTGCTAGGAAGTCCAGCGTGAGCTCTCCTGCCGGTTGATTTGGCAGCATGGAGATATTTACTGCAAACGGATTGGAGGTCAGCCCGCGTGTGTGCCGAATCATTTCGATAAATGCTCCTTTGCTTTTGCAAAGTGAAGAGTTGATTGTTCCCAAGGCACCTGCATTGGAGACTGCGGCTGCAAATTCCGGAGTTGCCAGCCACTGCATTCCACCCTGCATGATGGGATACTTGATTCCGAAAAGACTACAAAGCTTAGAATTCATATTATTCCTCCTTCTTGCCGCATGTCAGGCGGAGACATAGGGAAAAATGACTGACCAGATAGGATAGGCGATACAGCACATCGTGACCACACCACAGGCTGTTCCAAACCATCCATATTTAAGCAGGAAGGATGGGCGGACCCAGTCTGTACCCGCCACCATCCCAACCACTGGACAGGCCGCAGGTGTGGCGAATCCGAAATTCGCAATGGAAGCAATGCACAATCCAAGCGAGACAGGATTACACCCTGGAATGGCCATTGCGATGGGGATGAGTGCAGAGTGCATGGCCGCAGAGACGGTATTGGACATAAAATTTGTCATGACGCCAATAACACCCACCGCAACGATGACAAATGCGAAGGGGGGGAGTGTGCTGAGCATTGGCCCGACTGTCTGTGTAATCCACGCGGCAATTCCCGTTTCAGGGAGGCCGACAATGGTTGCCAAGCACATCAGGGAGGCCATCATGTATACAGAAACCCAATTGATTTTCTTTGAGGCTTCCGCCAGATTGATGACGGGCTTTCCATCAACATGTGCCACAGCAAGGACTCCCACTACCAGAAGAGCGGGCATATATGCTCCCATGCCGGAGAGGAAGGTCCCCATTGGAGCAATGACAGGGATTAATTCAAAGATATCGGGGAATACCCACATAACGATCAGAGCTATAAATCCCAATGTGACGATGGACTCCCGTTTAGTGCGTTTGGGAATGAGTGTTTTTAGATAATCGATATCCAAATCTGCCATTTTGTCCACATTGGGCCGGATACCGAAGCGGAAGCAGAGCATAAATAGAATGAAAAAGACCACGCCCATAATAAGTCCTGCGGCACAGTAAGTCAGGACACTGACCTTAATTCCGAAGGTGCTTAGTGTCAGGCTGATACCCAGCAATGTGACTGCGTGGGACATTGGCGTCATGCCTTGTCCAGCCTGTGCAATCCATGCGATATAGGCAACAGTTGCTTCTGGGAGTTCTTCACCCTCTTTGTATCCTGTATTGGAAAACATCTGTTCTGCGATGCCTAAGAACATGGCGCCTACTGCGGAGCTAGTGACCACAAGGGAAACTAAAAAGACTGAGAAGAAAAACATGTACATGACCAGCCACGGCCTACCCTTTACCCATCTCCGCGTGACAAAGAAAAGAGAAATTCGCTTGGAAAGCCCTGTCTCCGCCATCGCGTAATTAAAAATAAAGCAGAATGCCAGAAAAGCAGTCATGCCATGTCCCCAGGAATTTGCCAAGATCCCGTCTGCAGACTGGATGCCTGTAGCCGCCAGCATATAGAGGCAGATAACGCTGGGCCATCCAACGCTCATGACAGTCCACCAGTAAACCGTCATGAGGAAAACGCCGATAACTCGAATCCCTTCTTTTGTCAGTGGTGCAGGACATGGACAGAGGAACCAGAAGAAAGCCCAGATGAGGACACCGATCACAAGGTTTCGCTTATCTTTACTGCACATGAGTGGATATTCCCCCTCGAAAAGCCTCGGCTTTTACTGTTTCTTAAATTTTCCTTCCCATTCGGTCTCCATTTGATCGATCTCGGCCTCAGTCATACCGTATTGGGTCAAATAGTAGTAGTTATCCTCTCCCAGATCTGGTGAGCGCTTCTGGATTGCAGGCGTTTTGGACATATGAATCCAGGTACCGCGGCGCTTAAAGGTGCGATGTTCCTTAAAACTGGGGGGAAGCTCACACTCCACCAAAGTCCCCCGCTCCCATAGGTTTTGGTCTGCAATTACCTCATCTGTGGTCTTAATTTTGCAGCAGGCAATTCCTGCCCCCTCCAGGACTGCAAGCGCATCGTTTAT
>ERZ779866.3764-NODE-3764-length-11953-cov-10.574718_pt1 | contig 11953 bp, 8 predicted proteins | sample MGYA00511248_ERZ779866 | MGnify/ENA primary metagenome ERZ779866 (study PRJEB29588, sample SAMEA2155758) | human gut metagenome | biome: human gut; feature: human-associated habitat; material: faeces | place: Denmark | collected 2008/2010 ... | reverse complement strand
CGGGGCGCTGACCCCGCAGCCCTGCACCCCGGTGCTAACCGCGCCATGGATGCCGGGTTCCCTTACGGTGCAGATCGGTGGCAAGAGCGCCCTGAACAATACCAGCAAGCTGATGTGCGCTTATGGCGGCGTGATCCAGATTACCTCCCCCATGGCCACAACGGTAGTGGTGCCCTGATATGTGGTGGGAACGGAAGCCCCAGGGGGAGCGGCAAAAAGAATCCCCCGGCAGCCCGCCCCAGCGGGAGGCGGAAGCCCTGGAGGTAGGCCAGGTGGCCTACGGAAAGCTGGATGCGCCCTATCAGGACCAATGGGAGCTGATGGAGGACGCCTTCGCCCTGATAGATTACCGGCTGTATCTTTACTACAAATACCATCAATGGTTAGGGCCCCAGGGGGATATGCGGAATATGCTGGGGCTGGTGGTGAGCCGGGAGGAGTTTGAGCATAACCTGACCAAGGCGGCCCAGACCGGGCTGATGGAAAAGCTGGCCCCCGAGGAGCTGGAACAGATCCGGGTGGGGGAGGCCGTGCTGGAACGGCGGCTGGCCTTGACGGCCCCGGACGCCTTCCCCCTGTTAAAGGTATTCCAGCGCTTTGGGCTGGACCCCTTTTCCCGCTGGGTGCTGACCCTGTGCTACGGGGCCCGGCTGGATACCAAGTACGAGCGGCTGCTGGCCTATTTGCAGGACGATATCACCAAGAAACTTCCTACCGTCCAGTTGGCGGTGCAGCTATATTTACCCCAGGGGGAATCGGTGGAGGCCTATACCGCCGCCTTCGCCCGGGAGAACCTGTTCAATTCCCTGTTCCAGCGGGAGGCCCTGCTGGAGGGAAATTTGCAGCTAAAGCCCATGGTGCTGGCCTTTTTGAGCGCAGGGCGGCTGGAATCCGGCAATGGCATCCGCATCTTCGACGGGGCGGAGGAATCCCCGGCGGATCCCCTGGTGATCGGCCGGGACCTGGCGGCAGCCCTGGATGGGGCCGTGGCAGGCGGGCCCCAGGCCATCGCCATCACTGGGCCGGAGGGGGCGGGACGCCGCTTCCAGATCCAGCACCTGATGGCCCGGCAAAAGGCCAAGTGCCTATTTGCTGATATGGAGGCCATGGAGCACCGGCCCAAGGCGGTGGAAGAGGCGGTTTTGGCCGCCCGGCTATTGGACGCCTATGTGTGCTTCCACGGGTTGGATACCACGGGGCCGGAGGGGGAGGTGGAGCCTGCGTCCCCGGCCCTGACCGAGGCCATTGCCCAGGCCGCTATCAGCCGGGAGCCGGTGTTCCTGCTGTCCAAGCGGCGGCTGCCCAGGCCGGTGCGGCCTGCCACGGTGGAGTTTTCCATCCCCGCCCCCAAGGAATCGGAACGGCTGGCCCTGTTTACCCATTATTTTGCCCAGGTCCCCATGGAAGCCCAGGTGCAGCTCCAGGAGCTTTCCGTCAAGTTCCGCTTCGTGCCCCGGCAGATCAAGGGGGCGGCCATGCAGGCGGCGGGCCTTGGCCGGATCCAGGGGAAACCCCTGGATAACCGCGCCGTGCACGGCTGCTGCTACCGGCAGGTGGTGCATAGGCTGGATAAGCTGGCCCGGCGGGTGGAGCCCTGCTATACCTGGGAGGACGTGGTGCTGCCCCAATCCCAAAAGCGGCTGATGCAGCAGGCCTGCAACCACATCCGCTACCAGCACCGGGTCTACCAGGAATGGGGCTTTGAGAAAAAGCTGGGCTATGGCAAGGGTTTGTCCATCCTGTTCGCAGGTGCGCCGGGCACGGGCAAGACCATGTGCGCCCAGGTGATCGCCCGGGAGCTGAACATGGAGATGTATAAGATCAACATCTCCCAGATCGTCAGCAAGTATATCGGCGAAACGGAAAAGAACCTGCAAGCCGTATTCAACGAGGCCCGCAATTCCAATTGCATCCTGTTCTTCGATGAGTGCGACGCCATCTTCGGCAAGCGGAGCGACGTAAAGGACGCCCACGACCGGAACGCCAACGTGGAGGTGGCCTATCTGCTCCAGCAGATCGAGGATTACGACGGGGTGTGCGTGCTGGCCACCAACCTGGTGCAGAACATCGACGCGGCGTTTATGCGGCGCATCACCTATGTGGTGCATTTCCCCTTCCCGGAGCCGCCCCAGCGCAAGGAGATCTATTTGCGTACCCTGCCAAAGGACGCGCCGGTGGAGGACGGGGTGGATTGGGACTTTGTGGCGGAAAAGTTCGAGCTGTCCGGCGGACATATCAAAAACATCGTGTTGGGCGCCGCATTTATGGCGGCTGGAGAGGATCGGCCCATCCACATGCGGCACGTGCTCACGGCGGCGGTGAACGAGATGCGTAAGAACGAGATCGTAGTGGTACGGGAGGAACTGCGGGAATACGCGGACCTTTTGGAAGAATAAGCAATAAGAGCGGAAAGCAAGGAACGGACACATTTGTGTTGACGGGAGCAAGGCTAGACGCGGCATAGGAGGAAAAAATGGCGTATCAATTGGTGAAGAAGCCCCGGGAAATTCCAGCGGGCAGCTATGAAAAAATGGACGCACCGGCGCAGAATACCCAGCCAATAGGCGGAGCTTATGGCCTGGAGCAGTCGGGACTTGGAGATGCCCTGGATGCCCAGATGCAGGCGCGGATGGCCCGGTTCCAAAGCCGGCAGAATCCGGCGGCAGAGGCGGAGGCCGACGCCGTGGCGGAGGGGATCACAGGCCGGACCCCGGCAGAGGTCAAGGCCCAGCTGGGGGAGAAGATGGGAGCGGACTTTTCGGATGTGCGCTTCCATACCGGCGCGGACGCCGTGGGAAAGGCGGAGAGCATGGGCGCCCGGGCTTATGCCACAGGCCGTGACGTATACTTTGGCGAGGGCGGGTTTGATCCCATGGTAGCCGCCCACGAATTGGTGCATACGGCCCAGCAGGGGGCGGTGGAAAGCGGCATGTCCACGGTGAGCGCCCCCATGGGCGGGGTGCAGATGATGCCCAAGTTCCTGCAAAGGGCAGGCAGCATCGCCAAGGATGTTGCCCTGGCGTCTTCCCGGGCGATGATGACTACGGGGAATCTGGCCTGGCGGGGTCTGAAGGCAGCCGGCCGGGGCATCGCAAAGGGGGCTTCCTGGCTGGGCGGCAAGGTGTCGGGCCTGTTTAAGCGGGGCGATGGCCAGGCGACAGCCGCGCCCGCGGCGCCCCAGCCCGCAGCGCAGCCGGCAAGGCCTTTTGGAAGCACCATGGTCCCGTTGAAGGGCGCATATGATGCCAACCTGATGCAAACCAGCCTCGGCGCCCTTCTCCCGCAAGCCCAGCAGATGATTGCAAGCGACTCGCAGGGTAAGGACGTTTCGGATGGCAACCGGTTCGTCTTCTTGCGGAATAGTTCGCCGGGAGACGCCCGCGCCAACTATTTTGAAATGCTCAGACGCGCCGGCAGAGGTGCGAATATCCAATTTTTACAGACGCTATCCCAAAATATAGGCGGCTTACCGGATATGTCGGATGCCAATAGTTACAAAGATCTGCGGGGAAAAGATCCGGCCAGGCTTGCGGCCATACAGGACCGTTCCGTGCAGATGACCCAGCAATATCTCAATTTTTTGGAGAGCGATCCCGACGCCATGGACGCGCTGCGGCAATCCTCCAGCAACCTATATGAGTCCCTGGGAACCTATAGCCCGACCAACCAGGCCGGCCTGGCGGCCGGTAAGCTGGAGGCCAGTCACCGTGCCATGAACGATATGATCCTACGCTCCTTAGGGCCGGATTCTGGCGCAGCCCGCAATGAGCTGGGGCTAGGCGAAGAGGATTCCAAAAAGTATATGACCGTCGTCCAAGGCATGGGCAGTATGCAGCCGGATGTATTGGCCGCTTTGCTGGATCCCCAAAAAGCAGCGAACCAATCGCCCCAGGAGCGGCAAATGGCCGCTATATTCCAGGCTTTCTTCCAGCGGAACGGGATGCTGTAAGGGCTTAAACCTTGGCGATGGATACGGCGCCCTGCTGGGAAACTGCCGGATGCGGGACGCGGCGCTGGCGCCATGGGCATTTGGCGCCGCGCAAGCCAAGAAAAGCATTTGCATATTACACGGATAGAATGTATGCTTATAATAACCAAGGATCATCGCAAAGCAGCGGCGGGGCTTCCCCGCCCGGAGGTTTTTCATGCAGGATAATACCCGAAAAAAGTTGGCTCTGATCTTGGGGGCGGCCTGTTTATTATTGGCCGCCCTGTGCTGGGTTTTTAGGCCGCTGTTTACCGATGCGCCCTTTTCCACGGCCTACGCCTTTGACGGGCCCTCCGGAGTCTTTCCAGGGGAAAGCGGCCGGCTGTATATCATCGACCAGGGGAAAAAGACCGTGCTCATCACCGATGGGCAGGGCAAGCTTCTGCGCAGCATCCAGTGCGGCGCGGACAGCGATACGGAGCCCTATTACGCCTCCCTGGTGGCGGAAGGGGCGGACGGCAGCATCTACGTGGCGGATACCCGCTATTCCGGCCAGGGGACCCGCATTAGCCAAGAGCGCATCTTCCGCTATGACGCGGACGGGGAAAACGGCACCTGCATCTACCTGATCGATTACGAAGCCATCGAACAGGAGCCCCCGATGCAATATGGCAATATCCTATCCCTCCGGGAGGAGAACGGGGCCCTGGTCTTTACCCGGAAAACCGATAACGGGTTGGCGGTATGCCAGCTGGACCTGGCCAGCGGCCGGCTCCAAAGCGCCGGCTATGACCTGCCCGGGCAATATATCTCCGACGCGGACGCGGAACCCGGCACCCTGCGGCCCATCTTCACCAACCGGCTGGGCCAGGTTTGCACGGTAACGGATGGCGCGACGGAGGTGCTGCTGGACGAGGGCCGTACCTCCTGGATGCTGTGCGCGGAGGAAGGACGGATCTATTATTCGGACATCGCGGCCAACGCGGTGCTGTGTTATGACCTGGAAACCGGCCGGGAGGAGATCGTGCTGGAGGCGCCGGATATCCTCTACGGGGTGCAGACCGCGGGGGGCCGGCTTTATACCACGGACTATATGGGCTATTACATGCTGGAGGATGGGGAGGCGTCCTATGTGGACGCCCTGACCTATAGCCAGCCCTTGCTGCGGTGCGCCCTGTGGGCCGCCCTGTTCCTGGGCGGGCTGCTGGCGGTGGCGGTGGCGTACCTGCTCCTGGCGCCGGCGCTCCATAGGCCCAAGAGCGAATTGTTCCAGCGGATGGCCATTGTGCTGGGGGTTTCCCTTTGCATGGGCTGCCTGGTGGGGTATATCACCATCACCCAGATGGTATCCAACCAAAAGGCCACGGTGATGGAGCAGCTGAACCTGTTTTGCGACATTCTGGTGGAAAACACCGATACCGAGGCCCTGGCCAATATCGATTCCCTGGCGGACTATAAGGGAGAGGATTTCAACCAGGTAAAGGAGCCCCTGGACGCCCTGACCCGGATGGGCTATGAAAACGGGATGTATTATTACTACGCTATCTACAGCACGGATGGGGAGATCATCTATACCATCATGGACTTCGAGGAGACCCTGCCCGCCCGGTATCCGGTGTATGCCTACGGGGAGGAAGGGTATACGGAGGTGCTTGCCGAAGGGGAAAGCGTGGAGTTTGGGGGCGATGTAAGCTCCTATGGCTCCTGGGCCTTTGTGCTCAAACCCATTAGGGATGCGGCAGGGACGCCCATAGCCATTATGGAGGTGGGCACCAATTTGGACGATCTGGATTCCCAGATCCAGGAATTGGTGAAAGAGGTGGCCCTAACCATCCTATCCATGGCGGTGGTGCTGCTGATGATCATCGTGGAGATCATCTTCTACGCCGAACACCGGGAACGCAAGCGCAAGAACCTGGCCCTGCCGGGGCTGGCGGCCCAGTTCCCCCTGCGGCTGCTGATCTTCCTGGCCTATCTGGTGGATTGTATGCAGGACGCCTTCGTGTCCATTCTGGCCAACCAGCTCTATACCCCCATCCTGGGCATCCCCCAGAGCGTGGGCGCCGCCCTCCCCCTGTCGGCCCAGGTGTTCGCGGCCGCCGTCATGGCATTCCTGGGTGGCGGGCTCAGCCGTAAGCTGGGGGTGAAAAAGACCCTGGTGGCCGGCTTCCTGCTGGAGATCACCGGCTGCCTGCTGTGCGGGGCCGGGGGAACCTATTTCGCCCTGTTGGGGGGCAAGGCGGTAATCGGCATGGGCTTGGGGCTGATCATCGTCAGCCTGAACGCCATCGCGGCCCGGGGCGAAGACGAGGCGGAAAGCGCCAAGGCCTTTACGGACATCAGCGCAGGCACCCTGGCAGGGGTCACCGCCGGCGCCGGCGTAGGCTCCATCATCCTGTCCTTCAGCCATTACTCCATGGTCTATTTCGCGGGTGCGGCAATCCTGCTCATCGGCTTGGCGCTTAGCTTCTCCGGCCGGGATTACAAAGAAGCGGCCGTGGCCAAGGCCAAGGAAGAGGTGGGCTTCTTCCGCTTCCTGTTCAACCGGCAGGTCATTACCTTCCTGCTGCTGATGCTGCTGCCCTTCCTGATGGGCCTGTCCTTCCGGGAATACTTCTTCCCCATCTATGCGGCGGAGCTGGGCATGACCGAAACCATGATCGGCCGGCTATACCTGATCTGCGGCCTGCTGGTGATCTATGCAGGGCCCCAGCTGACCAGCAAGCTGATCGCCCGGCTGGGCGGCAAGTGGACGGTGACCCTGGCCAGCGGCTTGATCATCGCGGCGCCATTGCTCTATGTGGCGATCCCCACCCTGGCCACCACCATCGTGGGGGTGCTGCTGCTTTCCGTGGCCATTTCCTTCGGCTATGCGGCCCAGTCCACCTACTATTCGGAGCTGCCCAGCGTGGAGCATTACGGCGGCGGACGGGCCATGGGCGTGTACTCGCTCTTTGAGAATATCGGTCAAACCATTGGGCCCATGGTATACGGCCTTGCCATGTTGATGGGGTACCGTTCCGGCCTGAGCATCATAGGCGGGGTTATGTTGGGACTGCTGTTGCTGTTCCTGCTTTGCAACAGCAAGAAAAAAGGCTCGTAAAGAGCCGCGATAAGAGGTGAAACATGATGAAGGAACGCAATGTTGACTTGGCGTACCAGCGGGTAACCAAGGCGGATCTTCCCATAATGATCTCGCTATATGATGAATACCTGAATGGCGGCGATTCCAGCACGGTACATCTTCGTAAAGCGATTGCAGAGGATGGATATATTGGTATAAAATGTATAGATAGGGCCCAGGGAGACCGGTTTGTGGGGGTATTTTCCTGCCTGCCGGGGATCTGCTTCACCTATGCGCATCCGGAGCTGGAAGCCTTTGTGGAGAGCCGCTGGGGCGGCACGAAGCTCTATTCGGGGGACATCCTGGTGGTGCTGCCGGATTACCGCGGCTACGGGGTGGCCCGGGAGCTGACCAAGCAATTGCGGATCGCCCTGGTGCAGGAAGGGGTGCAAAACCTGCTGGTAGAAATGTGGAACCCGTTGAATTTAGGAGATCTGCCTGCCGGCGGCATCATGAAGTACCTGGGAAAATTCTCCTGGATCCAGGACATGCCGGATTTCTATAAGGATCTATATGCCCATGGGATGACCTGCCCGGATTGCGGGGATGGGCCCTGCCGGTGCGGGGCAACTGTGGGCATGATTCCCCTGATGGATCAATAACGAAAAACGGAGCGAAAAGGGTAGGGTATGAAAAAGCGTTTTAAAACCATCGGCATGAAGCTAGCGGTATTGGTGACCCTGTTTTCGCTGGTATTGTGCATTGCCATAGGGGTGTTTAGCTATCTGGTGTCCTGGCGGGAATATACGGATTTTTATTCTCAAAAGGCCCAGGAAACCGCTGCGCTGGCCGCCACCTTTGTGGACGGGGATAAGATCGGCGCCTACCTGGAAACCGGGGAAACGGACGCATATTACGAAACCCTGCGGGAAATATTCAACAACATCAAGCAGGAGCAAAACGTCCTATACCTGTATATATTTAAGCCGGGTGAAACCAGCTTTACCTACATTTTAGAAGCCCAGATCCCATCGGACGATCCGGAAAACATTTCCAAGATGGGCGATGTATACGAATACCAGGAAGCGGAGCTGGAAAATTTGCTGCCGGACGTGCAGGCCAAGAAGGCTTCCACGGAAAAGCTTATCGCCTACAATCCCGCCTACGGGGCGGGGGTTATGGCCTGGGCGCCGGTGCTGGATAGCCAGGGGAATGTTGCGGCCTATGTGGAGGCGGACCTTTCCCTGTTAATGGTGCTCAGCAAGCTGCGCTCATACGTACTCAACCTGATCCTGATCTGCTGTATCATCATTCTGGCCGGCGGCGTGGTGCTCATCGCCATGAACCGGCGCATGGTGGCTCAACCCATGGCCCAGCTAACCCGAAACGTGCTGGAGTTTGCCAGGGGAGAAAACCTGGCCTATCCCAGCGACGCCATTCAGACCGGGGACGAGATGCAATCCCTGTCGGAGGCCTTCGGAAAGATGGCCAAGGATATCGACAACTATACCAAGAACCTGGCTGCAGTGGCGGCGGATAAGGAACGGATCGCCACGGAGCTGAGCCTGGCTACGGATATTCAGATTTCCCTGCTGCCCCGGGCGTTTCCCGCCTTCCCCAACCGGGATGAGTTCGATATCTATGCCCAGTTGCAGCCGGCCAAGGTGGTGGGTGGGGATTTTTATGATTTCTTCCTGATCGACCAGGACCACTTGGGGGTGGTAACGGGGGGCGTGTCCGGCAAGGGCATCCCCGCAGCCTTGTTCATGGTGGTGGCAAAGACCATCATTAAAAACCAGATGATGACGGGTATGGATATCGAAGAGGCTATGAGCGTGATCAATACCCGATTGTTTGAAAGCAAGACCCCCGGGGTGGTGGTGCAGGCGTTTGTGGGCGTGTTGAATACCCGAAACGGGAACTTCCGCTACGTGAACGCGGGACAGGAAGCGCCGCTGTTTATGCGGAAAGACCGGCCCTTTGTCTATCTGGAGGGGCAACAAATGGGCCCCTTGGCGGAAACGGAAAATGTGCGATATCGCAAAATGGAGCTTACACTCCGCCAGGGAGACAGCCTGGTGCTATGCTCCAACGGCGCGTTTGAGGCAAAGGATGCCCAAGGCCAGGAGTTTGGCCGAGAAAGGCTGCGCAAGAATCTCAATGCCCGGCGGAGTAGGATTAACGATTTAAAGACATTGGTCAATGCCATTTGCGACGATGTATCCGCCTATGAAGGGACCCCGTATCACCAGGATGACGTAACGGTTTTGGCGTTGGCGTATCATAAGGGAGATCGGGCGCGGGCGGAAATTTCCGTGCGGGCGCGGGAGGAAGGGTTCCCCCAGGCCCAGCGGTTCCTGCGGCGGCAGCTGGAAGAGAATGACCTGGGCGGCGCATTCTATGCCAAGATGAGCGTAGCGACAGAGGAAGCCTTCTCCATGGCTGTGCGCAGCATGGGCGGCCGGGGCGAGATTGTGGTGCGCTGCGCAGTAGATGAGGAACCGGAGGGCCGCATGATCGCCGTGTCTATCCTGTATGCCGGCCCTCAGGTAAATCCCTTCCTGGAGGAGACGGGCTTGCAGCAAGACGCCCTGGCTTTCATGCAGCGCAGCATGGATACGGTAACCTACCGCTATCAGGAGGGCCGCAACGAGATCTGCCTGCAAAAGCGGGCGGAGTAGAGCCGATTTGTTATCTGGAAAAGCCTGGGAGCAGCTTTGAACCGCGCCCAGGAAAAACGGGCGATAGACAAAAAGCCCCCTGGTGTAGGAAAAAAGTACTACATCAGGGGTATTGTTATGTCTAGCCCCAAAGGGACGATGCATTACAGCATAATTCATACATTGAACGCCATCTGGCATAAGCACAATCTGCAAAACCAAGTTTTATCGAATGTAATATTTCCCAAAACTCTTGACAACAGCAGCCTTGTGTATATTGTAACACCAAAAAAGTATATTGCTTTTTCTTTTCTAGAACATCCGAGATGTTTTCGTTTGCAAAAGCAGCATATTGCGCAGCTGCTTCTAATGCCATTACATACATCAGGCTGTCGAAAAAGTGGCTTGCGCCACTTTTTCGAGGTGTTCATAGCTCCCTTGCGCCTACGGCGCGGCCAGGGAGCTATGCAAGGAAACCCTTGCTACGCAAGGCTTTTTGCGGATTTGACGCGCATGTCGCCAAATCCGATCAAAGCCTCCGGGGGCTGCGGCCCCCGAACCCCCGGGGGTTTTTCGACAAGCTGATACATACTTGCTGAGATTACAAAACAGTTTCCTCAAATCTCGTTTTGGGGAGCCATAAATTTATTGGTTTCAATTTTTGGCTATATGCAATATCAAAATTTTTTCATGGAAATAGTTATGATAATCTTTTGATGCGTGCTCTAAAAGTATTTCTTATACTGCTGTCTGTCATTTCTTCAACCGAAGGGTCTTGTGCCTGCCGCGTACAAATTATATCTGAACCTGCACTTTCAAGCACTTAAGAAAGCTAGTCTTTTGGCAATGATAGTTACACCTCTTTGTGCGTATCGGGAGATGTGTTATAACAACACGAGATTACCACATATTCACAAAGCGATCAACTCAAATCCGCTATATATTGTGTTTTCGGCATTCTGCAATTATCCGGTAGATGGTAAGGGGCACATGCCAGGCCGCCACCAGCAGCCGCAAAACCAGGACGAAGTTTCCCGTGCGACCGCCGAAGACGAAGTTCAGCACGAACAGGGCGGCGCCGCCGCCCAGGGAGCCGCCGTCCGGTACGATCCAAAGGCGCGTCCGCTGGATGACGAAAGGCAGGCCGCAGAGTATCCAGAGCCAGAAAAGCTCCAGCTTTCCATCCTTTACGCAGACGGATTTGAAAATGCAGTACAGCAGCCCGGCGATGGCAACGGGCAAAACTGCCTTTTTGAAACAACCGTGATGGCCTTGGTTCTCGCCATTTGCGCCACCTCCATTCGTATCTTTTGGAATTCATGTAACATCCAAACAAGCCCAGAGGCTTTTCAAAAGCGTGGAAAAGCATACAACCGACCCTGTTCCGGCTTTCCAATATAGCAAAACCGCATTTTGAAAAAAGAATTTCAACGGCCATCTTGACAGCATGACCAAAGCGCTGTAATATAACGGTGTTATATTACAGTGTTATATGGAGAACGCCCATGGAAGAAAAAATGAGCGCAACTTTTGAGAGCATCCAGCAGGCTGCCATGCAAGAATTTCTGGACAAGGGCTTTCAGAGCGCTTCCCTGCGTCAAATTGTGAAGAACGCCGGTGTAACCACCGGGGCTTTTTATGGCTATTTCTCCAGCAAGGAGGCGCTCTTTGCCTCCCTCGTGGAGCCACACGCCGCCGCTTTGATGGGGCGGTTCATGGAGGCGCAGACTTCCTTTGCCGAACTGCCAGAGCAGGAACAGCCGGAGCACATGGGGCTGGAGTCCAGTCAGTGTGTCCATTGGATGGTGGACTATATCTGCCAGCACCGGGAACCGGTCAAGTTGTTGCTCTGCCGGGCGGAGGGCACCAGCTATGAGCACTTTGTCCACAACATGGTAGAGGTGGAGGTGGAGTACACGCTCCGCTATATGGATGTTCTCCGTCGATTGGGCCGGGAGGTCCCGGAACTGAGCCAGTCTCTTTGCCACATTATCGCCAGCGGAATGTTCAATGGACTTTTTGAGATCGTCGTGCATGATATGCCGAAAGAACAGGCCCTGCGGGATGTAGAACAGTTCCGCACTTTCTACACGGGTGGATGGCTGAATTTGATGGGGGCATGACCCCTATCTTTTTTGAATATTAGTTAGTTTATGCTAACTTATAGAAGGAGGTTTTCCATGAAGCAGAAGAAAAAGAGTGATGTTGCGGTCCTGCTGGACTACGCAGGCAGTCACAAGGGGCTAACCTTCCTGGGGCTGACCCTGTCGGCGGTGTCCATGCTGTTGAGCATGGCACCCT
>ERZ779866.3763-NODE-3763-length-11954-cov-5.540213_pt1 | contig 11954 bp, 17 predicted proteins | sample MGYA00511248_ERZ779866 | MGnify/ENA primary metagenome ERZ779866 (study PRJEB29588, sample SAMEA2155758) | human gut metagenome | biome: human gut; feature: human-associated habitat; material: faeces | place: Denmark | collected 2008/2010 ... | reverse complement strand
ATTTCCACCCATTCTAAATTTTTATTTAAATAATATATTATTTTCATTGCTTTTTTTACCTTTCTTTAGTATAATTTAATTAAATTTGGAGGATTTTTATGAAAAAAAATGAAGTTATAATTACATTACTATATCTTTTTTCTTATTTAACATCATGTATCATCATTATTGGTGGAATAGTATCTTTTGTTTTTAATGAGATAGGTTATTATTCAATTATTAAATTAATCGCTAATTTGATAATTGGCATAACTTTCTTATTAATCGCAATTTTTTGCCATATTATTTACAATAAGAAGGAATAATATATGAAAAAATATAATAGCGAAAAAATAAATGGTTTAGGAAAAATGTTTGTTGTTTTAACAATAATTTTTTTTATTTGTTGCATTCCTACATTTTTTATATTTGTGATAAAATTATTATCAAAAGAACCATATTCATCTTCATTGTCAATTTTAATAACTTTTATTTCATCAACTCTTACATGTTATGTAGTTGTTTGTGTTTTAGATGTATTAGAAGACTTATTTAAAAGATTAGAAAAAATAGAAAAGGAAAAAGAAAAATATGAGTAATAAAAAATATTTAAAATATCTAATAATATGTGTGTGGAGTTTTGTTGGCTTTTTATTATGTCTTATTTATTTTTGTTTTAATGTAAAATATGTTTCCAATTATTTTCCTATTGGTTGGTTATCAAAAGATCCAATTATTTTATTTGAAAGTTATATTTTTCCATTATTTTTTATTTTTACTTTTGGTGCAACAACCTTTTATTGTATAATAAAAATGATCGCACTTAAAGAAACTCACTAATTATTTTGTGACATTATAACTTTTTTCGCCCCAAATATTTCTAGATATACTTATTTGTCCGCTACCTAGAAATTGTTGACCATTTAAAAGTTGATTATATTTTGCTTGATTGTTAACCTCTGCTTCTTGTCGCAGTTGGTTAACTTTTTTTATTGCTTCGCTAGCTAAATCAATTGCCATACTTGCTAAAGCAGTGAAATCTCCACTTAGGGCTCTAATTCCTAATGTGCCATATTTCACCGTATCACCGATAGCCTTTGAAACCTGTGTATTTCCTGTTGCAGCAATCAGTTTTTGTCCACTTTGGATTAAGAAACCAGCAGAAATTGCTTGTCCTGTGACTTGTGATCTAGTCAAAGTCCCTCCCGCATTGTTAGTAATAGGTTTTGCAACTCCTGCTTGTGTTCTTGGCTGTAAATCAATAATTATAGGGATTCTAATTTCTGTATTGTTTTTTGCTGCCATATTATACTCCTCCTAAAGAAATCGTGATAATTTCTACCCCATTTACTTCAGATTTAGATTTATTTGTAAAAACTACATCAATTAGTTCTATACCATCTTGAAATTGAAATACTCGACCTTTTAAAGTAAAGTTATTTAAAAAATCACATATTGTATTATTTGACTTATATAAAGAAATGGTTATTATTCTTGAAAAACCAGTATAAGCCGATAATCCCTCATCTTTTGTTCCATCACTTAATTGAAAGTTATAAACTGTATTATCTTGAAAGTTTTGGATACCCTCAATTTTTACCTTTTCCTCACCAAAATATAAAAACTTATCACTTGGCTTTGCTAAATTTGAATAAAATACATTTCCAGCAAGTTGACAAATGCTAGTATATATACTATCATTTCCTACATTTTCTACTATTGGCGAACCAATTGTATAAGGCGTGTTAAGACCAAGTTTGAAGATAATGCCATCTTCTGTTTCAAAATATTTGCCATTTATATTATTTACATACTCATTTAATATCGAAAGTACTTCTTGTAAAAAGATACTTTCACATTTGAAAGTAATCGTTGTAATAATATTAGTGGCTAAAACATTCTCGACACCTGAAGTAGTGCCTTGACCTGTCTTGATAACTGCTAAAATATCGCCTTTATTGTAATTCTTGAAAGTTATATCATTTGTTGTATAAAGTTTGAATTTACCCCCTAAAATCGCCTCTAAATCGCTTTTAAACGCTTTCTTAAACTGTTGTTCGAATGTCAAAATCAATCACTCCTTTTTCTTTGTAAATTATTGTTTCAATTAATAGCAAGTCTAGTTGTTCTTGATACCTTGCAATTTCTTCTTCTGTATATGTCCCTTCAAAAATGCCTATAATTGCAGGACGTACTACTTCAATTGCATTTTGTATCCAACCCTCATTAGGATTTTGAGCCCCTTTCCACTTTTCACTAATCCAAGTTTCATTGGTATAAACAGCATAAGGGGCTAATTCTCCACCAATCACAACTTGCCACATTCCGTCTTCGTAAACGCTTTTAATTGCATTTATCGAAAGATTACCTGTATCTTTTGGTGCGTAAATTCTACATGATGTTTCTAAAATTAATGCACAAAGTTGACTTTTTCTTAATAACTCCATTATTCCACTCCAATAAAATAAACTTTAGTATGATTCCCTATTTGCTTTGGTGATATCTCAACATACTTGACAATTCTACTTTGTTTATTGAACAAAATATCAATTTTGTCATCTACTTCAATTTTAGATGCATTATTATCAAGTAAAGTTGTCCTAGTCGTAAATACTGCAGTAAATTTACCACTATTTAATCCTTCCGCAATTCCTACAGATTCCCTTCTTGCATTACTGTTTAAAATTAATTTCAAAGGATACCATTCTGAAGAATAACCAATAATCTCGCCATCTTCGCTTATTATTTTTTTTCTCAACTTCGCGTTTGGTAGCATCAACCCAACCCCCTATAGCAAAAGCCTTTGACTTTTAATTTTGTTTGAGCAATTGGGCTAATGTATCTACTTTTAAGTTCAGTAAGAGGAATTGTAATACCACTTGACACATCTAAACCACTAACTAAAGTATAGTCTTCTGTGTTTAAAGTCCAATACATTTGTTCTAAAGCAATTTCATCAAATATGTTTTTCCTTTGATCACTTAAATCTTTATAAGAAAAAGTGTTATTTCTACTTTGGCAAAATGTTTCCAATAATTCAATTTGTCTTGCGATAAATCTATGTACTTTGTCTTGCTCAAAATGTGCATTAGGTAAAATTTCTTCTAAATTTAAACCATATTTATTTTCAAATTCTTTTTTTAAATCCATATTTACTCCTTAAAATAAAGAGGGCTAAAAAGCCCTCATTTTTATTGATTTACTCTGTTGCTTTGTGAATATATAGAGCTTCTTCTGCACCTGGCTCAACCCATGAATCATGATAAATACCCAAATCGAGTTCAGTCATTCTACCACCAAAACCTGGAATTGCATCAAAATATTTGTTATCTTGATATTTAACAAATGCTGCAAACGCAGGAGTTGCAGTTAAGATAAAGTCAATGCCATCTCCTAAAATATCATCTGGCACTTGAATAACTTTTGCTTTTGTTGCATCACCGTATAATATAACATTAACTGATAAGTCGCCACCCCAAGTACCTGTGCTAATAGATCCTGTAGATTTTGCAGCTTGTTTTAACAATCTAGCTTTTGAGGTAGATATGTTTAATATTAAATTTTCTCTTACTCCTAAATCATATAAATAATCAAGACCTGCATCGATTGCACTTTCAATATTGTCTTTTGTTAAAGATCCTGTAACAGTTTCAGTGCCTGTTGCATTAGCCATTTGCGTAAAACGATATTTATCGACAGACGGAATTTGCACCTCACGAATATATTTACGACCAACTGTTGCGATTTCTAACCCTTGTGCTTCTTCTCCATCCATCTTATCAAGTCTTAGCATATCCCCTTTGTCTTGGGTTAAAGTCTTTTCAACCCAAGTCACATTGATATCTTTTCTCGTATAACCTGTTTCTCTGTTATAATCACCAAGAACAGTTGATCCTAATGCTACTTGTCTATATTTAACTGTTCTTGCTCCCACTGCCACATTTGGCTTAATAAAATCAGCCGTATATGAATACGCCTGATAAATCTTTTCTAATTCTTCATCATTATTAAAATAACGAACTGCTGTATCTATTGAATTTGCCATAATTTTACTTCCTTTCTTTTTTTATAAATTTCTAAATTTTTCAAACTCATCCCCACTATTGTCCGATCTTTGATGATTGCTACCAATTCTTGATGGAACTTGACTGTTGAACAACCAATCATTATCTTTTTTAATTTGTGCAATTTGTTCATCCAAACCTTTGTAAGCACCATCTTTAAATTCACACTTTGATAAATCCAGCATTCCTTTTAAAGCATTGGCATTTTTTGCACCACTTTTTGATAAAACGGATTCTAGAATGTAGTCTTTTTGCAATTGAAGAACTTTGGCATCATATTCTTCTTTTGCTTTTTGATTTGCTGTTTGTAAATCAGCAATTTGTTTGGTAAGTTCTTCATTTCCTTTTGCTGATTTTTGCAAATCTACTAACTGTGAATCTCTGCTAGCAATTTGATTCTTTAGTTCCTTGTTTGCATCGTTGATTTCATCAAATCGAGCTTTTGGTATGTATTCCTTACCTTCTCCAAAAAAATAATCTTTTTCTTGTAATTTTTCGGCAATTGTTTTAAATAAGTCTTCGCCGATGACTTCTTTTAACTTTTCTAATGACATTATTTACTCCTTTCATTTTTTTACGTGGAATGACCACGATTTAGATAAAATATTCATTGCTTTTAACGTGTTTTGCTCACGTATGTGTATAATAAAAGACCCCTTGCGGAGTCTTGTTATTATTTAAGAAAGGTACGGACAGCAAAAGAGGATACTGCCCGAGACAGTTTAATGTCATATCCAGGACATAAAGAAAAGAACGCTTATTTTGCGTTCCTATTTTTAAAATATTTTTTTAATTCATCTACATCTAACTTTAACAATTTTTCAAATTCATCTTTCTTAAATCTAATTAATATATCTATAAATGCTACTTCTGTCGTTAACTCTACACCCAATATGCTAGTAGAAATAAAATCATACTCATCTGGTGTAATAGTTTTTATAACAGCAGCATCAATAAATGGAATTTGATCATCATCAGCAACACCAACATCTATAACATATTCATCACCATACATTACATCAACTGTCAATGCTTCACATAAAAATTCAGCACCTGTTGTCAATTTTATATAGAGTAAATCACCAGGATAAATTGGATCTAAATCTATCCATTTTTCTCTTGGAATGTGCGAATAAGGGTAATTATCATACATATTATTTCTCCTTTCTTGGTGAGGCATGCCAACCTGTTTTTGAATAGTGAATTGTTAGTGAATAAGTTTCAGTGGTTGTACCATCAATATTTTTAATATAACCTATTGGTTTATCAAAAATTAATATTTGTCTATAACCATTTCTTTTATAACCTATAATTCCATTGTCTTTTTGTTCAGAAACAATTTTTTCTAATTCTTCTTTAGAAATTGTAAATAAACTTTTATCTTTTCCTTTTTCAATTTCTTGTTGATATTCTTTTGTTCCTAAGTAATGCTTATTTTGTTTTTCAATATTAATTGATTGTGCTTTAGGATTTTCTTGAATATATTTTTGAAAATCTACTCTTATACTGGGATTTTCCACTTGCAATCTAATTATATCAATTTTATTTTGATTGTCAAGATTTTCAATATTCTTTTGTCTTTCCTCATCACTAATTAATGTGCGCCATCTATAGAAAGCTCGACCATTTTTAATAGAATAATCTTCATATCTCTTATTTAAATTCTGCCACTGTTTTCGCATTTTGGATGCTTCTTTTGTAAATCCTTGCTGACGCAATAAAGTTTCTTCAGTTTTTAGTTGCCTAATTCTATTTTCATACTGTCTTTGTCTTTGGTCAATTTTATATTCTTTTTGAATCTCCTTTGATGTAAAATGTCTTGGTGCAACACTACCCTTTTCGTACTCAATTAAATAATGCCGACAGTTATAGCCATTAATAATAGAATTACCACCATTCGCATTTAAAGCATTTTCAATCGGTTCATAACGATTGCCATCTATTATTCCACTTGTTTTGTCCAAACTCCAAAGTTTCCCTTGAAGTGGAGCACATCGTGGACTGGCATCAGCATGACTACTTGTCCACACAAGTTTAATGCCACTTTGTTTATACTCAGCAAGATCCATTTGATTTGCCTCATATCTAACAGCCATTTCAACTTTGTTTCTTAAACTAATTGCTCTTCCATCTTTTGCAACATATTTAACAGGTTCACTAGCCAAAAGTTTTACTTGTTCTCTTACTTGCTTGTCATAGTTCTCAATTAAAACAGAACCCCATTTTGTGTTTGTAATGCGATTTCTAAATTCTTCTATAATTTTTCTTTGGTCTATTTGTTTATTCAAATATTCCCCATAAATTGCCTTTAAATCAATAGTATAGGTTTGATTGGCTTGTGTCATTCCTGTTCCTAAATCATAATGCTTAACAACTTTTTGTATAAAAGATTGACCAAGTATATTGGAATTATAATTGTACTGATACATCATTTTATTTACCGATTGAATTAAACTTTTTTGAAAAGCTCTTTTAGTCGCAGGGTCTACAAATTTATTTGCATAAGTATTGATGGCTTGATTGATTTCTTCATTACTTGCACCTTTTAAAATAAGTTGTTTTATTTTAGTAATGGCATCTTGTAACAAAATTAAATGTTCACCAGCTACATTTTGATTTGGGCTATTCAGTATCTTCGCCATTTATGAACGTATCTTCCTCTGTTAAATCCATTTGTAAAAGAGTAGGATCATCTACTCCAATATTATTTTCAAATTTTATTTTAGTGACTTCTTCTGTAACTTGTTCATCAGTCCAGTCAGGATGAATTTGCCTTACCCCATTTTCAATCGATGATAACCCACTCATCTTGGCATTAGCCCATCTTGTGATAATATTGTCTTCATTTTCAACAACATAGTTGCCAAAATCAAAAGTAATATCTGCATTTTCGAAAGATACTTTATTAACATCTAAACCCTCTTGTTTTGCACCTGCGGAATTAACTAACCAGTTGTTAAAATTTAAAAGTTGTAAAATAACTTCTTTTAAAAATGGTTGCCAATAATTATTAATTTTATCTTTTCTTGTTTCAAGTGTTACCCTATTTCTTTCTTTCTGACTACTTTCTCCTGAGTTAATTGCTTCAAGACCAGTTACTCCTAACGCAAGTGGTGACAAACCTGCTAAATTAATTGAATTCGTTAAATATTTTAAATATTTTTCTGCAAGCGATGCTGTTTTATCTGGAATTTGTTGTATTTGAATTTCGCTATTCGTTCCTTGGTCTTGGTCACCAACAACTTTTTCGTAGTTTGTAATCCATTTTGCAAGATTTAATAATGGAATTCCATTTTCATCAACAGGAATCATGTCGGCAGGAATATAACGAATTGTTTTATTGTTTCTTGTTTCAGCAACAAATTCAGAATAAACTTCATCTAAGCCATCAAAAGAGTCAATTGCTCCTTGGTAATCACTTGCTCCATAAGGACAATCAGGAAATTCGTTGTTAGGAAGTTTATTAGGTTTATGAAAAGCAAGCATTCCTTTTATTTGCCTATTAAAATCGTAAACAGACTCAATTCCTCGTGTTTCTTCGATTGTGTCTAAGCTTACTTCTTTTATTTTACCGTCAACTTGTAATTCATATAGCCGATTGTAAATAATTGCATAGCCATCATTGGTTGTATATTCTTCGTCGTATCGATATTTTTTAGGCAAATCTCTTTCATTCTTTTTTTTGTAGTACCATGAATGAAAAATAATCGATGTAGTTATTCCTTTTTCAACAACAGCTTCAGCATTAGTTAAATCGTATGCTTTGATGATAGGAAATTGTGATAAGGTTAAATCATAATTAAATTTTAGAAAACTTTCGCCACACCAAGATTCTTTTACTGCTTGTGAATGAAGTTGCTTTAATAATTTAGTTTTTTCAAACAAACTGTTTAATACATCTTGAGCATCTTTGGTTGCTTGCTCATCTTTATCTTCCGTAACTTTGCCATTTTCCATTTTGTAAACAGTAACATCAGGTTTAAAACCACTACCAAATATAATTGTCCCCATTTTATTTGAAATCAATTTAGGAATTCCACAATGTCTTTTAATATAATTATTTGGAGCTTCTTGCCAAAAGTAACTTTGTTCTAAATTATAATTTGAATAAAAATTTCTAATAACTCTACTATTTCCTGTATTCCAAACTTGATATTCTTGAATTTTTTTTGTAAAGGCATCCTTACCTAAAACACTACTCAAATCAATTGCTTGCCAAGCATCAAAATTGTATCTATCTTTTAACATTTTCAAATCCCTTTCTAATTTAATTAATCTTTTCTTCGTAAAATAATCTTTTAACCTGTTCATTTGATTCATCTCCTTTGATAATAATACGGATATAAGTTAACAATTTTTTCATATGCCTAGTCAAAGCATATTCGATTGAGTCCATTATGTCATTTATTGGATCATTATTATCTTCTCTTTCCTCATTTTCTTTCCCATCCAACCATTTAGCCATTTGATATGCTTGGTAAGAATCGCGACCTTCTTTTGTGTTGTTAAACACAATTTTGCCAAGCGATAACAATACAATCATCAAATCACACCTTTGTTTAACTGTTGCCTTATAAGAAGAAATCACATCAATTCCATATTGTTTAAAAACTGTTTTCAAATCGTATATAAAATTTTGTTCAGCACTATCAACTGAAATACATCTAATGATGCGACCTTGACTACGCCAAAAAAGAACTGTATTTACTAACAGTTCTCTTTTTTTATCATATCCACATTGTTTGAAAGAGTATTTATCTACAACTCCTACATTGGTATAGTTATCTTTAAATCCTACTAGACTAAACGAATTTAAAGCTCTTGTTGAACCAATGTCAACTCCAACCACATATTCTGTATAGATTTCATCTTTTAAATCTTTGATATGCTTTTCCTGACTCATATAATCATTAAATATTAATTTACCTGTTGTTCCTCTTTCGCCAAGAATTTTGATTTTATAATAATAAGAATCTTTAGGGAATATATTTGTTGCTCTTTCAATTTTTTCAAAAGTCATAGTAGGATTATCATGCATTGTAAAATGCACATAATAGTATCCTTTTGTTTTTTCGACTTGTGACATTTCAGCAATTATACTTGCGGGTGCTTTGCCTAAAATCTTGCAATGATTGATATGATCTTGATAAATCCAGTGTGTAGGTGAGTCGCCATTTAAAGTAAACAACATTTTAGGGCAATCAACATTAGTCTGTCTCGCAAAAGATTCGTCAACAAATTGTTTGTTAGCATTGTTTACTTCATCAAGCAATATAACACCAAATTCGTGACCATTAATCGATTTCCAACGTGACTTATTACCAAATCCACATAAAAGTATTTTTTTTATTTTAGGCTTGTTTTTAACGTCACATTTTGCTAGAACATAATAACCACCTATCTCATCTTTTTCTAAAGAATAATATTCGGGATATAAAGTGATTAACCCTAATTTTGCTTGCAGAATAACGTCCTTAATTGAATTGTTATCTTGAGCACCAATTAAATGAAATATTTCATCACTTTGTTGTACTAAAAAATGAAACATTTGAATTACTGTTGTTGTTTTAATACTTCTAATACTACCTTCAAACGCCATTAACCAAGTAGTTGATCTTAATGCATACTCAATACAATCAAGCATTTTATCAGTTACTATTAGTGGCGTCTTCTCTTTCTTCATCAAATCCATTCTTTCGTTCCTCAAGTTTTAAAATAATTGCTTCTGTTGTTCCATTTGTATTAAATTCAACTTGAACTTTATTAGGGTTTTCTCCTAACGTATCTCTAATAAATTCTGCTGCTTTAGTATCCCCATTAATGGCTTTTAACATTTGACCTACTAATACTGCAGATTGATTGTTCATATCTTTGGGCTTAACACCTTTATCTGCTAATTTTTGAATTAATTTAGGATCTTTTATTTTTGCTGACATCAAAACAGTAAGCATTTCTTGCATTGTTTTTTTAGCTCTTCTAGCTTTAACACTAGCCTGTCCACCTCGGCTTGCTATTGCCTTGTGTTCCGCTTCACTTAACTTGTTGAAAGGAATTAAATCTTCCCTAGCCATTATTCTATCAACTCTGCTTTCTTTCCAGTAAAACTTTCCCAACGATTTATAATAACATCACAATAATGCTCATCTAATTCCATCATATAACATTTGCGGTTTAATTGTTCACATGCTATAAGAGTTGAGCCACTTCCACCAAAAACGTCTAAAATAATATCATTATCTTTTGATGAATGTTTTAACGCAAATGTTATTAAATCAATTGGTTTCATAGTTGGGTGCATTTTAGGAGGTTCTCTGTCAAATTCCCAAATATCTGTATCCCTTTTCCAATTCAATTCAACTCTACCTTTATTCAAATATAAAATTATTTCGTATTGACCCGCATAAGTGCCTTTTAAATCCCCCATACTCCAATTATTTTTTTTCCAAATAATTATATTTTTAAGAATTAAATCTGTGTTTTCAAAATATTCAAGCCATTTTTTCAAAGTCTGCCAACCACAAAACGAATATATTGCACAATTTTCTTTTAAATACTCAAATACTGCAGAAACATAATCTAATATTTTGTCGTCATTTTTAAGCATTTCAAACTTGTCTTGATGATTACTTTTATATTCATATCCATAAGGTGGATCTGTAAATACTAAATCAGCCTTTTTGCCATCCATCAATTTTAAAACTGTTTCTTTGTCGGTACTATCTCCACACATAAGCCTATGCGCCCCTAATTGCCAAACTTGCCCTTTTTTAACAATTGGTTCTAATTGTTCTGGTTCTTCATAATTATCTTCTTCTGCAATTTGTTCTTCTTTTTGTTCCTCTTCAAAGCCAAATAATTTCATATTTAGACTTGGTAATTTAAATAATTCTTCTTTTAGCAATTTGTTATCCCATTCTGCAAATTCATTTGTTTTATTATCTACTAATCTGTAAGCATTAATTTGTTCTTCGGTTAAATCATCTGCCAAAATACAAGGCACTTCTTTTAAACCTAATTGTTTTGCAGCAAGCAATCTTGTATGTCCACAAACAATAACATTATTTTTGTCAATTACAATTGGTTGTTTAAAGCCAAATTCTTTTATACTTTCAGCTACATACTTTACTGCCTCTTTATTTTTCCTTGGATTTTTATCATATGGTTTCAAAACATCAATTTTTAAATTTATAATTTTCATAATTCCTCCTCTATGCAACAAAAAAAGCACCCATAGGATGCTTTCGACGGATTCAGTGGTCAGTATTTGACCGATACTATTATAACACACTTATATAGGACATTTCAAGGACATTTCAAAAAAATTTTAATAATTTTTCATTTTTTTTCTCAAATTTTTATGAATTCTTGATAATTGTCTATAAGAATATCTTTCATCATTTGATTTTAACAAGATAATTTGGCTAATTGGTTTTTTGTAAATATATAATTCAACAAATAATTTCATTTCCAAATCATTAAAATTTTGTGCATATTTTTTAAAATCTATTTCGATTTTTTCAATCACATCTTTCAAAATATTACGATAGTTTTCTTTTTCTCGTATTTCTTTTCCTAAATTAATGAAATTTTGATAAAATTCATTAATATCTTTGGATTGCTTAGGTAAAACTATTTTAGAATAATCTACTCCTGATACATCTTTCATTCCACTATACAATTCCTTGTCATATTTTTGTTTAAAAACTTCAATTTCTTGTTCAAGAGTATCTAATTCTAATTTTAATTTTAAATATCTTTTGTAAAAATCTTCTTTTATTTCTTGCAATCCTTTGTCTTGCATTTTTTTTGTTCCTCCTCTAAATAAACACATTCTTTTATTTTTCTTTTGCAAAACCCATTATAGTAGCAATCTCCACAAATTTTACGAATTGGTTCGGTAGGAACAGGTTT
>ERZ779866.3759-NODE-3759-length-11969-cov-6.753651_pt1 | contig 11969 bp, 12 predicted proteins | sample MGYA00511248_ERZ779866 | MGnify/ENA primary metagenome ERZ779866 (study PRJEB29588, sample SAMEA2155758) | human gut metagenome | biome: human gut; feature: human-associated habitat; material: faeces | place: Denmark | collected 2008/2010 ... | reverse complement strand
CCGCCCCCTCGAGCTCCCCCGCCCCAACTTGAGAAGATCCCCCTCTACAGAGGTTTTTTGACAAGCTGAACCGCCTGTTTCCAAAGGAAACAGGCGGTTTTTCCTATTCTTTTCTGCCTCTCAGCCCAAGAGGTCCTTCACGGCCTGGGTGTCGGGGGACACCACCAGCAGCACGGTCTCCCCGGCCTGCTGGAGGAAGGGGTCCTCCAGTTTGGGGACCTCTGCCGGGCGGTAGTCCCGGTTGCTGTCGATCTGGTTCTGAAGGTAGGTCTCCATCGCCCCCACGGCGGCTTCGGCCCCACCGGCGTCGGAGAAGATCAGCAGGGCCAGCTGCTCGCAGTCCGCCCCGGAGGAGTTCCACAGGGAGCCGTCCACCAGCTGATCCTGGGACAGGCCCGCGCTCTCCAGGCCGTAGATGTCCCAGGCCATGGAGTAATCGTACTCGTCCAGGGTATAGGTGAAGATTCCGCTGTCCAGAATTTTCTGGGCCTGCTCCTTGGTATAGGGCTGGGCCGTCTCTCCCCCGCCGGCACCGCATCCGACCAGCATAGCCAGACAGACCGCCGCAGCGGTCAAACCGAACATTTTCTTTCTCATACCTGCGCCTCCTGAGTGGGATACAGCGTCTCATACGAGACGGTGTGGGTCTTCAGATACTCCAGCCAGGCCTGACAGTAGGCCTTTTTCAGATGGACTCCGTCGTTGCTGGCGTCCGCAGGCAGCTGTCCGTCTGGGCCGGTGAACTCCGGCTCCAGGTCCAGGAATACCACCTGTTTCTCCTCCGCGACCTGCTGCATCAGGTCGTTGTACACCCGCAGATGCTCGTTGGTCAGATAGCTGGCCCCGCCGGTGGCGGCGATCACGTCCTCGTTGAGGGGGATGAGCCCCTGGATGTAGATGACCGCGTTGGGCTGGCAGGCCCGGATGGCGTCGATGGCATTGCAGTAGGCGTTATAGAATCCCTTGTCGTTGTTGTACCCCAGCTCGTTCACCCCCAGGGACAGGTAGACCTTTCCGTACTGCTTCAGACCCAGGGCCTCCAGCAGGGTGTACTTCTGTCCGTCGATGGTCAGAGCCTTCTTCTCCGCCAGCTTGAAGATGGACAGGCCGTTGGAGGTGAGGTTCTCCCCACATCCAATGCCGCTGTACAGCAGGAAGCCGTCGGTGCGGGAGTCGCCGATGAAGGCGGCGTCCTCAAAATAGGAGTTATCCACCGCCGGGCTCTCGGGGCAGGGCTGGGAGAAGTCATAGCCGGACAGGGAGGCCGAGCCGCTCACCGGCTGGGTCTCTCCCCCGGCGGGGACCGTCTTTCCCGCATTGGCCGGCTGGGAGTCTCCGGCGCTCCCGTCCCCCTCCGGAGTCTGGACCTGGGAGGTGTCGGAGCCGGTCTCAGAGGAGGAGCCGCTCCCCTCCGGCTGGGGCTCCGGCGTCTGGGACACATCCCCCGCCGGGGCGGAGGTGCTGGACGAACCGCCGCTCCCGCTCTCGCTCCCGGACGAAACGGCGGATTTCGGAGCGCAGCCGGACAGCAGGACCGCGCTGAGAAGCAGGCCGGCCAACAGCCGGCGTCTGGAAAACAACATCATAGCAACAAATTTCCTCCAGATTGTATCTCTAAGTTTTTTTATGCCTCTGGGGAAGGTGGGGCAGCACAATGCGCAGCACCGTCGAGGCCAGCATGGCGCCCACCGCCAGGGAGGCAGCCATGCCGAAGGTATTGAGCAGGGTGGATAAAAACAGCTGGGTCTCCCCCGCCACACAGTGGCGCATGGCGTAGTAGATGCCCGATCCGGGCACCAGGGGGAGCAGGGCCACCTGCAGATAGCCGGTGACCGGGCAGCGGCGCAGCCGGGCCATGCACTCGGAAAAGACCGCGATGGCCGCCGCCGCAGCGAAGGCGGCCGGTATGCTGCCTATCGGGAGCAGCTGAACGGCCAGGTACACAAACCACCCCAGGGCGCCTCCCAGGCCGCAGATGAGAATTCCGCCTCCATGGATATTATACACCAGTCCAAAGGCCACGCTGGCCAGGAAGGCCCAGAGGCAGGGAAAGAAAAATTCCTGTATCATGTCCGCCCCCCTACTGCCCAACGGCCAGGGCCACCACTACGCCCAGCGCAATGGCCGCCGCGGTGAGGAGCGCCTCCGCCGTCCGGTTCACCCCGGAGATAATGTCCCCGGCCATGATCTCCCACATGGCGTTGGTGAGGGCGCGTCCCGGCACCAAAACCATCAGGGTGCCGATGGTGATGGCGTCCAGATTCTGCTGGGGGGTCAGGTTCACCAGGGCCAGCGCCACCAGAGAAGCGATGGCCGCCCCGAACAGGGTCTGGATAAAGCCGTTGAAGCCCAGCCGTCCCCCCACATACTTCATCCATACACCCACCGCCAGGCCGCAGACTCCGGCGTACAGGCTGTCCAGCAGATCGCCGCCGAAAAACGCGGCGAAAAAGCCGGACGCCGCCGCATATCCCAGCAGGAACACCCACCCGGGGTAGAGGTGGCGCTCCTTCTCCAGGGCGTCCACCTGGGCCTTGGCCTCCTCCAGCGGCGGGACCTCCTGGCACAGCCGCCTGCACAGGTCGTTGCACCGCTCCAGCAGCTCGATGTCCGTGCCGTGGGCCGGAATCCGGCGCATCTGGGTAATGGGATGCCCTGTGGGGGTATTGAAGCTGACGATCAGACAGTTTGGAATGGCAAATACCTGGGGCCGAAGCCCGTAGGCTGTGAGCAGGCGCCGGACGGACTCCTCCACCCGGTAGATCTCCGCCCCGCTGTACATCAGCTGATAGCCCAGCTCGGTCCCCATATTCAACAGGGCGTCATAGTCCATGTGATCCGCCTCCTGGAACCAGCATACCATGTTTCTGAAAAATGGCAAGCAACAATTTTGTAACAAAAACCCACCTTTCTCCAGTTCCGCAGGAGGAGGCCGGCCTGTGCCGGAACGGGCGGTCCCGCTCCGAAAAAGCCACCCTACATCAATAAGACGCGCCGCCGGGAAAAAAAGTTTTCCGGCGGCGCGTCTTTTTTAATTTTCCGTGGCCGGCGCTCCGCCAGGGAAGGCCGTCTCCTTTTTCAGGATGCCCACACCGATGGGCGTGGGGCCGGTGTGCACCCCGATGGTCACCCCGATGTGGAACTCCCCCACCAGCCGGGCCGGATAGCCCCGCTCCTCCAAACCGGCCAGCAGGCGGCGGGTAAAGTCCTGATACTCCTCCTGGTCCAGGCCGTAGCCGGTGGCCAGGTAGTAGTCGTTCAGATCGATCTCCCGCCGGGCCAGATAGCGGTAGAACAGCTCCATCACCCGGTTCAGGGAGTTCTTCCGCCCGGGGGCGATGCCGTCGGTCACCAGGCCATCCCCCTCGTACCCGATCAGGGGCTTTACCCGCAGCAGGCTCCCGGTGGCGGCGGCCGCCTTGCCGATCCGCCCCCCGTGGCGCAGATACTCCAGGTCATTTGTAGTAAAGAAAATACGCCCCGTTGTCTTAGTCCGCTCCAAAATTCCGGCCGCCTCCTCCAGGGAGCAGCCCGCATCCCGCAGCCGGACCGCCTCGATGACCAGCAGCCCCTGGAGCACTGTGGCCAGCCGGGAGTCCAGCACCCGGACCTGAGCCTGGGGAAATTCCTCCAGCAGCACCTCCCGGGCGTTCCGGGCGCACTGGATGGACCCGCTGAAGGGCTCATTGAGACAGATGCACAGCACCGCCTCCCCCCGCGCCGCAATGGGCCGGAAGGCGTCCAGATAGTCCTCGATGGTGGGCATGGAGGTCCGGGGAAACACCCCGGGGTTCTCCGCCATCTGCCGGTAAAACTCCTGGGCGGTGATGTCCCGCTCCTCCCGGTAATAGTTCTTCCCATCCATGGAGACATAGTAGGAGACCAAGGTGACCCCCAGCTTCTCCGCCCGCTCCCGCCCCAGGTCACAGGAGCTGTCGCTGACGACTTGAAACTTCATAGCGTTTGCCCTCCCACCCGCAGGGTGTAAAATTCGTGTTAAGTATCATATCCTCTTTTTTCGGAAAAAGCAATCTGTAATTGAAAAAAGACGGAAAAACTTTGCCGTCCCTCTCCCTCCCGCCCCGCCCGCCTTGACGGCCCGCCGTCCCCCACCGTATAATGGAACCACAGCAGGCGGGCCGCGGCGCCCGCCGGAACAAAGGAGGCAGGTCCTATGCAGGCGCGTGAGCTTCAGTTTCACATCCAGTGTCTCCCCGGCCAGGTGGGCCGGTACTGCATCCTCCCGGGGGACCCGGGGCGGTGCGGGGAGATCGCCAAATACTTTGACGACCCGGTGCACATCCAGACCAACCGGGAGTACGTCACCTACACCGGCACCCTCCTGGGAGAGCCGGTGAGCGTGGTGTCCACCGGCATCGGCGGCCCTTCGGCGGCCATCGCCATGGAGGAGCTGTGCAATCTGGGGGCGGACACCTTTGTGCGGGTGGGCACCTGCGGAGGCATCCATCTGGAGGTCCAGAGCGGGGACGTGGTGGTGGCCACCGGGGCCGTCCGTATGGAGGGGACCAGCCGGGAGTACGCCCCCATCGAGTTTCCGGCGGTGCCCCACTACCAGGTGCTCGCCGCCCTGACCCAGGCGGCCCAGAATCTGGGCAAGCCCTGGAAGGCCGGGGTGGTCCAGTGCAAGGACTCCTTCTACGGCCAGCACAGCCCCGGCCGGATGCCGGTGTCCTATGAGCTGGAGACCAAGTGGGAGGCCTGGAAGCGGCTGGGGGTGCTGGCCAGCGAGATGGAGTCGGCCGCCCTCTTTACCGTGGCCGCCGCCCGGGGCGTCCGGTGCGGCTCGGTGTTCCATGTGATCTGGAACCAGGAGCGGGAGAAGGAGGGGCTGGACCAAAAGGAGTCCCACGACACCTCCGCCGCCATCCAGGTGGGGGTGGAGGCCCTGAAGCTCCTCATCCAGCAGGACCGGGCGGTGGGGCGCTGACCTCTCTCCCTCTCAGTTTTGAGAAAACCTCTAAAAACGAAAACAGGCGGTATAGGCCAAGAAGGTCTATACCGCCTGTTTTGACTTTTCAGTTAAATTCCCTGCTCCAGCCACGCCCGGTACTCCGCCGCCGGGCGCACCCGGCCCACAGCGGACAGGGAGGCCCCCATAAAGGGGAAGATCCGCTCCGCCAGCCGGCGCAGCTCCTCCCGGGTCACCTGGTCGTAGGCGGCCAGGATCTCCTCCGACTCCCGCACCCTTCCGTACAGCAGGGCGGAGGTGCCCAGGTGGCTCATGCGGGCCTGGACCGACTCCATCCCCATGAGGATGTTGGCCTGGGCCTGGTCCCGGGCCCGGGAGAGCTCCTCCTGGGTGGGGCCGTGGTCGGCCAGCTCCCCCACGATGGCCCGGACGGCCTCCAGGGCTCCCTGTTCCTGCTCCTGATTCAAGGCGGTGTAGATCCCCAAAAGACCGGTGTCCGCGTGGTCGGACACATAGGAGTAGACGGTGTAGCACAGCCCCCGCTTTTCCCGCAGCTCCTGGAACAGCCGGGAGGAGCACCCGCCCCCCAGGATGGAGTTGAGCAGCAGCAGGGCGTACCGCTCCTCGTCCAGATAGGACAGGGCGGGGAATGCCAGGATCAGGTGGTTCTGCTCGATGGCCTTCTTCCGCACCGTGACGGCGGGGAGGTAGACGGCCTCCCGCACCTTGGGCAGGGGGGCCTCGGGCAGGGCGGACAGCCGCCGGGCGAGGGCGTCCACGTGCCGCTCCTCAAAGCTGCCCGCCAGGGCGGCCACAATGGCCCCGGGGACATAGTGCTCCCGCTGCCACCGGCGCAGGCTCTCCCCGGTCATCTGCTCCAGGGTGGAGGCCTTTCCCAGGATGGGGCGGCCCAGGGGGCGGCCCTTGTACACCGCCATGGCCAGCCGCTCAGCGCACAGGTCCTCGGGGGCGTCCTCGTACATGCCGATCTCCTCCAGGATCACCCCCCGCTCCAGGGCCGCGTCCCCCTCGTCAAACCTGGAGTCAAAGAGCATATCGCACAGCATCTCCCCCGCCCGGTCCAGGTGCCGGTCCAGGCACCGGGCGTAGAAGCAGGTGCTCTCCTTGGTGGTGTAGGCGTTCACCTGGCCGCCGATGGCGTCCATCTCCATGGCCAGGTCGGCGGCGGAGCGGCGGCTGGTTCCCTTGAAGGACATATGCTCGATGAAATGGGCGGCCCCGTTCTCCTCGGCGCGCTCGTGGCGGGAGCCGGCCCCCACAAAAAATCCCAGGGCGGCGGAGCGGACGCCGGGGATGTGTTCTGTTAAAATACGGGCCCCGTTGGGCAGGGTGATGGTACGGTACATAACAGCTTCCTCACTTTGACAGAATTCGTACTTGGAGAAGTATATCACATAAATAGGGAAAACGTCCATGGAAGTTGTACGTCTGTGTACACAAAACCCTGGAAATTTTCCAGCCCCTCCGGGGACAGGGACACAAAAATTTTTCCCTTTCCGGTATAGCCGCCCAAAAACTGGTCCACAATATCCCTCGGAGGTGGTTCCATGAAACGGAATCTGTTTCAAAAATTAGGCGATTTCGTGCTGGGAAAGGGCTTCTACATAGTCCTGTTCCTGTGCGTCGCCGCCATTGGAATTTCGGGCTATTATCTCATCCGCACCGTCACCGGGGGCAGCCAGCCCAGCGAACCGGTCACGGCCAACCCCACCGTCACCCTCCCGGACAGCAGCGCCCAGGAGGCTCCCCCTACCCAGCCGCTGGAGGAGGAGGTTCCGGAGGAGCCCCCCGCCCCGGCCGTCCAGGAGGACGACCCCCAGCCGGTGAAGGAGCCCGCCCAGGAGGAGGTCTCCACCCAGCCGGAGTACAAGGAAGTGGTCTACACCTGGCCGGTGAAGGGACAGGTCCTGCGGACCTTCACCGCCGAGGCCCTGGCCTATGACCCCACCATGGGGGACTGGCGCACCCACTGTGGCGTGGACATCGCCGCCGAGGCGGGACTCAAGGTGCTGGCCGCCGGCGAGGGACAGGTGGAGGAGGTCTACTCCGACCCCATGATGGGCACCACGGTGACCGTCCAGCAGCCGGACGGCGTGACGGCGGTATACTCCAATCTGGCGGAGGAGGTCGCCGTGTCTGTGGGGGATGCGGTGGAGACCGGAGCTGTCCTGGGCACCGTGGGCGGCACCGCCATCGCGGAGAGCGGGATGGAATCCCACCTGCACCTGGAGCTGCTGGCGGAGGGGAACCACGTAGACCCCCTGGACTATCTGCCGGAGCAGAGCTGAATATCCGTGAAAAAAGCCATACCGGCCGGAGGAAAATCCTCCGGCCGGTACTAAAAATGCCGTTACTTTTCCAGCCCAATATGGGCTGGAAAAGTCCGCGTGCTGCGCGCCGGAGCCCTTGTTCCACAAGGGCCTCCGGGGCATTCGATTCCATTCGAGGCGGGCTGACGCCCCCTCGAGCTCCCCCATCGAAATCCGAGTTTTTTCGTTCTGTCATCACTTTTGGTGCTCTGAACGCCATACCGGCCGGAGAAAAATTCTCCGGCCGGTATGGCATCTTTGTTTGGCTTGGGGAAAGAAGAACGCAAATGTAATTAGATACCGCCTCTTACACGAAGGGGTTCTCGGTGGGATAGGGCAGGCTCTTGGGCTGGTTGTAGGCGATGTCCTCCACGCCCAGCAGCTTCATCACCTCGAACAGGGCCTTGCCGTAGTGGCCGAAGGCCACCGCACCGTGGTGGGGATAGCCCTTCTGCACCAGCACGTGGCGGTAGAAACGGCCCATCTCCGGAATGGCGAAGACGCCGATGCCGCCGAAGGAGCGGGTCTTGACGGGCAGGACCTCGCCCTGGGCGATGTAGGAGCGCAGCTTGCCCTGGCTGTCGCACTGCAGGCGGTAGAAGGTGATCTGGGAGGGAGCGATGTCGCCCTCCAGGGTGCCGCGGGTGAAGTCGGGGTCGGAGCCCTTGGGCTCCAGCAGGCGGTGCTGGATGAGCTGATACTTCACGGCCCGGTCGGCGCACAGCTTGCAGCTGGGGGTGTTGCCGCAGTGGAAGCCCATGAAGGTGTCGGTGAGCTGATAGGGGAACTTACCCTCGATGTCCTCGTGGTACAGGTCGGCGGGGACGGAGTTGTTGATGTCCAGCAGGGTGACGGTGTCGCCGGAGACGCACATGCCGATGTACTCGGACAGAGCGCCGTAGATGTCCACCTCGCAGGAGACGGGGATGCCCCGGCTCACCAGGCGGGAGTTCACATAGCAGGGCTCAAAGCCGAACTCCTTGGGGAAGGCGGGCCAGCACTTGTCGGCAAAGGCCACGTACTCCCGGGCGCCCTTGTGCTCCTCCGCCCAGTCCAGCAGGGTGACCTCCAGCTGGGCCATGCGCTCGTTCATCTCGGGGTAGTAGCGGCCCTCGCCCATCTCCTTGGCCATGTCGGCGCAGATCTCGGGGATGCGGGGGTCGTCCTTGTGGGCCTTGTAGGCCACCAGCAGATCCAGCTCGGAGTTCTCCTCGATCTCCACGCCGATCTCATACAGACCCTTGATGGGGGCGTTGCAGGCAAAGAAGTCCTGGGGACGGGGGCCGAAGGTGATGATCTTCAGCTTGGACAGGCCGATGAGGGCGCGGGCGATGGGCACATAGTCCTGGATCATGGCGGCGATGTCCTCGGCGGTGCCCACGGGGTACTCGGGGATGTAGGCCTTCAGGTGGCGCATGCCCAGGTTGTAGGAGCAGTTGAGCATGCCGCAGTAGGCGTCGCCCCGGCCGTCGATCAGGTCCTTGCCGGTCTCCTCGGCGGCGGCGGCGTACATGACGGGGCCGTCAAACTTCTGGGCGATGAGGGTCTCGGGGGTCTCGGGGCCGAAGTTGCCCAGGAACACCACCAGGGCGTTGCAGCCGGCGGCCTTCACCTCGTCCACGGCCTTGAGCATGTCCTTCTCGTTCTCCACGGTGGTCTTGCACTCGTAGATGTCCACGCCCTTGGCCTGGCAGGCGGCCACCACCGCGGCGCGGCGGCGCTCCGACAGGGAGATGATGAAGCAGTCCCGGGACACCGCGATGATGCCCAGCTTTACAGTGGGAATGTTGGTCAGCATAATGTTCTCACACCTCTTTTAAAATTGAGCCGGTTCAGATGAGCCCGGCAATGTCAATGTTTTCTCCGTCCAGGCGCACGGGCGCGCCCTGGGCGGCCTCGCTGCTGTCCTTGTGGGCCAGCAGCCACTTGTTCCGGGCCCACAGGCACTGGTCCTCCTGGTTGCCCGCCAAAATGGCCGGCTTGTCCAGGTTGGTGCCCTTGGGCAGGACGATGGCCACCTGGAAGCCCTCCCCCGCCTTGGCGGAACAGGGGGCGTAGTGCAGGGTGGTGGCGTACACCTCCACCAGGGTGCCGGCGGGGCACAGGAAGGCCTCCACCTTGCCGGTGTCCAGACGGCCGTCCGCCATCTCCTCCCGCTTGGCCAGCAGGAGGATAAAGTCCTGAACGCCCACGTTCAGCTCGCTGTCCCGGTGGTACTCCAGGCAGTTGAGCTTGGTGTTGTGGCCGTTGCACCAGCCGATCTGGATGGGCATGCCGCCGTAGGCCCGGTCGGACAGCTCCCCGCACACGGGCAGAGCCATGAGCTCGGACTGCTCCGGGACGTACTCGGTCCCCTCCGGGACCGGGGTCACCCGCTCCAGGGTGTCCAGCAGCCCGGTCAGGTCGTAGCCGGTGAGCACCTGTCCGTACTTGGAGAAGGACGGATCAAAGACAGATTGAATGGTCATAAGCATTCACCTCAAGTTTGGGAGCGCACTCCCGCAAATTGTGCCAGCGCGGCCTCGCACAGCCGCTGGCTGATGGGAAAAAACAGCTGGGCGGCGGGCCCCACCAGAAAGGCGCAGATCACAGTGCCCAGTCCCACCACGCCCCCCAGGGCCAGACCCACCAGGGCGAAGGTCAGGTCCACCCCGATCCGCACCGGCCCGAAGGGTTTTCGCAGCTTGTCGCTGAGCACCACCGCCACCAGGTCGTTGGGGCCGGTGCCCGCCTGGGAGCGGATGACGATGGTCATGCCGAAGGCCAGGATGACGCACCCGGCCACCAGCAGCGCCAGCCGCAGGGGCAGAGGCAGCCCCCCGTGGATCACCGGGGACAGCCAGAGGGTATACACATCAATAATGGGACCGCCCAGGGCCATGCACAGCACGGTGCCGATTCCCACATAGGAGCGGTCCACCGCCAGCAGCACCAGCAGAATGACCAGCGACACCAGCAGGTGAGTCCGGCCGTGGGTCATGGCGGCGAAGGCCGGCCAGGGGATTCCCCGGAACAGGCCCTGTACAAAGACGTTGAAGGGGTCGGAGCCCAGATCGCTCTGGAGAAACAGGGTCACGCCCAGATGGGCGACGCACAGCCCCGCCAGCAGCAGGACTACCCGGACGGCCAATTCCCGGCGCGTCCAGCCCTTCACGGCTCGTCCTCCGGCGCAGGCGGGTCCGGCTTTTTCTCCCGGTTGGCCCGGCACTGCTTGAAGTAGCGGAACAGGGAGTAGCCGCAGAACGCGGCGCCGGCCAGGCCCAGAATCCCGCCCCCGGCATAGGCCGCCCAATCGGGCATGTCGCTCCCTCCCCCCAGCTGGGTGGAGATGAGCTTGTAAGCCATATAGATCAGATACAGCCCCACAGCCAGCCGGAAGACCAGCCGGGTCTGTTCACCCCAGTTTTCCAAGAAAATTCCCCCTTACAGCAGCGCGGGGAAGATCCCCTTCAAAGCGGGGTAGATCTGTCTGAACTGCTGGTACCGCGCCTCGTACCGGGCTGTGAGCTCGGGATCGGGGGTCACGGTCTGGGCCACCTGGACCAGCTTGGAACAGACCTCCTCCACGCTGGAGTAGGCCCCGCAGGCCACCATGGCCAGCATGGCGCCGCCCATGCCCGGCCCCTGCTCGGAGACGGGCAGCTCCAGCTCCAGTCCCAGCACATTGGCCAGGATGGTCCGCCACAGGGGGCTCTTGGCTCCGCCGCCGCACAGCTTGCTGCGCCGGATGTCCAGGCCCAGGGAGCGGGCCACCTCCAGGCTGTCCCGGATGGCGAAGGCGACGCCCTCCAGCATGGCCTGGGTCAGGTCGGAGCGGGTGGTGTCCATGGTCATGCCCACAAAGGTGCCCCGGGCGTTGGTGTCGTTGATGGGAGAGCGCTCCCCCATCAGGTAGGGCAGGAAAAATACGTGGTTGTTCCCCAGCTTGTCCGGGGTGATGGGGGCCTGCTCGGCCCCGTAGTCCTTGGTCTGGAAGATGTCCTCCATGAGCCACTTGTTGCAGCTGGCCGCCGAGAGCATGCACCCCATCAGGTGGTAGTGGCCGTCCGCGTGGGCAAAGGCGTGAAGGGCGTTGTTGGGGTCCACCCCAAACTTTCCGCTGGAGATGAAGATGGTGCCCGAGGTGCCCAGAGAGATGTTGCAGGCCCCGTCTCCCACCGTGCCGGTGCCCACAGCGGCGGCGGCGTTGTCCCCCGCTCCGGCGCACACCTTTACATCGGGGGAGAGCCCCAGCTGAGCGGCGACGTCGGGCTTGAGGGTGCCAACCGCCTCATAGCTCTCAAAGAGCTTGGGCATCTGGTCCTCCGTGAGGCCGCACAGGTCCAGCATCTCCTTGGACCAGCACTTGTGCTCCACATCCAGCAGCAGCATGCCGCTGGCGTCGGAGTAGTCGGTGCAGTGGACCCCGGTGAGGATGTAGTTGATGTAGTCCTTGGGGAGCATCACCTTTTTGATGCGGGCGAAGTTCTCCGGCTCGTGCTCCCGCATCCACAGCACCTTGGGGGCGGTGAAGCCGGCAAAGGCGATGTTGGCCGTCCAGGCGGACAGCTTGTCCTTGCCCACGGTCTGGTTGAGGTAGTCCACCTCCCGGGCGGTGCGGCCGTCGTTCCACAGGATGGCCGGGCGGATCACCTGGTCATGCTCGTCCAGCACCACCAGGCCGTGCATCTGCCCGCCGGCGCCGATGCCCGCCACCTGGCCGGCGTCGA
>ERZ779866.3756-NODE-3756-length-11976-cov-3.035148_pt1 | contig 11976 bp, 13 predicted proteins | sample MGYA00511248_ERZ779866 | MGnify/ENA primary metagenome ERZ779866 (study PRJEB29588, sample SAMEA2155758) | human gut metagenome | biome: human gut; feature: human-associated habitat; material: faeces | place: Denmark | collected 2008/2010 ... | reverse complement strand
AGATGACCGGCCCCCTATCGCCGCACTTGAGGGCCAGGGCGCACAGCAACATCAGCGGGCTGAGCAGCACGACTGCGGGGAGCGAGACGGCGATGTCCATCGCCCGCTTGAGCAGCAGGTACTCCGGCGCGGGCTTGCTGCGCCTCGCCCGGCAAATCGGCACCGAGAACGAGCGGATGTGCTCCGCTCCGGAGATGATGACATCGCCCGTGTGCGGCACGAAGTAACACGCCTTGTTCTTCTCCACGCAGTACTTCACGATGCCGTTGCGCAGCGTGGCGCTCACGCCGCTGACAAATACCGCCTCGTAGTCCTCCATGATCCGCATCAGTTTCTGGATGTCCTTAAAACTCCGGCTGCCCGACGTTTCCTTCTCATAAGGGAGATCGTGAACGTTTTCCTCATCCCACTGCACGGTGCGCTCCACGCTCCAGCGCTCGGCAAAAAAGCGTATCTCCTCCAGCTTGCGCAGGTCGCTCTCATCCCGATAGATCACCACCGTGCGCTTGGGCTTGTGCAGGGAAAAGTACAGCCGGTTGGCTAAGATCGTCCAGCCCGCGCTGAACAGCGCCTGCACCGCCGCGCAGCCGAATCCCGCCAGCGGATTGATCAGCCTCCGCGCCAGCGCACAGGCCAGCAGATAGGTAAGGCCCAAACTGATCAGATTGGACAGCACCTGCCCGTAGAACAGATCGCCCACATGCAGCAGTCCCACCCGGTAAGCGCTGTAGATACGACTAAGCATCAGCAGCGATACCGCATAGAACGCGTATACCGAAATATTCACCGCTCCAAATACTGCTCCAGCTGCGATATGCCTGTAGAACAGCCACCAGCAACTGACGAAAAGCAGCACGGTAATTCCATAGTGCATCAGCACCATGCCCCGCATCATCAGCGACTTTTTCATCGCCTTCACGTTTTCCAACCCCTCTGTCGTATCTCTTGAGCCTCAGCTTTCCTTGGCCTATTCCCCGAATCCCCCGTCCGTTTCCATACATCGAACCGCGCAAATCTCCAAATGAACTTTTTAATCAAGTGGTTCGATGTATGAAAGCGAATATTCTTAGAAAACCGCCGCGCATGGAACTAATCGGCAAAGACGCCCGCGAAACCGGCGATTGAATGTCTGAAGTCGCTGGTCAGCGGAAATCTTGTGCAACCTCTACAAACAACGTCCTGAATTATCACCTGTATTTTGTGTAACTCGTGGACAACTTGCATCCATCGGAGATTCTCCTACTCAGCATCTCCGCTTGTAACATTCAGAACATGCAAGATCAGGCTAGGCATCTAGTCCCGTAAGCTTCCCCGCACATTCAAACCCACATCGTCTTTCTAACTCACTGTAGGTTCGTTGCATACATGTCGGCCGTCGCACAAGATCGTGGCTATCTGTAGCTACAAAATCAATCAAGCCATCCTTTAGCCACTTATCAATGCAAAGATCCTTAAAAAAACCGCGTCTCTTTATAATAGAGGCGCAGTTCAGCTGATAATCCACATCAAATTTTTCTTTGATACGATATGCTCCCAAACCAAACATGCAACTGTATCGTTCAATATGCGCCAGAATAGCTTTGTATCCAGTATCCCGTACCAATGACAATGCTTGCTTCATCTCAGCCATGGTAATATCCGGCACAAACTCTATCAGAATAATGTTAGAGTCTGCTAAGGTTGGCAGCTTCCGCTCCTGCGCAAAGCGTTCCATCGCCGGTGTATATAAGATCTCAGCACCTTCAAACAAGGAAATCTCATATTCCATCTGCTTGCAGTACGCCCGTGCCTCTGCTAACCCTTGAGCCAGCTTATCCTGGGGAAATGGGTAAATTCCCGGGGTCGCATGGGGCGTGGCAAATAAGCACGTGATCCCATCCGCATTGGCAGCGTCCAACATGCGATACATGTCCTCAGGCGTCCTGGGCCCATCATCCACGCCATACACAAAATGTGCGTGGATATCCGTGAATCCTCGCATCATTTTCTGCCTGCCTTATGATTTCCCGACACGCCATCATGTTGGTCGTAGTAGTAGTAGGACTTGTAGTAATACTTTCTGCCCAGATAGTTATCGAAGGGAACCATGTTCAGTACCGTTCCCAATATGGGAGAACCGGCCTGTTCCAGTTGTTCCTTTACGCTGAGCAATTCTTGCCGCCGTACACTATTGTGGTTCACCACAATAAGCGTACCATCACAAGACTTGGAAATTTCAGCAGCGTCAATCACCACTCCCAAAGGCGGTGCATCCACAATGACATAATCCACTTGTTGTGCTAGATTAGCAAGCAACGTATCAAAGCGCGGTGAAACCAGCAGTGGCAATGGATTGGATACTTCCCGCCCTACTGGAATAATATATGCACCGCTGATATTCGTAGGATAGATGATCTGTTCTTCCTCCGCCATACCAGCTAACCAATGGGAAAGCCCCCAAGCCTCATCGTTATTTTCAAATTCCAATTCATATTGAGATGTAATCATGCTGCGGCGTAAGTCAGCATCCACCAGTGCCACGGTTTTTCCCAGCCGTGCCATGGTACGCATAATATTCATGGAAACAAAGGATTTCCCTTCGGAAGCATGACAGCTGGTAACCATCACACGATGTACATTTTCCCCAGAAAAGGAAAGATTCGTGCACAGGGTATTGATTGCTTCCCTTGCGGCATAGCTCAACGCTGGAAAGCGTTTAATCGTTATCTGGTTCATACTTCCCTCCTGGATTGCTTCTTACGTCTCTTCCCGTTGCTATCCTGATCCTCCACCGGAATCACCGCCAGGGTCACCAGACCAGTATAGCGGCGAATGTCTTCAGACGTCTTATAGGTATCGTTGATCAGCATACGCACGGTAATAATACCTGCAGCCAGAATTCCGCCAAGCAGAAAACCTAGCATAATATTCCGGGTCTTGTTGGGGCTCACCGGGTTACTGGGCACCAGAGCTGTGGACATAATATTTGGCTTATCCGTAGCCATGGTATCCGCAATGTATTGGCTCGCCACTTCCGCATACTCGTTGGCAATGGCTGCTGCCTCCGTGGGAGACGGAGAAGTAACCGTAATATCCAGCATACGGGTATCCGAAGCATTCACCACGGAAAGCATGTTCTTCATTTGAGAATAGCTATACGGGAGATTGAGATTGGAAATAACTGCCTCATGGACTTCCCACATCTGGAAGACCTTGATATAGTCACTGGTAAGTGCCGTACCAATCTGCAGATCGGACATATTAATGGCTGAATCCCGACGGCTGAGTACATAGATCGTGGATGTAGCCTGATACAGCGGCGTAACAAAATACGTCGTGTACACGCCGAAGGCGATGGCAAAGGCCACCGCAAAGCAGATAATCATCTTCCATCCTGCCAGCAGGCGATACATCAGCTCTACCAGGTCAATGGTTGCCGCATCCTCGGGCTGCGCCTGAGGAATCGTTGCCGCGCTTAGCCTCTTCTGTTGATCTGACATTCTTGCTTCTCCGATCTGAGGTTATACTTAGTGTTCTCCAACAGCAGTTCACAGCGAAAAGGCAGCTCGAGTCAACCCTCTCGCTGCCTTTTCGTTCAGAACCGTTACAGCTTTATTTGCTTACGATAGCCATGAGCGTTTTGCCATTCTGAATGGCCAGCACGGTCTCCGCATCCAGTTTTACCTGAATACCGGAACCCTGCCCATCTGCCACGCCAACGCCTTCATAAGCGATCCATTCCACCGTCCATGTACCATCCTCAGCGATGGTCACAAAGCCAATCATAACCACTACTTCCTGCCCCGCTTCATAAGGGGTAGAAAAATACATTGTAGCGGTTACATCGCCATATTCCTCTTCGTAGTTGCCCGCTACCAGGGGAATCAACTCATAGACCTTCAGATCCTGGGTACCGAGCATTTCGGTGAGATCAACGGGATTGCCTTCGCTGTCCTTAACTTCTCCGAAGTATTCCACCACTGTAGTAGCAGCCAGCGCGCTAATTTCTTCTTCACACACCGTGACAGCTTGCTGGTAATCGGGATGATCTTCCGGCACGGGCTCAATATACAGTGATGCATCCCCGGGCATATTTTCAGCGGCAACCTCAATTTGAGTCATATCTTCCGTTGTCTTGCTGGGAACATACTCAGCCAACGCTGCCACATTCAGGCACAGGACCAAAGCAAGTACCAGACATACCATCTTTTTCATTGTTGATAATCTCCTTTCATCAAGGCGCATAGTTATTGCTGCGTCTATCGCAAACACCTTGATAGGCGTTTACTTCATTTCTTCATAGAATAATGTCAGCACCGCTTCCTGTAGCGATGCTTCATCCACCGTAAACTGCATGAAACCGTCCGCACCGACCTCATGAACTCCCTCCGGTTTTATCACTGGCTCCCGCTCATAATCTTTTGCGGCCCATGCTTCATTGATCAGGCGGCCCCGGCTCATGTTGGTAGTCAGATAGGGCGTAAGGGCATCGTAGAGCGTACCAACAAAGTCTGCGTCTTCATTTTGCTTAGCATCCATCAGCGTGGTCAGTTCTGCCATGTATTGCTCTTGCCGCACCATACGGGATTCATTGGTACCTATGCCTACGCTATGCCGTCCCCGCACAAATATTTCCGCTTGGTCCCCGGTCAATGTAAGGGTTTTCCCCTTTGTCATGGTTGGATCCAAGGCAGAAAAATCATCTTCCAGCGTAACGGTAACGCCGCCTACCAGGTCATTGAGCTCGGAAATGCCATCCAAATTCATAGCCAGATAGAAATCAATGGGCGTGTTCAGCAGCAGATTGGATACCGCCTCCACCGCAAGCTCACAGCTTTGCTCTCCCCCATCGCCAAAGCCATGGGAAAGGCTGATCTGCGCGGTTCGTATGCCTGAACGATCCCCCAGGACGCCTAACACAGTGATGGGCGTCATGGTGTCCCGGTCGATTTGCAGCTGGGATACCGTCTTGTTAGATGAATCAATAACGATCAGTCGCAAAAAGTCTGCCTGTCCGCCATTACGATTGCCGACGCGTTGTTGATCCGTTGGACGATCAATGCCCATCAGTAGTATTGTTGTCAGGTTCTTCTTGGGTTGATAGGCGATGCAGTCGATTTCGATGCTCTGTGCACTGCTTTGCGGCTGCACATATTCGCCCCGAGCCTCCGGTTGATTTCCGTTTGTCTCCAGCCACCGCCCTCCTTGGTAAAGCAGCAGCAGAGCGACAACGACTCCCGCGAGTAGCCCACCAATCTTGGCGCGCTCCATGCTGCGATAGTTCCTTTTCAAGTTGTCGCCTCCGCTTATACGCAGTGCCCTGCGCTCATTAGTTTCTCCGTTCCACTGAAGCCATGGAGCCGTTCCCGGCGCTACGAAACTCTCGCTTCCTGATTGGCTTCATCGGCATCTTTCGGAATGTCATGCCGGTCAGAGGAATCGCTTTCGCCAGGCAACATTATCTGCGTCTGATCGTTTACTGCGTCGATGAGCTCAAAGCCCAACCACACCTTCACCTGGCGCCCGTTGAATTCCAGCACAACCTGTCCGCTTCTCCCACGCCTGTCAATGCGAAGGATCTGTCCTTCCAGGTCTTTCAAGGGTCCGCTAACAATGCGAATTTTATCGCGCTCCTTGTACGCTTTGGAAAAGCCCAGCAGTCCATCGCACTGGAACAGCCATGCCGCAAACTTCTCATCCTCCCCGGCCAATTGCCATTGCCGGTTTTCACCGGTGGTCAGTAGGCGAAGCACATGCTCCCTGGGAAATGTGGCATAGGGCTCCGCACTGCATTCCGCCTGGAAAAAAACATATCCCGGCAGCAGTGGAACCGTCTCCCGGAGCTTTCTTCCTTGTACCGTCTTGTGTTTTTCTTGCCGGGCAATCAGCGTCCGAACCCCTGGACACATTACCTCTATGCCTCGGGCCACAAGGCGTTCTTTCCCTGTTGTACAGAACAAGCATCCGTAGCAGAGCTTTTCTTCCTTGCGTTCAGACATATATAGCTTCGCCCTCCGATTCCAAACCGGTTTCACGGTTTTTCCGGCTATGTCGCCCCTATGTCCCAGTTGCCATCTGTGCGACTGAGCCCTCAGCGCGCACTTCCCTGCAGCCGGTTGTCCTCCACCCTATGGAATGGAATAGAAAAAGCAGCCATTCCGTGCAATATTGAGTCCCTGCTCATCGACGGCTTACTGCTTCCCTATAGCTTGATTCATCAACTCCTACTGTACAAGCCTGTGTTTTTGATCTGCTAACCAGGTGGAGTGTGGCCTTGTGTCGTAAAATTATCCATTATATGAAAATTAGTTGAGACCTTATAGCACAAAGAGTTGAATGCGATGCTGGCTTTAAGAATCCAAGGGGAAATGCATGCTACACGGATGAATAATATTTATAGATATGTTATTAATGGAAAAATGAAAAACCAGATAGAGCAAAAATCGACAAAGAAATCGCATCAACTTAGCCCTCAAAATTGCAGGATTTATCCTGCACTTCAGCAAAGCAAAAAAAGATAAGCCGTCAAAACAGCCGTCAAGAATGGAGGAACAGGAGGGCTGAATTTGAACTTTCTGAAGGGAGGGTTCTACCGTGCCAAGACACGGGGAGAATATTTACAAACGTCGTGATGGCCGATATGAAGGCCGTTACGTGATTGGAAAAACTACCACAGGAAAGACAAAATTTGGCTACGTGTATGGCTATTATTATGCGCAAGTAAGGAAAGAACTTTTGCAAAGGAAGGCCATGCAGCCTCAGAAAGCTGCCTCAGCTTCCTCTGCGCACCGAATTACGGTTCAGGAATGGATAATGCACTGGTTGGAAAATGAGCTGCTTGGAAGCGTAAAGCCATCTTCCTATCATACGTACATGCAGCAGATTCAGCATCATGTGCTGCCGTCACTGGGAGCATACTTGCTTTCTGAGTTAACTCCCAGCCATATTCATGCGTTTATTTGCCAAATGCAAGGAGTGGGATTTGCTTCAAGTACCATTCACGGCGCTTACCGGCTGTTGGCCTCCTCCCTCCGCTTTGCCCTGGAGGAGGGCATAATACAAAAAAATCCCTGCCGCAAAATACGCATAGGGAGCCAAATTCGAAACGAACAGCGTGTACTTACACGAAAAGAGCAGGCAAGCGTTCGAAGCGCTGCAGGCAGTTTGAAAGAGCTGCCAGTTCTTCTAGGTCTTTATACCGGAATGCGTCTGGGAGAAATTTGTGCGCTTCAATGGTCAGATATTGACTGGGAGAAGAAAAGTATCACAGTGAAGCGGACTGCACAGCGAATCGCCTTATCCCAACGGGCCCATGGCTCGAAAACTGGAGTTATGATCGGTACTCCTAAGTCCAAGCGTTCCCGCAGAGTGCTTCCGGTTCCGGAATTCCTTCTACAAATGCTACGTCAAGCCATGCAGGCGATTGTTGATCCAAACACTTTCATTTTTGGAACAAAGGGACGAGCTGCAGAGCCCAGAACACTGCAACGGCATTTCGCTATATTAATGAAGAAACTACACATTACAAATGCACATTTTCATACGCTCCGCCACAGCTTTGCAACGCGTCTGTTGGAATTGGGGGTAGATATACAGACAATCAGTACGCTTCTAGGCCACAGTTCAATTCGTGTCACTTTGGATTTCTACGCCCATAGTCTTACAGATCAGCAGCAAGCCGCGATCAGATTGTTGAGCGCCTGCTAAGAAAATAAGCCGTCATAAGCCGTCCCAGGAAATGCGGACTTTAGTTGGAAAATATTTTTAAAAAAATTAAATACAACTAATACCCTGCATCCTGTGATTTTACACTGTGATGTTACTTTTCGTGCTGTTTTTTTACCGAATTCATTCAGTAATTCCCATTGACATTGCTCTCGAGATTCTTTATAATGAATTCCGTGGTATATGGAAGAGGATACCATATATTCTCTTTCTGTTTGTCGTGAAATGGATAATTTTATGATAATATATTTCTTTTTCACCACATCATACATTAGCTTTCGCTGCTGTCCAGGTGAAAAGGAATACTGTCATCGCCTCCATATCATTATACTAAATAAATATTTTTATAAATAACTGTACCATAATTCTACATTTATTGCAAGAGTTTACACGGTTTTTTTACAATGTAAGTGCATCGACAGAAAATTAGGCAAGTTATACTTTTAGGCCACGAGCCTGCCTGGACTCGAAAGAGACTACTCACACCCAAATACAGCTTGATGTGCTTGCCATTGGATCGAGTAATATAGGCATCCATCCCCTGGATAAAATTATTCGGTGAACTCTCCATCTATAAGCATCCGCAAAGCATGCGTTTCTTTTTTCCAGTCCTTCGAAGAAACCTTCACATGCGGCGTTGTTAGGCAAGCGGTCCTTTTGACATGGGATATGCGAGTTCTCCTTCCTTCATATGCTTGATCCACCCTGACCAGCGATCATGGCGACATCTATCTGAATGCACGGTCGTGGAATAGCCAGACAGCAAATCAGAACTAACTGTTCCTACATGCGATTGACTAGATCGGGATTAGACTACTTTTGAACATATGAAAATAAATCAGCAAGGCCACCTCTATCCCCCGCCCCAACTTCTTCTGTGGTGGGGGATTATTAAGCGCTTTCGATTCCTCTGCAGCGTTCTTCTTGTGGCCCTGCTGCATACGGTAATTTGCTCTGCCCCATTCTGACAATAAAATATGGAGTGTCCTTGGCAGGATATTTCTATCCTTTAAGGGCACTCCAAACATGCCAAACAAAATATAGACGAGTGTACTAATCTGTATCAGTAGCTTAACCGCATCCCCACACCCGGCCAAAAGCGAGCTAACAATGCTTCTTCCAGCTTTATCCAGTATTCTATGATCTTTCATCTGTTGGATAATTTCTTCCGTTCCTGCACAAACATGTAAAAGTTCTTCCCAGCTTTCCATTTGCCTCGATAGCTCTTGCTGTCCCGTACGCATGTGATTGACATCAGTGGAACCTCAAAAAGCACTTAATATGCCCATGGCTTTTTTCGTCGGTTCTCTTCACACATGTCCGTTTCAGTCCCTCATGACCATCCGTTACGGAATAGTAGCCTCGCCCCCCTCTCGGAATTGAAGCGGGCTTAATCCCAACATTTTCTTGAATGTGGCACTGAAATAGGCGCTATCTGGATATCCTACCATTTCAGCAATCTCATAGATCTTCAAATTGGTATTGCACAGTAGCTCGCAAGCTTTTTGCATCCTGTATTTTTGCATCCATTCACTGAAGGAGCAGCCTGTTTCAGCTTTGAAAATCTGATGAAGATATGTTTTGGAAATACCAACAGCTTGAGCCGTGGTTTCAACAGAGACTGGCTCCGCATAGTGCGTGCGCATGTAGTCAATGGCTTGCCGTATCTTTCGGCTAACGCTTCCCTTTTGCTCTTGGCGGAGCTCACTATACCGTTGGTAGAAGCCAGACAAATCTGTATGACATTGTAAATAGATTGTTATCCCTTCGTCTGATTTCTGTTGCTCTCGAATTCTTGCAAGCGTTGGCCGTACATCTGCATCCTCCGTACACAGCAGCAGCCAATATGCTTGGTCTGTCCCATTTGCGGTGATATAACCAGGAATTTGGGAAAGCTGAACAGGATACTCCACTGCTTGTATTTGTATAAGTGTATACCAGCCAACCTTATTCTCAAATATACCTGCACTGATATAGGCATTAAGCTCCTCTTGCGACATCGTCAGCGTGAGCATTTGCTGAAGCAGCAATTCACATAAGCGCTGTCTCTTGCCCTGCCTGTCAGCCGTTTTATCCAAAGCCTGAAGGGAACGTTGAACAGCGGCGTTTAGTTCCTCGTCTGTGCAGGTATGCTTCAGCAGGTAATCATCCGCACCGAGACGTAGTGCCTCGCGTACCAAAGCATATTCTTCAAAGCAGCTCAGGACAATGAAGCGGCAGGATTTCCCGCTCTCCTTCACCTGTCTGATAACTTCAATCCCATCCATGACAGGCATTTTAATATCAATCAGCACCAAGTCCGGTGAGCGTTCATTGATCATCCGCAAAGCATCGCTTCCGTTATTGGCCTGGCCAATTACATGGCAGTCTGGTCGCAGGCGGCCCAACCGTTCGATCATGTCCATGCGCGCGATGGCTTCATCGTCAACTACTAGTACTTTCCGAAGGTTCATTTTCCCTCACCTCAGCTTTAATCATGGGAATCCGCATTTTTACGCAGGAACCCTTCCCCACGGTGCTTTCTATCGTTATCCCCTGGGCACATGAAATGTGATCTAGTTTTAGCATGTCCATGGTAAAATACCGTATGCGCGCATCCACGTTTGCAATGCCAATGCTTGTAAAAAACTTTGGATTATCCTCTGTGCCATGCAGGAGCTGTGCTACTTTTTCCGGTGGAATCCCAACGCCGTTATCCTCAATAGCGATCTCAATAAATGCCCCCTTGACGCACACTGTTACGGCAATACTTCCTCCCTGATTGGGAACGATACCATGAAAAAGGGAATTCTCTACAATCGGTTGAATTGTGAAGCCGGGAATTAAGCAGTTCATCGCCTGAGGGTCCAAGTTCTCCACAACTTCCAAAGGTAAATCGTAGCGTAACTTTTGAATTTTCATATAGTCGCGGACCAGCTGCATTTCCCTGGCAATGGTAATAAATCTCGTTCTTTCAAAGCTGGCTTGCAGCAAATGAATCAACGCTGAAATAGCAGTCTGTACATCTGCGCTTCGATCCACTCGCGCCAGGTAACGAATGGAATTAAGCGTATTATATAAGAAATGCGGGCTAACCTGCGCACGCAATGCCTGCATCTCCATATCCTTTTTTCGTCTTTCTTCCAAAGAAACCTTATCTACCAGCTGGCAAATATGGGCCACCATGCTATTAAAGCCCGAGATTAACCTCCGCGTTTCCGATTGCCCGCAAAGCGGCAGCTGTATAGAGAAATCTCCGGATGAAACGGCATCCATAGCCTCCGTAACATTCATGAGCGGGCGGAAAGCGTGATGGATGCAAAGGCTGGCCGCTGCAATAAAAATAGCAATGGTCAGCAGCGAAGCAAGCAGCAATGGCGGAAGATACGTACTAACACCACGCATTAGCACGGTCATCGGCACCGTCATGACCAGCTGCCAGTTTGAGATTTTTGAAATGGCTGAAAGCAGCATCTCACCCTGATATTCCATCCGGGCATTTTCCCCTGATGCCGCCAATTTTTGCAGCGTGTCATTGGTGAGCGTATATCGGGCATCATCCTGCTGCCTGTACATACTGACGCCATTGGCATTGTAAAGCTGTAATTGGCCACCATCAAACAGGAGGTCCTGAATAAAAACATTATCCAGCAAAGTTGCGTCTATATCCATCATCACCCATCCAATCAGCTCTCTTGGATATGTCGTAGAGTAAATTGGATGCTGATACGTAAAGACCATCGCTTTTACTGGATAAGTTAATATACAAGCTGTATAGCAACGGAAACAGGTTAAACGTTAAATAAGCAATAAGAAACGGCGCCAGAAACACATAGGGCCATACTTTTTTGGGCATGTTCGTCCCTCCATAAAGGCAACGGGGCAGGTTTTCTGCCCCGCTGCCCACTTTTGTTTATTTCGTAAACGTAGGAATCTTACTGATTAAGTCGTCTTCTGCCGCATCCAGCAGCTCTTCCACCGTGCCTTCGCCGTTCTCCAATGCCTTGCAGTAGAATTTCATAGTCTCAATAAAGGCACCGTCCTCCAGCTCGCACTTTTTCACGGTCATCTCTTCCATAACCTTCAAGTAATAATCCGCGATAATCTGTCCACCCAAGAACTCATCGGGCTGATAAATGTAATCCGCAGTATAGGCACTCTGCAAGCCCGGATAGAAGTGGATGAGCTCATACTTGTTCTGTGCGCCTTGCGGTGAAAGCTCATATTTCATCCATGCCGCCACAGCATCCTTGTTGGGGCTACCGTTATACATGCACCACCAAATACCGCCCC
>ERZ779866.3755-NODE-3755-length-11977-cov-2.936085_pt1 | contig 11977 bp, 8 predicted proteins | sample MGYA00511248_ERZ779866 | MGnify/ENA primary metagenome ERZ779866 (study PRJEB29588, sample SAMEA2155758) | human gut metagenome | biome: human gut; feature: human-associated habitat; material: faeces | place: Denmark | collected 2008/2010 ... | reverse complement strand
CTGGGTCTGTCAAGACCGTTCAAGCCGCCCTCTGGAGGCCATTCACCGGACCCGTTGCGTCCCGCTCCCACCATCCGGGACTCTCTTTGGCTCAGGGCTAACCGGTTACTTCTCTCCATCACAGGTTTATAAGGTATTTGCTTGCCTGTCATTATACGCATCTGGGCCGGAATTGTCAACCCCCTTTTTTGGTCGGCGCAAAAAGGCGAACTTGGTCTCAGAACATATTACCGCTAAAAAGATAAGGGCAAAGCCCGCCACCATGACGGGATTCAACGCCTCCTCCCCCACCAAAACAGAGCTCAAGACACCAAAAGGAGCCTCCAAAGAGAGGAGGACTGCCGCGGTAGCAGGCGCAGTGTACTTCTGCCCGATATTCTGAAAGAGGAGCCCGCCGCAGGAGGCAAAAATCACCAGGTAGACCAGACCAAAGACCGCTCCGCTGGACAGGTCCTTGGGAAAGGGTTCCCCAAACACCAGAGCCCCCGCCCAGCTCCAGAGCGCGAAAAAGATAAACTGAAGAATGGTAAGGAGGAAGATATCCCGGCCCTGGGCACAGCGGTTCACCACCACGATATGGGCGGCGAAGAAGAAGCCGCACACCAATGTCAGGGCGTCTCCCAGCCCCATCGTGAGGCTCCCCCCCTCTCCAGAGAGGGAGACCAAGCCGATACCGGCCACGCAGGTCACCGCGGCCAGAATATTCCAGCCGTCCGGGCGCCGCCGGGATACCGCCCAATTGAGGAAAGGGACAATCACGCAGTAGACTGCAGTCAGAAAAGCATTCTTCCCTGAGGTGGTCCTCTCTAGGCCAAACGTCTGAAAGGCATAGGCCAAAAAGAGCATCGTACCAGCGGCGAGTCCACCGGTCAGATAACTCCGGTCCAAGTGCCGCCAAGACCTCCAGAACACCAGAGATAGCACCAGGGCGGCGGCAGTAAACCGAAAGGCCAGCAGATAGAGAGGTGTAAAGCTGTCCAGTGAGTTTTTCATCACCACAAAAGCGGTCCCCCAGATGACTGGGGCCGCTAACAGCATAGGTTTAGCTAATTTTTTCAGGGTAGATTCGTTCATGGTTGCGTTCCCTCCGCGGACATGGTAAGATATTGTCTGCTGAGCGGGTCGTGTCTTGGCAGTCTGGGCGCCCCGCTTTAGACATGGTGCGATTTGGGAAGAGGAGGAATGAAATGCCCAAACTGACGCGGGATTTTTTCCGCCGGGATACCCTGGAGGTCGCCCAGGCTCTGCTGGGAACATATCTGATCCGCCGGATGGGGGATACCCTGCTCTGCGGCCGGATCGTGGAGACAGAGGCCTATATCGGCGCGGTTGACAAAGCCTGCCATGCCTATGGAGGCCGGCGAACGCCCCGTGCCGAGACCCTTTACGGCCCTCCCGGAACGGCCTACGTCTACCTGATCTATGGAATGTATCACTGCCTTAATTTTGTTACAGAAGAGGAGGGCGTGGCCGCTGCGGTGCTCCTCCGGGGCCTGGAGCCGGTGGAAGGTACCGAAGCCATGGCGCAAAACCGCTACGGCCGAAGCCTGCCGGAGCTGACCCCCTACCAGCGGAAAAACTTCCTCAATGGTCCAGGCAAGGTCTGCCAGGCCATGGCCATCACCCGGGCCCAGAACGGCTTGGGCCTCACTGGAAACGAACTTTTCCTCTGGGATGCTGGTGAGGCGGCGGGCACTGTCCACAGGGGAACGCGCATCGGCGTAGACTATGCCGAGGAAGCTGCCGATTTCCCCTGGCGTTTTTGGCTGTCACACTGATTTTATAGCAGGAGGTAAATTATGCTTCTTTTTGATCTGGACGGGACGATTACCGACTCTAATGGCATCTGGACCGAGGTGGACGCCCGCTTTTTGGGCCAGCGCGGTCTGGAGGTCACCCAGGAATACCTTTATACCATTGCGCCGTCCATCGTTCCTTTGGCAGCCCGGCTCACCCGGGACTACTATCATCTGGACATGACCCCAGAGGCCATTATAGAGGAGTGGCGGGAGGCCGCTCTGGAAGGTTACCGCCAAGTGGACTTAAAGCCCGGCGTCCTGGACTTTCTGACCCAGTGCCGGGAGCGGGGAGAGACCATGGCTTTGGTCACTGCCTGTGACCCTGTTCTGTGCCAAGCCGCCTTGGAGCACCATGACCTGGTCCCCTTTTTTCAGGACCTTGTCTTCGCCCAAGACATAGGGCTGGAAAAGCGAAACCCTGAGCTCTTCCTCCGGACGGCCCAACAGCTTGGGGTTTCCCCCACCGAGTGCGTACTCTACGATGACGCCCCTCCGAACTGTATCGCCGCCAAATCTGTGGGAATGACCACTGTAGGTGTCTATGACCCCTTTTACAGCGACCTCCAGGATGAGTTAAAGCAAAATTGCGACCGCTATATCCGCAGCTTTACTGAACTGCTGGCCTGACGGTAGCCCGGCAGTCCAGACCAGCAGCGAATGTCTCCCTCGGATGGCTTTTTGCCTCCGGGGGTTTTTCACGCCTTGCTGAGATATTGGGCTACCGATTTGAGCAGCAGACGCTTGGTTCCTTTCGTGTCAAAAGCAATTTCAATGAGAACATCGCCCCCCACAGGCTGGACATTCATGACCATGCCCTTTCCAAACGCCTTATGCGTCACCCTGTCCCCAATCTGGTAAGTGGGCAGGGCTGCCGCTGGGGCCTTGGGGCGGCTGGATGGTACAGCCGGCCGGGTCCTGGAAACCGTGCGGTTCGGAGCGGCAGGCCGTTCCCAACTGTCCTGCGCCGGACCGGAGGAGCCCGCTCCCCTCCTGGACGGCGAGAATCCCGAGGCAGGACTTTGCCAGTAGCCAGAGGCATCATCGGGCTCGCTGAAATAGCTCCTGCCGCTGCGCTCCAGCAACTCCTCTGGAATCTCCCCCACAAATCGGGATGGCCGGTTGGCCGAGGTGCGGCCAAAGAGCATCCGTTGGGAGGCACAGGTGAGATAGAGTCTTTCCCGGGCTCGGGTCATGGCCACATAACACAGCCGGCGCTCCTCCTCTAGTTCCTCCTGGTCCCCAATGGCCCGGCTGCCGGGGAAGATACCTTCCTCAGTCCCCACTACGAAGACAACCGGGAACTCTAAGCCCTTGGCCGAGTGCATGGTCATCATCACCACACAGTCCTCGCTGGGGTCGTGGTTATCCAGGTCTGTATAGAGGGCGATCTCGTCCAAGAAACCAGAGAGAGAAGGTTCCCCTTGGGCGTTTTCCAGATAGCTGTTGATGGAGGTCAACAGCTCCCGGATGTTTTCCAGCCGGGTGCGGTCCTCCACGGTGTTCTTGGCCTCCAGGGCCGCAGCATAGCCTGTCCGGGCCAGGACCTCCTCGTAGAAATCTGGGAGCGCCAACTCCCCAGCGAGTCCCTGGAGCCCCTCCATCATGCTGGTAAACTGCTCCAGCTTAGGGACGGCCTTCCCCAGTTCCGGATGGGTCCTGGCCCCCTTGACCACATCCCATAGGCTGCGGCCTTCCCGAGCAGCAATGGCTTGAGCGGCCTCCACAGTCCGGGCGCCAATGCCCCGGGGGGGATTGTTGATGATCCGGGCCAGGCGCAGGTCGTCAGCAGGATTATTCAGAACACAGAGGTAGGCCAGCATATCCTTGACCTCCGCCCGGTCGAAGAAACGGATGCCCCCAATGATGCGGTAGGGCACACCGTTTCGTTTAAATGCCTGCTCAATCTGGTTAGACTGGGCATTCATCCGGTAGAGGACAGCGTGGTCCTTCCAGGCCCGGCCCTGGCTATAGCCAGAGAGCACCTGGGCAGCCACATACTGGGCCTCATCGCTCTCGTTCATGGCGGTGTAGACCTGGAGCTTGTCCCCCTGGCCATGGCTGGTCCACAGCTCCTTACCTTTGCGGCCCTGGTTGTGGCGGATGACTGCGTTGGATGCCTCCAAAATATTTTTGGTAGAGCGGTAGTTTTGCTCCAAGCGAATAACCCTGGCCCCAGGATACTGCTGCTCAAAGGAGAGGATATTTTCGATGGTCGCTCCCCGGAAGCGGTAAATAGACTGGTCATCGTCCCCCACCACACAGATATTCTCCCATCGTCCCGCCAACAGGGAACAGAGCTGATATTGGAGGTGATTGGTATCCTGGTACTCATCAATCAGTACATATCGGAATTTCTTTTGATAATATTCCCGAACGTCATCATATTCCCGGAGGAGCCGGACCGTGTCCAGGATCAGATCATCAAAGTCCAGGGCATTGGCTTCCCGCAGCCGCCGGTCATACTCCACATAAATTTTGGCAATCTGAGTCAGGCGGTGGTCTCCCAGTTTCTTACATGTCTCTAAGTAATCCCGGCCGGACTGTACGGCATCCTTGGCCCTGGAAATGTTGGCCAGCACCGAACGGGGCGGAAAAGTCTTTTCATCCAGGTTGAACTCCTTGAGGATATCTTTCACCACACGCTCAGAGTCCGCCGAGTCATAGATGGTGAAGGAAGAGGAAAAGCCCAACCGCTCGATGTCCCTTCGAAGGATACGCACACAGGCCGAGTGAAAGGTGGAGGCCCAAATATCCCCAGCCCGGGGGCCCAGCATCCGCTCCAGCCTCTCCTTCAGCTCCCCGGCGGCCTTATTGGTGAAGGTGATGGCGATAATGGTCCAGGGGGGGGCCGGTTCCAGGGCGCACAGCCGGTCTGCCCGGGGCTTGTCCGCTGGGTTTGGATGTGCGGCGTAGTCCCGCAAAAACGTCAAGTCGTCCTCTGTCACCCATTCGGGCACCTCAGGGCTGTCGGATCCCCGGCCATACTGCATGAGATTGGCTACCCGGTGGATGAGCACCGTAGTCTTGCCCGAGCCAGCCCCGGCCAGCAGCAGCAGGGGGCCTTCGGTACACAGCACCGCCTTGCGCTGTTCCGGATTGAGGTTTTGATAGTTGAGGGCAATGGCCTCCCGCCGGGCGCGGCAGAAGGCCAGTTCTTGTTCATGGGTCAGCATGGGATCAGTCCTTTTTGTCGAATAGCGACATTATACCAGAAACCCGTCGGAGAAGCAAATCTCTTTCCGGCCCGTGGAAAGAACGCGTCTGCCATGTGCCTTTTCACAGGCCGGAGCGGACCGGCACTGGAGCTATGGATATCGAACGCGCCCTTGCGCAGAAGACTGCTATGCGTTTCCGGTCCAGAGCGGCCGGGCAACCTTCTCCATCCGGCGCAGCCCCTCCTCCATGGCCAGGCACACCGGGACCGGCTGATCTATACTCAACCGCCCTGGTTCTACCTGGCAGTCTACGGCCAGCACCCGTACTCCGGCCGCCGCCGCTTCCCTCAGGGCGGCTCCGAACTCCGGGTGGGTGCGCTCGTTGGGGCAGAACAGGCGGCATCCCTTCATTTGGATGACGATGCACACCGCGCACTCGTACCCTTCCTGTTGGGCGGCGGCTAACTCCCGCAGGTGCTTCACCCCCCGCAGGGTCGGCGCGTCGGGAAACATGGCAAGGCCGTCCTCCTCCAGCGTGCAGCCCTTGACCTCCACGAACCCCTTTCTCCGCCCCGCCTCCCAGTAAAAGTCAAACCTGGAACTGCCCCAGGCTGTTTCCGGCCGCAGTAGAGTCAAACCTTCCACAAAGCCCCCGGCCCGGGCCCACTCACCAAACACCCGGTTGGGAGCCTGGGCGTCCATATTGATGAGCAAGCCGTCCTTGTCCACGGCCACCAAATCGTATTGCGTCTTACGGGCGGGGTTACCGCTTTTCTCCAGCCAAACGGTGCGTCCGGGGATAAGCAGCTCCCGGCACCGGCCGGTGTTTTTCACATGTACCGTCTCTTCCTGGCCACTCAGCTCTACCTGGGCGATGAAACGGTTGGGCCGGGAGAGGAACACCGCCGGAGTAATATGATCATACCGCATGGCCGTTCCCTCTTTTTTTCTCATTCTCTCCCAGCAGAAGCTCCATCTCCGGAAACGCATCGTAGCACACCCGGCTGTACCTCCGGATCTGGGCCAGCTTCCCCTTCCACCGTGGGTAGCCAGGCACATAGTCCTCCCCGAACACCAGCCGGGAGAGGTTGCGCACCAACAGGTAGGAGGCGTAGGCATGTGAATTCTCCGGGTCGCTCCTATCCGCCTCGTTTAAAAACATCCGGAACCGAGAAATGTTGGGCGCGTAAATCAGCTCTACCAGCTTGGCCCGGTACTCCAGCTGAACTGCTGTCAGACCTTCATACCGCTCCATATCGTAGACGTGCTGGGCCTCGTGCTTGAGGAAAAAGACCTGAAAGGCAGGCTTGTCCAGCTTCTTGTCATAGCACTTGCGCACACAGAACAGCTGGCCGCCGCTGGCCCAGCCCCCTGAGCCGATCCTACCCAAGGAAATGAAGTCCAGCCAGCTTCTGGACACAAAGCCGTCCATCATCTGGACAGTGAAATCCTGCATTCCTGCCGGAAGCTCCACTTGGTAGCGCTCGGCCTTCGTCTCCTTCCAGACGTAAGGGCCAAAATAGCCTTGGGTCTCTCCCCCCAGGTAGTGATAGCCCTCCTGTTCTGTCCGGGCGGCGACCCGTTCCTCTGCCGCTTCCATGCCCTGTTCTGTCCGGGCTTTCCAGTCCGCCGTCTCAGCCGGCTGGGCCAGTCCGTTTTCCTCCAGCAGCTGGCACAACTCTTCCAGCAGGACGCGCACACCCTCTTGGCGGGTCGTCCCCTGCCAGAACAACCGCTGGTAATACCGGGCAAAACACGACAGAACCCGGTTCAGCCATGGCGACCCGGTTCGGAGTCGGGGAGGTTGGGTCATCCGCCGCTCCAGGCGTTGGGCCAGACTAGCCTTTTCTGGGAACTGGCGGAGATATGCCACCGCTCTCCTCACCTTTCCCCCACACAGCAGGCCGAAATAGATATCCCTGTCAAATTTCATGGGCCAAACCTCCTGATTCGGCTGCCATCACAGCTAATCATCGGCTTCTATCATATCACAGCGGGCGAGAAAGCTCAACCGCCAACCACGTCTGCGGCAGCGGCTTGATATTCCGTCTCCGCCACATAATGCCACTGTCCTCGGTCATTGGCCTTGGACAGCTCCATTCCCCGCCGCTGAAGCTCTGTATCCTTCAGCGCAATGCCCAATTTCCCCTCCACATAAACGTTGATCTCTGTTCTGGTAAGTCGAGCGGCACACACCGAAGGCCCGCCCAACTGAGCGCCCACACCGCTATCAGTCCGACGGCGGAGCTTTTGTCCTCACTTTGCCTCCTTCTTTGTCTAAAACACTATTTCCCCAGGAAAAGAGAACAATGGTCACAAACGCCCTGCTTGCGCCGCCGCCTCTTTGCTGGTATGATAAATACAAATTTCACCCACAAGGAGGCACCGCTCATGCCCCATATCCCCTCAGGTAACACTATCCTGCTGGATTTAATTCGCTTTGACGACGCCCTGGCCGCCGCCCAGCGGCCCAGTCCGAATTATGACTATCAAAAGTGGCTATATGTCCCCAACGTCTACTCGGAATACCGTTACATTCTGGGCACACGGGGAAAAAAGCCCCTGATCTGCGTAGGCATCAACCCCTCCACCGCCGCCCCAGACCACCTGGACAACACCCTCAAGTCCGTGGAGCGGGTGGCCCTCCACAATGGCTACGACAGCTTCATTATGTTCAACGTCTACGCCCAGCGGGCCACCGATCCGGATGACATGGAACAGGTCTATAACCAAGATCTGCACCGGGAAAATCTGAAGGCCTTCGCTTACGCCCTCTCCCTGGACCAGACCGGATCCCCTGCGGTCTGGTGCGCTTGGGGCGCCGTTATCGAAAAGCGGGACTACCTCCCCACCTGCGTCCACGATATGATCGACATTGGCACCGCCTATCACGCTAAATGGTACTGCGCTGGGAACCGTACCAAGAAGGGTCATCCTCATCATCCCCTCTATCTGCGCAAAGACAGCCTGTTGGAGGAATTTGATATATCAAACTATCTGGAGCGATTCTGAACCACAGCGGGCGGCCCGGACTGCTCTTCCGGGCCGCGCCATCCACCCCGGCAAGAGGCCGCCTGACGAATCTCCGGCGTGGTAGAAGCAGATCCGGTGCAGCCGTGCAAACAAAAAAAGCGGGCTTTCGCCCGCCCAAAAACACCAAGCCCCCAGCCGTCCTACGTCGCGACTGGGGGCTTACTGCTGATTCTGATTTTCCAATGGACGAATACCTACTCTTTCTTCTTGGTTTGCTTTGGGGTTCCGCCTGAAATTGCTTTCTCTCTGTTTCGTCAAACCACTGAACAACTCTGACTTCCGTCTTTCGCAAACATTGTGCTTCGAGGTTCAATCACGTGTTCTTCGCTTACTCAAGCGCGTTTGGAACATTCCGAGGCTTCATTTCACTTTGCGTTCCCAATAGCGAAAAGTTTTGGGATTTTGTACTTGTTAGTACATCGGACTCACCCTTTCCTTTCTGGCTACATCATACTATATCACCCCGGATTTGTCAAGAGGATTTTATCAACTTTTATGAATTTTTTTCTGTTGTCCCTTCTGTCCTTGTCACATCCCACAATTCCACGCCGCATCTTCCGTGCAGCACAGCCTCGGTCCGGCCCTCCGGCCCATTCCCGAGGGGGCGTGGGCAAAGGCCCGTTCGGAAACGCTCCGGACGGGCCTTTGTTAAGTAGTCTCAGAGCCTGACCAGCTCATACTGCCGGGAACCCAGGCCAATTTTTTCTGCGTGGGCCAGGCAGCTACGCCACTCCGACTCCGGGCTGGAATTGGTGAAGTGGTCGTGGAGGTCCTGGAAGCCGGGCTTGGCTAAATTGTCCGCCAATTGGCTGTTGGGCATGGGCTGGGCGGCCAGGCAGGCATCCACGCAGGCTTGGTCCAAAGCCAGGGGATCGAAGGAGGCGAACATACCGATATTGGGCAGAATGGGGGCATCGTTCTCGCAGTGGCAGTCGCAGTTGGGGGACACGTCTACCACCAAGGAAATGTGAAAACTAGGCCGTCCGTCCACCACCGCCTTAGCATATTCAGCCATGCGGCAGTTGAGCACCTCATTGGCATTGTCATCATCAAAGGAGATGGCGTCAAAGTTGCAGGCGCCCAGGCACCGGCCGCAGCCCACACAGTGGTCATGGTCCACATGCATCTTCTTGGCGCCCTCGTCAAAGACCAGGCCGCCGTTGGCGCACTCCCGCTGGCAGCGGCGGCAGCCCCGGCACAGCTCGGGGTCGATACTGGGCTTGCCGCTGCTGTGCTGCTCGGTCTTGCCCGCCCGGGAGCCGCAGCCCATACCGATATTTTTGATGGCGCCACCAAAGCCGGTCATCTCGTGGCCCTTGAAGTGAGTGAGACTGATAAACACGTCCGCGTCCATAATGGCCCGACCGATCTTGGCCTCCTTAACGTACTCGCCCCCCACCACAGGAACGGCGATATCATCGGTGCCCTTCAGTCCGTCTCCGATGAGGATGGGACAGCCCACTGTCAGCGGCGTAAACCCATTTTCCCAGGCGCATTCCAGGTGTTCCAGAGCATTTTTCCGGCTTCCGGGGTACATCGTGTTGCAGTCGGTGAGGAAAGGCTTACCCCCCAGCTCCTTGACCACGTCCGCCACCGCCCGGGCGTAATTGGGCCGGAGATAGCTGATGTTGCCCAGCTCTCCAAAGTGCAGCTTGATGGCCACGAATTTGCCATCCATGTCGATCTGGCCGACCCCGGCAGCCCGGATGAGCTTTTTCAGCTTGGCGGGCAGCCCGTCGCCAAAGGCCCGTGTGCGGAAGTCGGTAAAATAGACCTTCACTTTTTCCATAGGGTTCTCCACTCCTGTTCCAATGAATTTCCATTACAGAATACACCCAGACCAGGGAACCCGTCAAGCTGGAGCAGGGTTCTGTCCCGGAAAAATTAGGCCAGCCGCCTTACCGCCGGAATAGTCTTTTCAAGCAGGTCCGAACAGGGCTGCCCTTCCTCCGAAATGAGACGGGGGCGCGCAGCACTGCATCCTCCATGAGTACCTCGTGGCAGTTAATGGGACTGGAATGAGAGGGCACTGATGTGTAGATCCCATCGGGCCCCATACGCCGGGCCTTGGTGTTATCCATGCGCTGCGCCTCAATGATCCGGTGGATCTTAGCCCGGGCCTGCCGGCTGCGGATCGGGCAAGCCACTTCCACCCGGCGATCCATATTTCGGGTCATGAAGTCAGCGGATGAGAGGTAAATCAGCTCATCCCCCTCCCTGCCAAACAGATAGATGCGGGCATGTTCCAGATATCGGCCCACGATGCTGGTCACTTGGATGTGCTCCGTCTCCCCCTCTACACCGGGCAACAGACAGCAAATCCCCCGGACGATCATCTCCACCTCCACACCTGCCTGAGATGCCTGATGAAGTTTGCGAATCAGCTCCAGGTCGGTCACGGAGTTAAGCTTGAGAAAGATATATCCCTGAGGTCCTTTGGCAATCTCCCGGTCGATGAGCGCCAGCAAGCGGCTCTTCATTGCGTTTGGTGCCACCAGCAGGCGGCGGTATTCCCCTTCCAGGTTGCCGATGGCCAGATTTTTGAAAAATTCCACTGCGTCCGCGCCAATTTCCGGATCCGCTGTAATATAGGACAGGTCCGTATACTGGGCGGCGGTCTTTTCATTGTAATTTCCGGTGCCCACCTGAGTGATGTAAGACACGCCGCTGCGGTCCTTCCGGGTGATGAGGCACACCTTGGAATGGACCTTATAGGAGTCGAAGCCATAAAGGATGCGGCACCCCGCCTCCTCCAGCTGCTGGGACCAGTCGATGTTGTTCTGTTCGTCAAACCGGGCCCGCAGCTCGATCATGACCGTAACATCCTTGCCATTCTCTGCGGCGTTGCACAGGTACTCCACCAACTTGGCCCGTTTGGCCAGACGGTAGATGGTGATTTTGATGGAGATAACCGCTGGGTCGTCCGCCGCCTCCCGAAGCAGATGGAGAAAGGGCTCCATCGTTTCATAGGGATAGGACAGCAGCACGTCATGGCGCAAGACCTGGCGTGTGATGTTCTCCCCCGGCGTCAGCCCGGCGGGAAACTGGGGCGTGAAGGGGGGATCGGTCAGTTCTTCCCGCAGGGCAGGAGAGAGCTTGTCCGCCAAGGAGAATACATATCCCATTTTCATCGGGGATGCGGTAACATACACCTGGGCAGCCGTCAGGTCCAGGCGCTGGCAGAAATACTTTTGGAACCGGCCGCTGACCGCACAGCTCAGCTCCAGCCGGACGGGGGCCAGCTTGGTTCGGGAGCGCAGCAGCTTTCTCATCTGGGCCCGGAAATCCTCATCCACCTCGAAGGCCTCGTCGTTGGGGGTGATATCGGCGTTGCGGGTGACACAGAAAACCGTCTTTTCCACCACTTCGTAGCCCCGGAAAATCTTCTCCACTTGGCTGAGCAGAATATCTGCCGTATGAATATAGCGCACTTGGGCCCCAGGCAGGAATACCACCTCCGGCAGAGAGGCGGGCACTGGGATAAAGCCGAACATCTCCCCCCGCTTATCCCGGAGCAGGGCGCCTACATGGAGTACTTTGTTTACTAGGTGGGGAAAGGGATGGTGACTGTCCACGATCTGCGGGGAGAGAATGGGATCCATTTCCTGGTCAAAGTAGTGCTTGAGGTATTTGTGCTCCGGCTTTTCCAGGCGGTTTAGGTCCAGTTCACATATACCGTATTCTTCTAACTCCCGTTGGAGGCTGGCGCAGATCTCGTCCTTTCGCCGGATGAGGGGGCGGACCGCGTCAAAGATAGCCTCCAGTTGCTGCCGGGCGGTCAGTCCCGACTTATTATCCACCGAATTTTCTCCCATGAGGGTCATGTCGTGGAGACTTCCCACCCGTATCATGAAGAACTCGTCCAAATTGCTGGTGAAAATGGACACAAATTTCAGCCGCTCCAGAAGGGGAACCGTATTGTCCATCGCCTCCAGCAGCACCCGCTCGTTGAACCGCAGCCAGGACAGCTCCCGGTTCTGGGTGAAGCTC
>ERZ779866.3753-NODE-3753-length-11979-cov-3.257045_pt1 | contig 11979 bp, 13 predicted proteins | sample MGYA00511248_ERZ779866 | MGnify/ENA primary metagenome ERZ779866 (study PRJEB29588, sample SAMEA2155758) | human gut metagenome | biome: human gut; feature: human-associated habitat; material: faeces | place: Denmark | collected 2008/2010 ... | reverse complement strand
GTTCCAGGCGGGCGCGTTGCTGACGCGCTTGACATGGCGCACCACAAATCCCGTGGGCGTCTGCCACACAGCGGCGATCGCGGCGGTGATGGCGGCGATCACCTCGGCGCTTACGCCTTCGCTGACTGCGGGAGCCGGGGCAGCCACAGGCGGCGCGGATACGACGGGAGCGATGGGCTTGGCCTTTTCAGGCTTCTTTTCGCCGGTGGTCCGGTCGGTGATGAACGAAAGCACCTTGATAAAAACGATCAGGATAATCAGGCCGAGAAACACAACCAGAAGGCCGATCACCATAACGCCAAGGCCGAAGATCAAGTTCTCCATGAATATCCCTTCCTTTCGGCGTTACATGGGCAGGTTGTCGTGCTTCTTGGGCGGGTTGGAATCACGCTTGGAGGCGAGCATCTCCAGGGCGGAAATGAGCATGGCGCGGGTCCTGGCGGGATCGATGATATCGTCCACCATGCCGTCCTTGGCGGCGTTGACCGCGCCGGCCACCTTTTCGACATACTCGGCGGCATACTTGGCACGGGCTTCCTCCACGGACAGGGTCTTGTCGGCCTTGACCTCGTCAGCATAGAGCACGGCCACGGCCGCTTCGGGCGTGAGGGCGGAGATGACGGCGCCGGGCCAGGCGTAGGTCACGTCGGCGTTGGCCTTGCCGCCCAGCGGCTCGCCATCGCGGAGCTTCTGGATGTTGCCCAGCCCCGCCGCGATGCCGCGGTTGCCGTTGGTGTTGAAGCCGTAGAACGTCACCGAGATCTGCCCGTAGCAGCCGGAGTACACTTCGCTCTGGTCGAGGATGCGCTGCACCTTCCTGTCTACCACCTCTGGGGCCTGACGGCTGTTGGCGTTGAGGAACCAGCTGTCCGCGTAGGCTTCGTCGTCCGGGCGCTCGATGTCGCCGTCGCGCAGGGGCAGTTTCAGGTTCGGGGGAATCTTGCCACCCCATTTGGAGAGGGATTCCTTCTTGGCATTCTCTATGGCCGCCCGGATCTTCTCCACGGTTCGGGTATCGCTCTTGGGGATGATGGCCGAGACGCTGTAGCGGGGATCGCCGCCGTTGACAGAGTCCGGCTCCCAGCAGTGCAGGTAGGAAAAGCGGCAGGGGATGATGACTTTGTTGGGATTCATACTCATGGTTTAAACCTCCTGAAAATCGTCTTTTGCGGTGTCAAAGGAAACGGCTTCGCGCCGGTCGGAGTCGGGGACGAGGGTGAGCTTGCCCTGGGGCTTGTAGACGAGCTTTCCGAGGATGGCGCTGAAGCGCTCCCTGCCCATGAGCCGCTCCATCTCGCTCACGCCCAGCAGGGACTTTTTGTAGATGTCCGTGTACCCGGCGGCTGCGGCGGCCCGGGCGACGTCCTCCTCGGACGTGTATCTGCGGGCGCTTCGCCCTTCGACCACTTTGTAGCCGGGCCAGTGCTTGCCGTGGGCGATGGCCTGATCCTGCGCGTAGGCGTAAACGTCTGCCGCCCATTTCGACAATTCATCCGCACGGGCAATGACTTCGGAAACTTCCTCGTCGGTGAGCAGCGCGGGCTGCCGGAACTCCAGCTTCGCCATCTCGAGAAAATGCTCGGCTCTCGCCCGGCACTGGTTGCGCGCCTTGCAGAAGCGGCACCACGTCCCGGCGGCGAACTCGCCCGCGCCGATCAGAGCCTTTGCCCCCGTGGGCCGCAATATTTCCTCGCCCCACTTCTTCAGGTAGTCCGGGGAGACGTCCCACGTGGAGGAATTGTTCAGGCGAGGCTGGAAGATGGTCAGGCGCACAGTCTCGATGTCGTAGAGCGCTTCGGCCATGTGCAGGACGCCGAGGCCGTAGATCATGAGCTGTGGGTTTTCCTCGGCGTGTACCTCGACGCCCTTGCCCAGCTTCAGGTCGATGATGTGTACGACCTTGTCCGTGATGATAACCATGTCGGCGGTGCCGAAGCAGCCCTCCACATACGCGGAAACATCCACGCGCTGCTCTACCAGCAGGATGGGCGAGGCGCAGCAGCGGCGCGCGTCTTCGATCTCGCCGGTGACGAAGGAAACGTACTCATCCACCGCCGCCAGCAATTCATTCGTATAGAACTCGGAAGTTGGGCGAATGGTCTGCTGGCCGAGGTACTTGCGGATGATATGCTCAGCCATGGCGTGGCCGGCGGTACCCTCGGCGGCGTAGACGCTCTCGCCTTCCTCGAACTGTTCTTCCAGCAGCAGCGAGGGCGGTCAGCCGCCGAGGGGGAGAATCTTGCGTGGATCTCTGGCATTACAGCGATCTTGCCTCCTCCATGAGGGCGGGATAGTCTTCCGGTTTTACGCCGGAGAGCTTCCCCGCGTCGTACTTGTTGAGCAGCGCCTTGACCTCTTTGGTCTTGCCCTCGCCGCTCTTCTCCGCCAGCAGCGCGCGTACCTGGTCGATGGTCGGCAGGGGCGGCGGGGGCAACGGTGCCGGATCCTCTCTGGTCTGTGGGTGTGTTTCCTTCGATGCTGTCCGCGACCAGTTCCAGGCTGTCCGCGAGACTGCGCAGGCCGTCCACCACGTCCAGCAGGCGTTTTGTCTTGCTCATGTGGGTACTCCTTTCTCGTTCATGGGGCGAACTGCGAGAGGATACTGTTCATGACCGCGAGGTCGTCGCCTTGCAGCGAAGGGGCCAGCTTCTTCAGAAGGGCGACCTGCTCAGGACAGAGGGTCGTTCGCGTCGGGTGGTACCAATCCGGCAGTTTTACGCCTCCGCCGTAACGGCCACGGATAGTCTCCAAGGGGTGAGAAAGCGATAGAACATCCACGTCATAGCGGATAGTTCGAGGGCATACGTTGAATTCCGCCGCGAGATTCTGGATCGTATCGTGCCGTCGTTGGCACAACGCCGACCAGATCGCGCGACGTCGTTCGCTGGTATCCACGCTTTCTCACCTCCTCTCGCTGCTTCGTGACTTTCATGATAGCGGTTAAACAGGCAATCCCCTTGCCACATTAGAAAATTTTCTGAAGAACTCTCTCGGCTTGGTTTCGACAAAAAAGCCGACACAAGCGATCACAGGCTCATCGTGCGATAAACCTGCAATGCTCGTGTCGGCTGGGCTCGGTATATCGGCCCTGCTCGCATTGAGCGTCGGTGGGGTGCGGCGGGTGCCTACTCTGTGGTGGCTCCCTGCCGGTTGGCTTTCTCCTGCGCCGTGCCCTTGATCACAGCGGCGACAAGATGATCCATGCTGATCTCATCAAACTCGTCCCGGTTGGGCTTTTTGATCCGCAATGCGTATGTCCCGTCCGCCCGTTGAACAGCCTCTCCAATCGGTATACGGCGCAGGGGCGTGTAGATCATCCCATCATATCATCTCCCTCCAGTGGTGTTGTATCGCGTCGAGTAGCTTCATCTGCACTTCCACTTTCATATCCTCATCGACCTGACGATAGGTTCTGCCATCCGGCCCGGTCGTCTCGTATGTCACCAGAGCGTTGATGTAAGCGTCATAGTACAGCAAAATTTCCTCCAATGCTTCTGGATCGCCATGAACAGCGCGCTGGATCAGATCGTAAGTCAATTCATGGCGGTGCCCGCTTCTGTTCATAGAATGCTTTGACCACCTTAAACGCACGTTGGCGAAGGTTGTAGACTGTGCGGGGCGTCACCGACAGCCGACGTGCGATCTCTTCGTCTCCAAAGCCGCCCCAAAATCCGAGAAGCAACACCTTCCGCTGCGCCTCCGGCAAAGAGCAAAGCGCTTCATACAAAGTCTCGCTTTGAATCTCGCAGGACAATTCATCTGCATGAAGCACCATGCGTTCATGTGAAGATTGCGCAGCTTGGCCGAGCAGTTCCAGAAGAAACTCAACTGGCTCGCCAATGGAATGCTTATCTGCGTTCCGTTTTGTCCGCTTGAGATTTCTGCTGCAATTCCGAACCACCGTTTTGCAGAATGAATCAAACATGGCGATGATCCGTTTCTCGTAATCGGAGGGAGGCATAACGCCGACCCCCTCCTTTTCGAAGATTCAGCTGGTGGCCTTCTTTGACCTCCTCACATAACCAGAACACATTCCCAAGGCATAAATCGGAAAACTATTGAAAAAATATTTTTACCGTACTGCTTTCCATAAGATATATGATAAAATCGGCCGACCCACATAATGCGGATCAGCCGATAGGTTTTGTAAGCGAGAGGAAGAAGGAGCTTTTGCCTACTCGCCATCTATGGCCATCTTGAGCTTAACAAAGCTCTCATCGCTGATGGCATGCTCCATGCGGCAGGCATCCTGCTCTGCTTGTTTGGGTTCGACACCTGCCGCGATCAGCCGGTTTGTGAAAAACTGGTGCCGTTCATAGATTTTTTCAGCCGTTACACGCCCTGCGTTGGTGAGATGAATATAGTGTTCCTTATCCATCGTAAGAAAACCACCTTTACGCAGAGTGGTGGTGGCATGAGTGACGCTGGCCTTTGACACTCCCATGTGCCGGGCCACATCTACGGAGCGCACCATACCAAGTTTCTTTTGGAGAACAAGGATGGTTTCCAGATAGTCCTCCCCGGACGCATGAAGTTTCATAAATATTTCCCCTAATTGATTTGCCAACCGGCTGTAGTCTGCTGAATATCCCACAAATGCCGATATAAACCATGATTATTCATTAGTGCCTTATGTGTACCTACTTCTTTTACCTCGCCCTGATCCAATACAATAATTTGATCGGCCCCGGCAATCGTTTTCAATTTATGGGCAATCATTACCACAGTACGGTCTTTCACGAGTTCTTCGATAGCCTGTTGAACTTCTACTTCATTCTCCGGGTCAAGAGAAGAAGTTGCTTCATCTAATAGCAGTACAGGGGCGTCTTTCAAAATTGCGCGGGCGATGGAAATTCGTTGTTTCTCGCCGCCTGACAACGTGGAGCCGCCTTCGCCCACCATTGTGTCATAGCCATCCGGCAGAGCCATGATGAAGTCGTGACAATGAGCCAGTTTTGCGGCTGCTTCAATTTCTTCCTGCGTGGCATTTTCCCGGCCATAGCGGATGTTGTTTCCAATCGTATCTTGAAACAGGTACACATCCTGAAATACAACGGAAATTTTTGACATCAGTTTTTCCGGATCTACGGTTGTTTCATCTATACCGCCAAAACGAACAGCGCCGCTTTGTGGGTCATAGAATCTGGCAATCAGCCGCAGCATTGTACTTTTTCCACTTCCAGACGGGCCAACTATGGCGGTCATGGTGCCGGATGGAAAAGACGCGCTGACATTATGCAAAACCATATCTTTCCCATAGCCAAAGGTCACATTCTCAAAGGATATATCGTGATTTTGTGGGGCTTCCCCATCTCCCTGCATGATAGGCTCATCCAGCAGATCAACAATCCGTTTTCCGGCGGCTGTCTGATAGACAAAAACAGGAAGTTGAATAATTGCGCCAACCAGCGGGTCAAAAATACGGGTTCCAACCAAAAGGAACATAACAAAGATGGTAATATCCAGCGTTCCGCCCATAAGCAAATAGACGCCCACCATTGTTATCAAAGACAAGCCGCATTGTAGGAAAGAAACAGCCACCAAATAGAACGGGCCGGAAACACATTCCAGCTTGATGCACTCTTTCATAAAGGTGTAAAACGCCCGTTCCAGCCGTTTGAAATTTGTTCCCCTGAGATTATAAGCCTTAATCACTTTCATTCCCGACAGATATTCCTGCAGCCGGTTTGCCTGTTCAATTCTCGCTCTTGTATGCGCCGCGCCGCGCATTTTATCAATCACCTGCACACCAAGCAGAATTAAAAAAGTAATCGGAAATCCTGCAAACATGGCAAGGGACAGCCGCCAGTCAATAAAAGACATCGCTACAAATCCGAGAACGGCGGTAATAAAGCCTCCGATCAACTGCGGCAGAACATGGGTAACAGCTTCCTCGATTTGTGCGAAATCATTCATCATTGTGTTGCCCAATTCGCCGGGGTCTTTGCTCATAAGGAAGCCCAGCGGCAATTTTCTGATATGTTCCGCAAGCTGGACGCGGCCCTTTGCGCTGGCATCATAACCATCGTGATAAGTGGCATGAACCGCTTTCCGTTCAAACAGGTACAAAATGATTGCAAGGATAACCATGCCACCCCAGACAAGCCAAAGCTGTTTTGTGTTAAGCGTGTCACTCGTTCCACCAAAGTATAAATAAATGCTGCTTACAACTAAGGTCAGACAGCCAAAAGGGAAAAGGTTGACAAGATCAGCAAGGACAGTCCAGACAACAGGCTTTATCAGCTTTTTCGGGTTTCCTGCGGTTATACAATAAAGGGCATTGGTCTTTTTCATGCCTGCGCCACCTCCTTTTTCTTTGAAATCTGCCAATCAGAGGAAAGCGTATAGGCATCCCACATAGCAGAATAGGTCTTGCTCTTTTGTAAAAGCTCGTCATGGGTTCCCTCTGCTTCGATTTTCCCCTCGTTGATAACCTCGATCTTATTTGCATTTTTGATCGTAATAAGCCGGTGTGCGATAATCAGAACGGTTTTATTCTTTATCAGTTCTTGTAATGCCAACTGCATTTGATATTCATTCTCCGGGTCAGCGTATGCTGTGGCCTCGTCAAGAATCAGGATAGGGGCGTTTTTCAAAATGGCCCTGGCAACGGCTACACGTTGTTCCTCGCCGCCTGAAAGATAAACACCGCCCTCACCAATCAGCGTGTCATAGCCTTTCGGTAGTTTTTCGATGAACTCATGGCACTGGGCAGCTTTCGCAGCAGCATACACTTCTTCTTTTGTCGCGCCGGGTTTTCCTACTGCAATGTTATTATAAAGCGTATCAGAGAACAGAAAAGAATCCTGAAATACAAAGGACATCGTATTCATTAAGTCCTCGGTTTTTATATCCCGGATGTCAACACCGCCGATCAGGATTTTTCCTTGTGGAACATCCCAAAAGCGGGGAATAAGCTGTGCAATCGTAGATTTTCCCGAACCGGACGGCCCGACTAAAGCGGTGATCTGGCCTTGTCCGGCTTCAAAAGAAACATCTTTCAGAACAAGCGGACTGTCTTTTCCACCATAAGAGAAAGAAACATGATCGAATGAGATTGCATATCCATCCGGTTTTTTAGGGGCGCTCGGCTCTGCAATCGGGACTTCGCTCATAATCTCGTCAATACGAATTACGCCCTCGGTAATGTTGTTCATGCTGGAACCCAAACTGTTAAATTTGAAAACAGGGGTAGCAATTCCTGGCGCAAAGATCAGGAAAAACAGCAGAGTCACGGCAAAAGCCACGTTCTCCGGGTCGCCCGAAAGGAAGAAGATACCAGCTGTCAGAATAAAGGTCGCTAAAGACAGCACCAGCACACGGAAAACACAATACACCGGCTCGTAATTGTCCGCATATTTCGTACTGAAATCCCGATAGCTCATAATGTCCTGGTAGAATTTGCGGAAAGAATGAACCGTCTGCCCGAAAATTTTAATTGAGGGCATCCCGCGTACATACTGTACGGACGATGTGCTGATATTTTCCAGCGCGTCGTAGTATTCCTTTAAGCCCTCCTGGGCTTTGGAACCGAACATCATAGAGAATTGGGCTGTAAAGCCTACGATAATAGGAATGATGCAGGCAAGCGCCAGCCACACATTCAGCCGGAACATGATAATTACCATGACGATTAGCATTGCAATGGTATTCACCATATCAGGGAATTGGTGAGCAATAAATTTTTCAATCTGCTCTACATCCTGTTCCGCAATTTGCTTGACTTTCCCGATTGCATTTCGATTAAACCACCCAAGAGGCAATTCGCTGATATGTTCAGACAAACGGACGCGAATACCGTAGAGCGTGCGATAGGCGGCAGTATGGCCTAACATACCGCCAAAATACATAAATACATAACCGATCAGCAGGCCAACAATACCCTTTACAGCCCATGAGACCATAAATCCCGTATCTGCATTTGTGAGATCAGATGCGTTTTTCAGCAATTCAGCCATAATGTTATATACGGCCAGGAACGGGACTAACTGAAAGAACACATTTGCGGTTGAGAGGATGCACCCCCACACCATTAAAGTCTTTTTTTCTCCCGCCAGCTCCAACAGACGGGGAATACCACTTTTTTTCTTATTTTCTTTTGCCACTGTCGGAACCTCCTTTTGCAAGCCTCTTTGCCGCTATCTTTTCGCCCCACAGGTAGCCTAAGATGGCGCAGAGGATCGTAACAATCGTGAGGACAACTACAATAGGCGTGTTAATCAGCTCCATGCTGGCATTTGCCATGTTCCCGGTAATCCGTTCTGCATAAAAAGCCTTGAAAGCGTCCTGCATATAGCACAGCGGTATGTATTCACCGAGCGCAAGGCCAAGCATGGGGCAGACCACACCAATGATTTTACCGGCGTGATTGTTCTTACCCACAGTATCATATAGAATCTCACCGATAATGCCGCCAACGAAAGTGCAGATAAACATAAGGCCGTAGGGGGCCATAGAAAACAGGCAAATACCGAACAGGAACGAAGAAATCAAAATTCCGCCCCGGATGGTTATTTTAGAAAGCATGACAACAAGAATCAGCGCCCCGAAAATCGCGAGAATACAAGGCAGGGCCAGCATGATAGGCGGGAAGAAGCCTACCGTACAACCGATAATCCAGCCCACTGCAATCCATAAGGCGCTAAAAACGCCCACGCGAATCAGGTCACGAAGTTTTTTACTCCCTTTTGTTTTTGAACTCATACGTTATTCCTCCAATTCAAAGATTTTTGATAGTGTTTCTGATCTATATTCGTCAGGGGATATTCTTTTTATGGAATGATCGTCCTGTACTACTAATAGCGACGTAAATAAGGATGCTGCAAATTCGTAGTCATGGGTAATGACAAATGCGATTTTACCTGCAGCCGCCTGTTCTGTAATTGTTTCACTTACCAGCTTCATGTTTTCGGCATCCAGTCCACTTGTGGGTTCGTCAAAGTAAAGGAAAGGAGCATCACTCATACAGGACAATGCGATAGAAAGCCTCTGCTTTTGTCCCCCTGATAGGGTCGAGGGGTGGACATTTTCGTATTCCTCCAAAGAAAACTTCCTTAAAATCTCTCTGGCCCGTTCATAGGCGGTGGGGTTTTTCTCAAAACCTGTTACCATTTCGGAAATGACACTTCCGGCAAAAAACTGATAATCCACATCCTGCATAACATAAAACGATTTGTGGCGACGCTGCTGTTTAGAAGCATATTTACCGGCGATACTGATTTTTCCGCTTTTCGGCTTTTCCAAGCCCATGAGAACGCGGATTAAAGAGGATTTCCCCGTTCCATTTTTACCGACAATTCCAACAATATCTCCACTCTGGCACTCAAACGAAACATCTTTCCAAAGAAGCTGTTTTGACTGATACCCAAAAGATAGGTTTTCAGCGCGGACAGAAACTTGCTCACGAGTAGCTGCTTTCACAGAGGCGGGATTACAAACAATATCCTTTAGATTTACTTGCCGCAGCCCATTGTCATGAAACCAATTCGTGGACTGTGCTTTGAACTCATTTCCTGACAAAATCGTGTTGATCTGCCCGTCCTTTAGAATCACAACACGATCAGCCAAATCCTTTAAGTAGTACAATTTGTGTTCTGAAATGATGATTGTGCAGCCCTGTTCCTTTAATTGCCCCAACAGCTTTTTGAGCTGCTTAGTTCCCTCCCAATCCAGATTAGCGGATGGCTCGTCAAGGACATATATCTGAACATTCGCTGTATAAATGGACGCAATCGCAACCTTTTGTTTCTCGCCGCTGGATAACTCGAATATGCTTTTCTTTAATAGATTGGATATATTAAGCTGCTTCACGGTATTTCGGAAACGGTCTTGAATGACAGAGGATGGGGTTCCTAAATTTTCACTGGGAAAAGGAATCTCTGTTTTTACATGGAGCGTGAAAAACTGTGAACGCGGGTCTTGAAACACACTACCAACATAAGAGGAATAGTCCCCTGTTTCATGTTCCGATATATCCATGCCGCATACCCGGCAAGAACCTGTGATTGTTCCTTCAAAGAAGTCAGGTATCAATCCGTTTATACAACGGGTCAATGTTGTTTTTCCGCAGCCGCTTTTTCCTGTGAGAACAATAAATTCTCCCTCCTGAATTGTCAGGTCAATGTCGTGGATGCCGAAAGTATTGCTATCATAGGCAAAAGAGAATTTGTTGCATATTACTTTTTCATTCTGCATACATTCACCTCCTAAAAATTCAAGAAATCAAGATACAATAAGCCACAGATCACGACTGCCATGCCTAACAAATAGAGAAAATCAGCAAGAGTTAATTTAACTTCGGTGCAGCAAGAACGGTTACGCTCTACGCTCAATCCCTTGCACAAAGAGGCTGCGGACAATTCTTCCGAAAGTTTTTCACTCCTGAACAGCAATGGCACCATGTAATTTTCAATGGTTGGTATCAGGTGCTTCAAATTCCTGACAGATAGATTTAGCCCCCGCATTTTCAGACTTTCATTCACATAGCAAAATTCCTGCAATATCGTAGGGACATATCTATATACCACCATCAAGGGAATGGACAACGATTTAGGAATATGTATTGCGTCCAAAGAATACAGCAATTCATCCATAGGCGTTTTGTCCATGAGCAGTTTAAGGAGCAAATAGATTGGAAACACCCGGACGATCATCATAAGGAATGACGGAAGCACAACCGAAAGAACGGGAATCTCCACGATAAGCAAGCCCCAAGTCAAAGCATTTAAGCACGCATACGCAACAAGCCTTTGGAAAAATACTTTTGCCCCGTACCAAAAGAAAATCAAAAAATCAATGACAAGGAAAAAGCAAAAGGTCGCCAACTGACTCTTAAAATAAAAGCTCAAAATAGAAGCAGCAACAATTTGCAAAATTAAAATTCTTGCATCGGGTTTTGATGCTTTGAAATTCACTTTTCATTTCCCTCCTTTCGCACCACCCCGCCATTGCAGAAACCGCAATTTGGTGGTAAAATGTTTACGAGGTTAGAGAGAGCTAACCTCGTAATGCCATTATAACGGCGCAATTTTGACAGCACAAGTCAGGAACGGCACAAACGACTTTCAACCGTATTTTTCCGACTGATCGGCGTATTTTAGAAAGGCATCAGACCATGAGTGAAATAAAACAACTATACCAGCAGTTACTACCAACTGGCGGTTTTCTTTTAGACAATGGCAATTCAAAGACAGAAGAAAATCAGTTTTGCTATGCTTTATCCCCGGATAAAGGCAAGGGGGTTTTCTGGCAGTATTTCTTTGAAAATATGTTTGAAATAACAAAGCAGGACTTTTACTTTTTTGAGGATTTCTTTCTGGAATCGCCCGAACCGGAATTTCTTGCCGTACAGTATTATTCCTCTGTATCTGGTGAAGAATTTCATCCTTACTATCAGCTATCTCCAAACAGTTTACGAGCGTATATAGGCGGAAGCCAGAAAACATATCGGGCTGTCTATCACAAAAATGTCCCTATTCGATCTGTGAGCATCAGCATTATGCCTGATTTCTACAACCGTTACTTAAAGGAACGGTTGGGCGGTGAATATATTGACCCGCGAAACGCCTTTAAGAAAATGGTTCTCGGCGTAGATTTCCCGCAACTTGTAGCACTCTTGAAGCAAATTCAAAGCTACTCCGGCAGCGGTATGTCTGCAAAGCTGTTTTATGAGGGCAAGGTATTGGAAGCTCTTGCATTGATTATGGAGGAAGCCAAGCGAAACCAGGACCGCAAAAACAAAATACGCATTACAAAAGAGGATGAAGAAAACCTGAACGCGGTTGCTGATTACCTCGATCATCACTATTCATTTCCCGTTTCGCTGGAACAATTATCAAAGATCGCCTACATGGGAACAACAAAACTAAAGACCACATTTAGGGAACTGTTTGGGTGCAATATTTCGGATTACATTATTCGCAAGAGAATGGAGCAGGCCCAGCACTTATTGATCGGAACCGAGTTAAGCATTGCAGAAAT
>ERZ779866.3743-NODE-3743-length-12008-cov-8.098051_pt1 | contig 12008 bp, 16 predicted proteins | sample MGYA00511248_ERZ779866 | MGnify/ENA primary metagenome ERZ779866 (study PRJEB29588, sample SAMEA2155758) | human gut metagenome | biome: human gut; feature: human-associated habitat; material: faeces | place: Denmark | collected 2008/2010 ... | reverse complement strand
GGCCGCCGGCAGCTGCCGCCAGTCGATGAACACGCACACCGGCGCGCCTGGCTTACAGGCACGCCGGGCCTCATACAGCCACTCCGCCGCCCACCGGGCCCAGGACCGCTGGTCCTTGGCGTCCCCGTCGAAGGGCGGCGGGGCCTTTTCTCCCATACTGGAATATTTCTTTGCCGTGGATCGGTTCTTCTCCGCCTGGGTGCGCCCGCCGGATGCGTAGGGCGGGTCGGTGATGACGGCGTCAAAGGTGCCGGAGGGGAAAGCCTCCAGCACCTTCAGCGCGTCGCCCTGGATGATTTCCCATTTGGAGCTAACGCGCATGGGCATCCCTCTCCTTCTTTTTTGATATCGTTTCCCGCAAGCTCCCCCGGGGCGACAGCTCATCCCTGGCCGCCTCCCGGAAGACCGAGCGGGTTTGGCCGTCAAGCACCAGGGCATCCTTCGTGTCGTTGCACAGCTTCTCACCGCTTGCCACCAGGGCTGTCCCCGTCAGCCGCACATCCCCGGACACCTGGCCGTATACGGCGGCCTGGCCGGACAGGGCGGGAGCCTTCCCCGTCTCCTGTGAAGATAGAATCATGGCAAAGCCGGACGCCCTAACGTGCCCGGTCAGGACGGCCCCGCGCAGATAGGCCTCGTCCTCCGCCCGGGCGCGGCCGCCCATCACCGTCCCGTGGGAGGCATAGGCGTGTCCGCACACAATGGCCTTTTCCCGCAGGATGGAGTTCCTGTCCACATATCCCTCCCCGCAGGCGATGGCGTCATCAAAAAGCCAGGCGTCATCCCCCGGCTCGGCGGACAGGTTTCCCTCGTGCTCCACAAAGCCGCCCAGGTCTCCCGCCCTGACCTCCTGCCCGGTGTCCCGCAGGGCGCGTATTCGATGCAGCCAGGGGTAATGAGGGTGGGTAAGTTCGGTGATCTCATATTTTTTGTTCAGTGCTGTCATCTCCTTCTGGTGGAATCCTTGTCATGCTGCTATCCCCGCTGTCCAGCAGCCCCTCCACGGCCAGGCGCATGCCCAGCCGGAAACCCAGGATGAAGTTCTCCAGGACCATGGCGCCGCAAACCTCATCCTGTGCGTTGATGAAGTTCAGGAGCAGGTTCCGGGCATCCCCCTCCAGCAGGGCGGTCAGCTCCTCCTCATACCGGGTCGCCCGCTCCAGGGCGCGGCTCAGCGGGGAGTCCGGTGCAATCTGCCGCTCGTTGGGCCGCAGGTCGCCGTAGTACAGGTCCTCTAAGGTATCTCTCATCGCGCATCCCTCCTTCGGCACAACACATATCAGGAAACCCTTTGCCAAAGGTGGACAAACTGATAACATTTTGCGCCCGTGGCCGTTCAGCCTCATGCGGCGTCTGCCAGCATGTCCTCCCCGTGGAACTGCTCGTCGATATCGGAGAACCGCTCAGTCCGGTTGAACTTCTCAGACACCTTCCCGGGCATGGCCTGGAGTGCCATCATCCGATCCCATAACTCCGGGTGATGGTCATAGAGATGGCGCAGTTCTGCTCTCTTGGCATTGGGACAAAACCAACATCCGCCCCGGTCCGTGAACTGGTAGACAGGGGAGAGCAGCCCCGCCTGCCGGCACAGCCGCTTTGCGTCCTGCTCCGTGCAGTCGTACTTTTTCAACAGGGAGATCTGGCCCCGTCCCAATCGCTGAAGCCGCTTCGGCTCGTCCTTGGCGATGCCGACATACTGGACCGTATCCGGGGGCAATGTCCTCTGGAACTGCCGGATGGGCTTGAGTTTGCAGTCCCGCTGGACGGCGCACCGCCCGGCGATGGGGAAGGAGCGCAGCAGGCCCTTTTTGGGCCCCCGGGTGATCCACCCGGTGAACAGCCCCACATAGGTCTGCTCCGCGCGCAGTACCCGGACCCTCACCCCCATGCGCTCCAAAGCGGGTATGGCTCTCTCGTAGATGAAATCCCGGTGCTCCGGGACCTCTCCCGAGATGCCTTCGTCGAACATCACCTCACAGTATACCGCCTCGTCCAGTGGTTCCCCATGCTCCATCGCCAGAAGAATCGTGGCAAGGCTGTCCTTGCCGAAGGAGCAAGAGGCAACGGCGCTCACCGGCTGGACACCCCCGTGGCCCGGAAGCGGCAGGCGCCCTCCAGGGCCTGCCCCCGGTCCGTCCGCTCCCAGGGGGCGTCCGGGTGGGTGAAGTGGCCGTAATTGCAGAACCGGGCGAAGATGGGCTTGTCCAGCCCCAGGGCGCGGATCATCCCGGCCGGGGTCAGGTCAAACACCCCCCGCACCGCCTGTTCCAGCACCTGGTCCGGGTACTCTCCCGTGCCGTGGCTGTCCACGTCCACCGCCACCGGATCTGCCTTGCCTATGGCGTAGGCCAGGGAGACGGTGCACCGCTCCGCCAGCCCCGCCGCCACGATGTTCTTGGCAATGTACCGGGCTATGTAGGCTCCACTCCGGTCCACCTTGGTACCATCCTTCCCGGACAGGGCCCCGCCCCCATGGGGGGCCAGCCCGCCGTAGGTATCCGCCATCAGTTTGCGGCCGGTGAGGCCCGTGTCCGCCTCAAAGCCCCCCAGAACAAACCGTCCGCCGGGGTTGATGAGGATCTCAGTCTCCCGGTCCGGGGGCAGTTCCTCCAGGGCGGGGGTGATGACCCGCTCCAGCACCTCCCGGCGCAGTTCCTCCAAGTCCTTGCCCTCGTCGTGCTGGCAGGACACCACCACGCTGGCAATCCGGCTGGGCAGGCCGAACAGGTACTCCACCGACACCTGGGCCTTGCCGTCCGGCCCCAGCCCCCGGATAGTGCCAAGCCTTCGGGCGTTGGCCAACATACGGGTGAGGCGGTGGGCCAGCACCACCGGCAGGGGCAGCAGCTCGTCCGTCTCCAGGCAGGCATAGCCGTACACCACTCCCTGGTCCCCTGCCCCGGTCTGCCGCCCGCCGTCCACCGCCGCCGCGATGTCCGGGCTCTGGTCGTGGGTGAGCACCTCAATCTCATAGTCACTGGAGGGGGAGCCAATCTCCCGGATCGTCCGGGCAACGATGGCGGGGATGTCCGGCAACACCCTGGCGGTGATCTCCCCGGCCACTGTGATCTTGCCCGCCGTGGCCATCACCTCGCAGGCCACCCGGGCCCCGGGGTCCTCTGCCAGGCAGGCGTCCAGCACCTGGTCCGCGATGGCGTCGCACACCTTGTCCGGGTGTCCTTCTGTCACCGACTCGGCGGTGAGAATGCGTCTATCGTTCATCAAGCGTTCTCTCCTTTTTTCTGCTCTTATCTTTTCCAGGCCTGTCCGGGATGGGAAACGCCATTTCCCGGCTGTACTTGTCCTGGTAGTGCCGGATCTGTTCCTCGGTAAGGGACGTAAAACGCTCCTCCCCCACTCCCACCAGGAAAAAGGTGCCGCAGACGAGGTCATAGGGGACGCCGTGCTCATCCGTCAAGACCCGGTTGGGGGGCAGACCCAGCAGCTTGCCCTCCGAATGGCACACTAAGGCCACCGGATCGTCAAAGGGATACACCGCCTCGATGTCCCCTCCCACCAGGGCCTGCAGGTCCTCCAGCCGGTCCGGCACCTGGGCCGCATAGGGCCGCTTCATGGGCTCCACTACCAGGACGGTCAGATTCTCACCGCGCATGGCCGTTCCTCCGTTTCGATGTCTTGGCGGGCTTGGTACACTGTTTGTTGACCTGCTCCGTCCGCTGGTGGACCTCCCGCACCGTTCGCTCCCACGCCCGCCTCAGCCAAACCACCGGCAGGCCGTTCTCCCGGTAACCTTTTAGGATGCTGTTGTAATAGGCAGCGGCCGGCGCCGCCGGCGCCAGAAACCGTTCCCGCATCACATAGGCCATCACGGTGCAGGGCTGGCTGCCACGGTCCCATACCGTTACGGTCTGCTTTTCATACAGATGGGGGCAGCCCTCATAGCGGTCCAGGGCCTGCTCACATGCCGGGGTCAGCTCCCACAGCAGACCGGCCACATGGCTGCCCTGCTTAGGGGCGATGGTGGCCACTCCGCTGCCGCCGTAATTCCCCCGGAACCGGAGCTCATAGCCGTGGAGCACCGCCGGGCCTATCGGTTTTGCCGCCGGACAGCGCCGCTCCATCTGCTCCAAGTTGAGGTTGCTGCCGTAGGCAAAGTACAGCCTTCCCGCCATCCTCACCCCTCCAGCAGCACCAGCGCCCCCACCCTGGCCAGTTGGCCGAAGATGGCCCGGGCCCGGCCCTCCGTGTCCCCCTGGGGCAGGGGGAAGTCCAGTCCGGCGGCCCGGATGATGTTGCCCCGCAAAAGCTCGATGTAGCTGTCCGTGTCCGGGCAGTCCGCGGGGTCCAGCATCCGGCCCCGCAGCTGGTCCATAATCTCCGCCCCGGTGCCCTCGTAGATGGTCTCCTCTATTTGTATCTTCATGGCTCATCGCTCCATTTCCCGTTGTCGTTTCTTCTTCTGGTTTGCTTCATAGCAGTCCTTGTCATAGCGCCATGCCCGGTCCCCCTCCAAGTTGGCCAGCAGGTGGTCCCGGGTGTGCTTGAACTCCGGGCCGTTGAGCCCCAGGCGCACCAGCCACACTCGGAAGGTGAACAGCTCGTTGTCGCTGTGGGTCTTGCGCATCACCGTGCTGCGCTGATTGACGGCCTGGGCGGACATGGCCAGGCACAGGTTGACATAGGCCGCCGCCCGCCCGGCGTGGAGGGTGGAGTTAAAGCAGCGGAACTCCACCGTGCCCCGGTAGAACACCGAGTGCAGGTTCAGGGCGTAGTAGCGGGTGTCGTTGTAATGGCTGCTTTTCTCATACCGGCTGCCCTCATACCAGATGGCCTCCAGCTGGGTCAGGTCCCGGGTCTCCTCGGCGGAGAGCTTTCGGGCCTTTTCCAGCATGGGCTCCCGCACCTTCTGGCAGTACCGGCTTACCCGGTCCGGGTTGACCTGTAAGGCTTTGAACAGGATATCCTCTTTGGAATACATGATGCTCAGCAGGTTCTTCAGGCTCTGCTGGTTGTGGTTGGCCGCGTCCACGTGGACGTGGAGCCCGCAGGACGAGTTGACCTTTGCCCCGGCTTTCCGCACCCGACGGACGCATTCCTGGAACTTGGGCAGTTCCCCGTAGGTCAGCTTGGGGGACACCAGTTCCACCGAGTAGAGGTCATCGGCAGTATGCTGGTGGCTGCCGTCCGCCCTGCGCTCGGTGCGGATGCTGCTGTCATACATGAAGCGCCACTCTTTGCCGGCTGTGTCCTTGACATACCAGCTGCCGTAGTAGTCCCTGCCCTTTCTGGGGACAGTCCCGAAGTAGTCCGCCAGCGCCCGGGCCGCCGCCTCCCGGGTGATGCCCGTCATTTCCACCTCCACGCCGAAATACTGCTCCTTCATGTCGATCACGCGGCCTTGTCACCCCGCAGTTCCCCATCCACCGCCCGCAGGCGGCGGCCGATGGCCTCGATCACAGGCACTGTTACGCTGTTGCCCGCCTGCTTATAGGCTTGGGCGTCTGAGGTGATGGCCAGGATCTTATCGATCTGGCGGTCCTCAAACCCCTGCAGTCTCAGGCATTCCCGGGGTGTCAGACGGCGGATGCGCCCGCCCCGCTCCACCACGCCCTGGACGCTGGCGGGGTCGTGGGCCATCTGTTGCCCTACCCGCCCGGCGCGGGTGGCGCTGCCCACATAGCCCAGATCCACCGTGTCCCCGGGACCGGCCTCCTTGTAGCCTTTTTTGGTTGCCTCCTGGATGAGCAGCACCCCGGACCGCTCGCCCCGGTGGTTGGACAGTGTGGTCTGCCCATACCGGGCGGTGAGGCACCGGGCCAACTCCGTCCGCCGGGGTTTCCCCACGCACAGGTCCACAAAGGAGGCCCCCTGCGGCGGCAGCAGGTACAGCCCCGTCTTGCCGCCCGTGCCTCCCGCCCCGGCGGTCTGGGTGCAGGCTACCCCTTCCGGGTGGTAGACCCGGGACCCCTGGGGGCCGCCGAGGACTTGTATAAGAGCTTTTCCACCTGTTCCGAAGACAGGTAGTATTTTTCCGGCGCATCGGGGGTCAAGATAGCAGATAAGGAACACCCGCTTCCGGGATTGGGGGACTCCAAAATGTTTGCTGTTAAGCTCGTCGGCGCAAAGTCCGTTCCGCTCCGTTTCCGCCCTGGGGCGAAAACTGCGCTCACTTCCTTGCTCCTCCTCTCCCCACAAAGCTTCCGCTTTGCGGGGCCCCGTCAGGGGCCCTCTCAAAATCGAAGCCCAACGCAGTGGGTTCGATTTTGAAGCGAAGAACAGCCGGGACCAGCGGATGGGGGATCGTATGCGATGCCCCATCGCTCTCGCGGCTGTTCTGAGCAGGCAGGGGAATCCTCCGCATAGAAGGTCGAAGTCGGGCAGGTCGTTGGGGTCGATGGTTCTGGCGTCTGGGTCATATCGCTCCTCCTCTCGGACGTCGTGGATGGCACGGTAGCTGGCCTCGGCATGCCTGTCGATCTCGCAGTGGCCGACGCACTGGAAACCGCCGGCCCGGGTCAGGCCGGCCCGGAATCCGCCGATCCCGGCGAACATATCGTAGTATCGGATCAGGTGATCTCATCTCCCTCCTGAAGCGCGCGGAGAAAGCCGGGAACGATTATCGTCCACGTCCCCGGCTTTCTCTCGCTGCTGTATGCGACGCCTGTGTTGCGCATAGTCAGGCGGCTGCCGTGTCAGACAGAGCGGCCACCCCCTCCTCCGCACGCCGGGGAGACAAAAACTCCACCTCGGTGCCCTTCACCAGAAAGCCGGGCTGGCGCTCCGACTCCTCCGGGAAGGGGATGGTCTCAAAGTCCCCCACGGCGGCCAGCTTGCACCCTTTCCAGGCGTAGGCCGCGCACCGCTCCGCCAGGGGACCTCGGACCTTCACCGAGATGAAGTCGGTGAGCTTGTTGCCTTCCCGGTCCCGGTATCTCCGGTCCGAGGCCAGGCGCAGGATGGCGTAGGGCTTGCCTGTGCCCTCGCTGCGCCTGAGCTCCACGTCGTTGGTCAGGTTGCCGATCACTGTAATTTTCAACATTGGGTCGTTTCCCTCCTTCTCTTTTTTATTTTTCATTTTTTATGCTTGCCAGCGGGCCGGCCCGTCCCTCTTGGCCCCCCGCTGCCTGGGCTTGGGCCGCTCCGGCTCGGGCCCGAACTGTTCCTGCCCGGTCCGGATGCTCCAGTCCTCGCTGTTCCACAGGTGGACGTACAGCTCGCCTCCGTCCACCGCAATTTCATGCTGCTCAAAGCCCTCGCCCCAGCCGTCCGAGGCCTGGCCGGTGAGGTACTCTTTCAGATCAGCCAGCTCTTTGGGCGTGAGCTCGCCCACTACCTGGCACTCCGCCACACCCCAGAGCTGCCCGTCCCGGGCCTCTGTGGTGAATACGGCGGAGCGCACCTTGGCGTCGAGCGTATCCTCCTGGCCGTACCAGTGCATCAGCCCCCGTTCCGCCTCCTCCGGGACTGTTTCCAGCGCAAGCGCGGCGATGATATCATCCTCATAGGGAATGAGCTCCCTGCCGTCCAGCGGGATACCCTCCTCCGACAGGCTTCCCAACGCGTCGGGCCCGTGGAGCTCAGCGGTCAGGGGCATATAGAGTTTCAGCAGAGTGGGCTTCGGGGGCAGGACCTGGAATCGGTCCGCCCCCATGACCAAGGCCAGACTCCGCCCGTTGTCCCAGTCCACATGAAATTGCCCGGCATCGTCAATGAATTGTAGGGTACCGGTGGAGCCGGGGGGAATAGGGCGTGGATCAGTTCCCATTTCGGTGAGCCTGATCCGGCTGCCTTTTGGATACTGCTCTCGCAGGAAGTCCAGCCACTCTTTCGACGGTGTGTTCATGCCGCAGCCTCCGTCATGCCCACGCCAGGACGAACAGGATGGACACCACCTGCTCGTCCACGGGCTGGGACAGGGCGGACACCACCGCATCGTAGGACAGGGGCAGGGTGCCGCCCAGGGAGACGGTCCAGTTTCCGGACAGGGCCAGCGTTTCGCTGCCGCCCGCCCGGCTTGTCTTCACCCCGTTGAGGGAAAATCCGATGAGTTGGCTGTCCACCTTTTCCTCCGCCATGTCGGTATCGTAGGGTACCAGTGTCCAGCCGTTGACAGCGGACACGGTGATGCCCGTTACCTGGACTGCCGCCGTGGAGCGGTTTACAATTTCCGCATTGCTGGCGGCATACACCTCGCCCCGCTCATCTACGGTCAGGAGCAGAGTTGCAGGGACGGTCACGGAGAATACGGAAATCCGCTCCCACCGGGCGTAATAGGTGGTGGGACTTCCTGTAGTATAAACGGTGTCCCCGGTCACCTGGGTACCTCCGCTCTGTGCGGTGAACCAGCCCAGGAAGGTGTACCCATCTTTCTGGGGCTGGGTGGGTAGCACCAGATTTTCTCCATAGTTCTGCTGAGAGGTTCGGGTTTCCCCGTCCCCTAAATCCCAGGTGATGGTGGCGCTCATGCTGTACGAGCAGCTGTCGCACCGGCCATCCCCATCGCTGTCCGTGTGAGCGGCATAGCTGGATGAACCATAGCTGCATCCGGTACAGGTCTGGCTTATCCGGTGCTGAGTGCTGCTGTACGGACTGTAGCTGATAGACCAGCTGTGGACTGCTGTCCCGGAGCTGGTGGTGTCTCCGCACTGAGTACAGACGTAGGCATAGCTGTGGGTACTGCTGTTGTTTGGGGTGCAGGTATAGCTGGTGCGGTGGGACTGAAGTGAGGAGGAGATCGTTTCCCCGCACAGTCGGCAGCTCTGGACATAGCTGTGGTAGCTGCTGTTATAAGGCACGTAGCTGTAGGTGTAGCTGCCGTGACTGCAGGTGGCCTGGCTGGCGTCATAGGCATAGCAGACGGTGCAGGTTCCAGTGTTGTCCCAAACATGTCGGGCGTTCAGAGTATAAAACCACTTGGAGTGTCCGCGATTAGCGTCATAATCGGCACAGGAGGAGTTGACACAATGCCAAACCTTCGCATGATTTGTCTGCGCTGGATCGTTGTTTTCCGATGCAACTACACACTGGGAACCGCAGGTGGGACAGTAGTAGGTGCGGGTCCACTCCGCGCGGGTGTTGTCCCGATCCGCATCCGGCCATGCGGCATGGGCAGGAGCCGCCAATGCCAAAGCCAGGCACAAGGCCAGAGCCAGGGCAAAAAATCTGCGAATACTTTTCATACCGCGCCTCCTTACTCCGCCGCCGCAATGGTGAGGACCACCGTGGCGGCTGTCTCATTTTTTGGCTCTCCCACCGCGTACACCTTAGCGTCATAGTTTAGGGCCAGGCTGCCCCCGGCCTCAATGGCGGGAAAGGCATCCTGGGTGATGGCCAGTTCCCCGGCTCCCCGGGTGGGGCAGCCGTTGAGGGAGAGGGCGATGGTGTTGACCGCCGCCCCTTCAAAATTTGTGTAATCTCCTACGGAGAGGGTACCGTCGGAAACCTCCACGGCTGCAATGCGCACTGCCCCCTCCGCCGCGGTGTTGCGGATGGCGGCGTTGGTGGCGGTGACCACATATCCGTTCACCACGGATACGGGCAGGGCGGCGGGGACGGTGACGGAAATCCTCTGTTCGGTGTTGATCATTGTGAGGGTGACAGGCACCTCGTGGGTCTGGGCCGCCGAGGCGGACAGGGCCAGGGCAGCTGCCGCCGTGATGCCCAGCAGCAGAGCGAAAAACTTGTGTTTCATCAGTTGCTCCCTCCTTTATAAGTTCCAAAGGTAGCCGGAGTGGATGGTGACCGCGATTTCTACCGTGCCCAGCACCTGGCCGTCCCGGGTTGCGGTGACGGTGGCTGTGCAGGGGTAGTCCCCCATGGGCAGGGGTTCCACCAGCCGTATCGCCAGCAGGGCCCCGTTGGGAGTGAGGGTGACGGGCTCTGCCGCCAGCTCCCCGGTGTCGTCCCGGCGCAGCTCCACCTGGTAGGTGTCCCCTTCGCTGCTGTTGATGAGCTCCGTCGGCAGGGCGGTGTCTCCCACGGTGGCGTACAGGTGGGCGGGGATGGAGATGGCGATCTGGCTGTCGTCCACTGTGCCGTTTACGTTGTCCTGCTCGCCCAGGATGCCGGAGATGTCGTAGAAGAGGACCTCTGTCTCCTCAAAGGCCTCCGCCCGGTCCGTGATGGTGACGTCTATCTTGTCGTAGACCTTCAGGGTGGAGTCCCGGTCGAAGACCACCTTTACCGGGTTGTCCACCCGGCAGACGATGAGATCGTCCACCTCAGTGCCGTTGTCCATCCAAACGGCGTCAATGCCGCCGCCCCACACCACCATCAGGCCGGTGACAGTGACGTTGTCCAGGGTGACCGCCCCGTCCGCCGCGCCGCAGCCGAGGATGAGGTCTCCGTATACGGTCAGGTCCTTCAGGGTGACGTCATCCGTGCGCACCAGCAGGCTGCCCTCCCGGTCCCCGGTATAGGCGCCGGAAGTGGTGATATACTCCCCAATGATGTTGGCAAAGACCTGGGCAAACTCCGCCCGGGTGATGGCGTCCCGGGGGAACAGCTTGCCATCCCAGCCCTGGATATAGCCCGCCCCCACCATGGCCCGGACGTAGGGCAGGGCCCAGCCGGAGATGGCTCCGGCGTCGGCAAAGGCGGACAGGTCGGTGTTTCCGTAGTCCTCCAGGTCCAACTGAAGGGCCCGGGCCACCACGGTCATGGCCTCCTGCCGGGTGATGTCCGCCTCCGGGGCCATGGTGTCCTCCCCAGCGCCCACATAGGTGCCCATGTGGTAGGCCATGGCGATCTCATCGTAGTACCAGGCGTCCTCAGGCACGTCGGTGAACCGGGAGATATCCCCCTCCACATAGGTTCCGAAGGCCCGGTTGAGGACGGCGGCCATCTCCGCCCGGGTGAGGGAGCCCTGGGGGTCCAGGACACCCTCCCCCTTGCCGATGAGCAGGCCGTTGTCCACCGCCTCGCTCACCGCCTCATAGTACCAGGCTGACGGGTTCACGTCGGTGAAGTTTCCCATGTCCGCGGCGCTGGCGTAGCCCATCATCCCGGCGCACAGCACCAGGGCCAGGATGAGTGCGGTCAATCGTTTCAGTTTTCTCATTGTGTCCCTCCAAATAGGAAAGGGAGCGGCCCGCGGGCCGCTCCCTTCCGTGTATCGTGTCGTTATTCTGTTCCAAAAATATGATAGATATAGTTTTTTCGTGCGTCTGCCAAGTGATAGATATATACGGTGTCCTCTATAATCTTATAGACGCAGACATACTGCTCGATAAACAGGGCGCGAAATCCATGCTTTCCCATCAGCGTATCCGATTTGAGAACACCCAGTTCCGGGGCATCCTCCAGTTTTGACACAGCCCCCAAGATTCTCTCGCTGAATCGCCGGGCATATTTTTCCCCTACCACTGTGAGATAGTAGGTCAGAAAGTCATGATACTCCCGCTGGGCTTCATGGAGCCATTCGATCTTCATTCAGCATCTCCTCCGTCAGGCTGTGCATTTCCTCCATGCTGAACGTTCTTGCTCCCGCCTGACGGTTTTGCTCCCGCCGCAGCATTTCGGCCAGCAGGTTTAGTTCCGCTTCCCGGCGCTCCCAGACCTCAATGGGGAGGAACACCATCTCTCCATCGCCATTTCTGGTAACAAAGATCGGTTCCTGCCGCTCTTTGGCCAACTTGACCATTCCATCATAATCATTTCGAAGGGTTGTCGATGACTTGATGACCATACAGTTTCGCCTCCGTGCATTATTCTATACGAATTATACTATGATTATGATAGATGCGCAAGTCCTTCTAGTAAAATGCAAAACTAACTTCCAGTGGATGCTTGAAACTGGCTTTTACCTTTGCACAAAGTTTCGTCTTAGATATCCCACTCCACGGTGAACACCACGCTGGCCACGCCGGTGTTGGTGACGGCGCTGGACACGGGGGACACCACGGCGTCATAGACGATGGCCACACTGTTGCCGGAGGTGTTGCCCGCGCCAGTCATATAGCAGCCCTCCGCGGCGGCGTCCAGCAGGGTCTGAGTTTCGGTGCTGCTCTCATCGGTGGCCAGCTGGGCGCCGCCCCCGATGGTCAGGG
>ERZ779866.3742-NODE-3742-length-12009-cov-2.981931_pt1 | contig 12009 bp, 10 predicted proteins | sample MGYA00511248_ERZ779866 | MGnify/ENA primary metagenome ERZ779866 (study PRJEB29588, sample SAMEA2155758) | human gut metagenome | biome: human gut; feature: human-associated habitat; material: faeces | place: Denmark | collected 2008/2010 ... | reverse complement strand
CTCAAGCTTTTCACGGAAACCCAGAGGCAGTTCGCCCAAATCTTCACCGATAATCATGGTTTTGTTCAGATGGCTTTCCAAAGCAACCATAGCCATCAGTTCATCGGGGTTATAATAAATGAAAGTGCCCTCACGTTCGTTTTTGCCCTCGGGAATCATATAAAGGCGTTGCAACTGCAAAACATGGTCAATACGGATGCAGCCCGCATATTTCATATTGGCTTCCAAGATTTTGCGGTAAGGTTCATATCCGGCTTCCTGAAGTTTGCGGGGATTGAAACCCAAAATGTTCCAGTTCTGGCCGCTCTGACTCAAAATGTCCGGCGGCGCGCCGGCTGATGCGCGCAGGTAGAGTTCCGGGTGGCGCCAAGCTTCAAAGCCCTTGCAGGAACAACCGACCGCCGCATCCGTATACAGGCCGATGCTCATGCCCGAGTTTAGACAGGCTTCCTGCACTTTTTGCAGCTGGTGATTGGCGACCCACTGCGTATATTTATAGTAGTTAATGGCATCACGGTTCTGTTCTCTGAAACGCTTTACTGAATCAGAGTTATAGTCCTTATATTCCTGCGGCCACTGCTGCCAGGTAACCGGCGCCGGGTCCTGCTTGGACATCAGACGACTGAGAGCGCGAAACGTGGCATAGCTTTCCAAATCATCGCCCAAATCGTCGCAGAAAACGCAAAAACGCTTATACTCTTCCGTTTTTTTGTCGGAAATGAATTTGGCAAAACAACGGCTTAAGATATCGTCTACCAGCATTTGGGTCGTGGCGTAGTCAACATAGCCTTTGCGGCGGTTGCGGGTAATCTTTTTCTGAAACTCGTCACTGTTGTAATAAGCCTGAATTTCTTTGGAAGACTTGAATTCGTCGGTTGCCGTGACGTCAACATAGATATAGTTAAAAAACTGCCGGCTGTCGGGTTCATAGGGGCTGGCATTTTCCGGCTGGTCGTCGCGCATGGCGTGCAGCGGATTAACGCCGAGAATGCCGGCGCCGTGACGACCGAGAATGTTGCCGATCTGTGCCAGATCGCTGTAATTGCCGATGCCCAGGTTGTTTTCGGAAACCTGTTCGTAAAGCTGAACCGGCACACCCCAGGTTTTTTTGCCTTCTTTGACGCCGATGCGGTCATAACATTTTTCCGGCGCGGATATCAGACGCGAATTCTGACTGACGGTCTTTCCGTCGCGGTTTTGATAAGCAAACTCGATATTATGGTAACCGAGCTTGACCTCAAAGGGGAAACGGAATCTGTACTTATGATATACCACACCGTCTATCTCGCGCGAACAGCCGTCGTTTTTGATTTGTTCCAACTCAGCAACAGAGGTTTCTCCGGTATAGGTGTTTTTACCGTCTTCCATCAGTTTCCAGTGTATTTTGTCCACGCCTTCCGGCAGCGAAATCGTTATGTCGTTTATGCGATTGCGCCGCATAATCGGAACATGGTGCATAATGCTCAGAAAGTCCGCATCCTTGTGCTCTTTAATCAACTGATCGAGAAGTTTTTTGTTAAAGATATTGTCTTTGTCGTTCAGATCAAAATCTTTGCTTAATATTCCCATTGCTTGAAGAAGGTAAACCTTATTTTCGACACTTGTCCGCACTTCAATGCCGGACAAGTATGCCAACCGGCATATTTGTTCATCAAGTATCATATTTTCAAAAATCCAAAATAGTTATTTACAATGTCCAAAATGTACTATTCGTACGTTTTTTTGTCAATCAAAATCAGCAGGACGACGGCCGCGGCCGCACCGCTTTTCCGATTTGTTCCATACGGGTTTGAGTTTCCTCGGATATTTGTGTTTTTATCACAAAAAAACAAGAGAAGACGCTGTGTATAAAACAGTATCTAAAATATATATTCGATTGCCTTAATTTAAAGTCTGGAGTAAACATAAGCTTGTCAAAATTTAAGCTGAGGAAGAAATGGATATTTTGCTGGAAAAAGCCAAAAACAAACACGAACTCACCCGGGAAGAACTGACGGCCATGCTGCAGCCCGAATATCCCCTGGCCGATTTGCTGTCCGCAGCAGACGAAGTCCGCAAAAAATATGTCGGCGACGAAATACATCTGCGCGGCTTAATCGAATTTTCCAATTTCTGCAAGAACAACTGCCTTTATTGCGGACTGCGCCGCGACAACAAGCAGATTCAGCGTTACCGCATTGACATTCGGACCGTTTTGGAGCTGGCCTCGCATGCCAAGAACATGGGGCTGAAAACCGTGGTTCTGCAATCGGGTGAAGACATATGGTTTTCCACCGAAAAGATGGTTGAAATCATCCGCGGCATCAAGGACATGGGGCTGGCACTGACATTGAGCATCGGCGAGAAAAGCCGTGAAGAATACGAGGCCTATCGCAAAGCCGGCGCAGACCGTTTCCTGATCCGCATCGAAACCACGGACAAGAAACTTTACGAAGACAATGACCCCGGAATGAGCTGGGAAAAACGCCGCCAATGTATGCTCGATTTGAAAGAACTCGGCTTTGAGCTCGGCTCCGGATGTCTGGTCGGTCTGCCGGGGCAAACGCTTGAATCTCTGGCCGACGACATTTTGTTTTTTAAGGAAACAAGCTGTGACATGATCGGTATCGGCCCTTTTATTCCGCATCCGATGACGCCTTTGAAAAATGCCGAAGGCGGAAAACTGGAACCGGCTCTGCGCGTTATGGCCTTGACACGGCTGCTGCTTCCGGATATTAACATTCCGGCTACGACTGCCATGGAAACACTGGCACCAAACGGACAGACACTGGCTCTGCAAGGCGGCGCCAACGTGATTATGCCCAACGTAACGCTGACCGCATACCGCCAGCATTATCAGCTGTATCCGGGCAAAACCACGACCGGATATACACCGGACGAAAGTCTGAAAAAAGTCATTGCCGAAATAGAAAGTCTCGGGCGCAAAGTGGGCAGCGGCGCCGGACAAAGCCCCAAATGGCTGAAAGAACAAAATACGGAAAACAAATAACGATGATTGAATACAACCTGATAAAGAAAGATTTGAAGGCCATTGCCAAACTGGCGCTGCCGATTACCACCGCCTTTGTCGCCATGGGCATTATGGGGATTGTCGACACCATGATTGTCGGTAACTACAATACCGACCAGCTGGCCTACATCGGGCTGGCCAATTCTATCTTTGTGGTTTTGTTCACAATTCCCATCGGGCTGTTGCAAGGCGTTTTGATTAAGTCTTCGCAGAAATTCGGCGCCCGCAAATTCAAGTCTTGCGGCAAAATTTACAACGAAGGCAAAAAATATCTGATTGTCTTGTCGTTTATCTTTACGCTTATCGGCATCAACGGCCGGCTGATATTGAAACTGCTCGGACAGGACGCCGATATGGCCGCGCACGCGGGAAAGGTTTTGAGCGTGTTTGTCTTTTCCATTCCCTTTATTCTGATTTATGTCAACGCCAATTTCTTCCTACAGTCGATAAAACGCCCGTATGTGGCCATGTATGCCATTTTGGCGGCCAACATTCTCAACATTATAATTAACCCGGTTCTGGTATACGGAAAATTCGGTTTTCCGGAACTGGGCGCCGTGGGTTCGGCCACCTCCACACTGATTGTCCGCATTTTTCTGGCGCTTTATATGCTCTATTATATCCGGCGGATGCGCCTGAATCCAAAATTGAACAGGCGTTTCGGCCTTGACCGTTCCTATGACACCTGGTGGAACGACAGCCGGACGACACGGAAAATCGGCTACGGCGTGGCAATCACCACAATCGCCACCAACGGTTCCTTTTCCGCGGTCAGTACCTTTGCCGGCTGGATGGGGCAGCATACCATGGCCACCTTTGTGATTATGATCAACATCAGCACCATGGTGTTTATGATTTGTTTTTCAATCTCGCAGGCCACATCCATTGTCGTTGCCAATGCTTTCGGCCGCAGGGACAAAGACGGCATTATGACCGGCGCATTGTCCGGCTTTATCATTATGATGGGGGTGCTGCTGGTGCTGGAAACGCTGATTTTGAGTTTTCCCGACCAGATTTTCGGCATTTTTACCAATGACCCGACAGTTATGGTTGTCATTCACGCTCTGATATTTTATCTGATGGCCGACGTTTTTATCGACGCTCTGCCGTTGACGGTTATGGGAACGCTGAACGGCCGCAGCGACGTCAAGATTCCCACTGTTTTTCAGATTATCTCCTTTTTGGGCGTAAGAATCTCCGCCTGCTACCTTCTGGCTTTTCAACTTGAACTCGGGCTCAAAGGACTGATTATCGGTCTGGCCTGCGGCGGCGCGTCTTCCCTGCTTTTAAACGGCAGCCGGTTTGTATATCTGCGGCGCCGGGACAATTTGTACGGATTAAAATAAAGACAGGCAATCTCATAATATTACGCTGTACACTCGGCTCTTCATGATACGGTAATGAAATTTACTTATAAAAAATTGCCGTTCATACCCAAAAAAAAGCGGCAGTATTAAATACTGCCGCTTTTTTATTTCTTTCGTTGGTTCAGGCTATCATTTCCTTAACGCGTTCTTTTATTTTTTCGACCACGTCGGACTTCGGCGTATATTTTTCTTCAAACGGAGCGACGGTTTCCCAGCCCAAAGCCTCAAACACGGCTTGAATATTATTGACGACGCCCGGCTCCCAGCCATAAGACCCAAAGGCAAAAGCTTTTTTGTTTTTCGGCTGCAAACCTTTCATATAGGTCAGAAAAGCGGCAACTCTCGGGAAAAGCTCGTTATTCAGGGTCGGCGAACCAACGCATATATATTTGGCATCGAGAAAATCGACCATAACTTCAGACACGTCTTTGTTACTCAGGCAGTATTTGACCACCGGAATGCCGGCATCCTGAAATACGGACATTACGGCATTGGCCAAAGTGGCGGTGGCTCCCCACATCGTATCATAAACGATTACGGCTTTGCCCTCGTCTTTGCCGCTTGCCCATTTGCCGTAAGCGGCAAGAATGGCAGAAACTTCTTTTTCGCCGGACCAGATACAACCGTGCGACGGTGCAATCATCTCAATGTCCAAACCAAGGTCACCGGCGGTATTCAGGGCTTTTTCCGCCTGAGCGCCGTAAGGAAACAGAATGTTGGCATAGTAGCTCTGGGCTTCGCGCATAACGACATCAAACTTGGCGTCTTTTACAAACAGAGCGTCGGTGCAATAGTGCTGGCCGAAACCGTCGTTTGACAGCAAAAGCTTGTCTTCTTTGACATAGGTCATCATTGAATCCGGCCAGTGCAGCATCGGCGTAGTGACAAATTCCAGATTGCGCCTGCCGATTGACAAAGAATCGCCGGTTTTGACAATGACATATTCCCAGCCGGTCGTGTCAAAATGATCTTCCAAAGCGCGTTTGCCCATGGCATTGGTTACGATTTTGGCCTGCGGCGCCAGTTTCATCAGCGCCGGAACGCTGCCGGAATGGTCCTGCTCAACGTGGTTAACGACGATATAAGCGATTTTGGAAAAATCAACCAGGCTCTGAATGCGCGCCAGCTGCTCGTCCGTCAGATAGTGTTTGACGCCGTCAACCAGCGTGATTTTGTCATCCATAATCAGATATGAATTATAGGTTGAGCCGTGCGGGGTCTTATATCCGTGAAATTCCACAAGATTCCAGTCCTTTACACCGACCCAGTAAACGTCTTTTTTTACTTCAACAGCATTCATCAGTGCTCTCCTTGTTGTCTGAATATATTGATTTGTTGATATAAGCTTTAATATTTAAAATGTTAGTTGACAAGAATATTTTTCTACTATAAACAATAATAATAATTGTTATCAGTTTTAAGCAAAAGGCTATGAAATATTCAAGACAACGGGAATTAATCTTAAAAACGCTCAGAGAAAATCCGGTTCATCCGACTGCCGATTTTGTTTATGAGCTTTTGAAAAAAGAACTGCCCAGCATCAGTCTGGCGACGGTTTACCGCAACTTGAACCAATTGGCCGAAAACGGAATTATTAACAAAATATCGGGACTGGACGGAAGCGTGCATTTTGACCATTCTATCCACCCCCACTATCATTTCATTTGCACAAAGTGTAATAAGGTATATGATGTACCTTATGAAGTTGCGCCCAATCCGGCCGAAAAGCTTTATGAGCAGACCGGCCTGACTGCGGAAAGCTGCGACGTCTCTTTCAAAGGAATTTGCAAAGAATGCCGCAAGAATTTTAACTAACTTTTATTTGGAGAAAAAAATAATGGAACTTAAAGGCTCTAAAACCGAAAAAAACCTTATGGACGCTTTTGCCGGCGAATCTATGGCCCGCAATAAATACACCTATTATGCTTCCAAGGCCAAAAAGGAAGGCTACAACATTATTGCCGACAAATTTGAGCAGACGGCAAACAACGAAAAAGAACACGCCAAACTGTGGTTCAAGTTGCTGCACAATAATGAAGTTCCCGACACCATCACCAATCTGAAAGACGCCGCTGCCGGCGAAAACTACGAATGGACCGATATGTATGCCCGTATGGCCAAAGAAGCCGAAGAAGAAGGCTTTACCAAAATCGCCTATCTGTTCAAAGCTGTCGGCGAAATTGAAAAAGGCCATGAAGAAAGATATCAGGCTCTGTTGGACTCCCTGTGCGAAGGCAAAATTTTTGAACGCCCGACCAAAGTTATCTGGGAATGCGGCAACTGCGGTCACCGCGTAGAATCTCCGAAAGCTCCGGCCAAATGTCCGGTTTGCGATCACCCGCAGGCTTATTTCTTCCAGTTGCAGGAACAGGAATTCTAATTTAGGAAGGAACATGAAAAAAGCCTCTCGTTTGAGAGGCTTTTTTTTATTTTCCGGCATTGCCCCGATTGGCGGCACGGACAATTTGCAACGGTTTGAGCAGTCTGTCCGCCAACCCTTTGGCGGGAGAAGCCTTGTCCGCTGCCTTTTCGTTTTTCGGCAGAACGATTTTTACTTCTTTGGTATAGTCTTTCGGATCCTCCGGAACCAACAGACAGCGTTCGGCGTTCAGAACCTGTCCGATCGGACTGGCGATAAATTTTTTATGAAAATCTTTCCAGACATACAGGCGTTTGGCATCGTCCGGTTCGTTCAAAGCCTGGCTGACCTGGGCGCTCATTACCGAGAGATTGCTGTTGACCAGTTTCTGGGTCAGGTTCTTATAAGGGCTGTTTTCGGAAAGTTTGGCATTATCAACCGGCTTGGCAAAATGACGCGCCAGCTTTTTCCAGCTCAGGGATATTTTGCTGTTCAGATATCCCAAATCAATGAACGTAACGACCGAGCGATAAACCTTTTTCAGAGAGCCGAGCAGATTTTCTTTAAATGTTTTCAGCGCTTTGGGCTGCTCTTTCAAGAAACGGAATAATGACGGCGCCTTGACTTTTGCCGCCGGATTATTGTTATGTACGGCCTGCGCAATGTTGGATGCGGCGTAGGAGCTGACGCCCACGTTGCCGGCGATGACTCCCATATTCGGCGCTTTGGCCAACGGACGCAAAACCATAAAGGCATCAGGGTATGTTTTGGAAAGCTTTTTATCCAGCAGCGAGACCTTTTCGGTCAGGGCTTTGGAGGCGGTATGCTCCCGCATTTGGGAAGCGGCGTTGTCCAGACGGTTTACCTCGGCAACCTGAGTGCCGATGATGTTGACGTTGCTCAACTTAAACTTGGCTTTATTGTTCGGATTGATAATCGCCTCAAAACGCTTTTCAACCTCATTGGCAATTCTGGCCTTTTCCTGAATGGAGAGCTGGCTGTGCTTGGTACGCGAGACGTTTTCGACAATCTGGTTGGAAACCATGACAAAAGCGTTTTCTTCCATAGCCATAACAAAGGCTTTGGCATAGGCGTCTTTCTGCTCCTCCGGTTTCAGTCTGGCAAAATTTTTATTCAGGCAGATTTCCTTTAAAGCGCTGACGCGGGCGATTTCAGCGTTCTGCGCAAACAGATTTTCCGCTTTGACAGGCTCGGCCGAAGGCTTGTTCTCCACTTCAACGCGCTTATAAAAATTGAAAACTGGCAACAGTGACTTTTGCAGCGGGCGCTCCAGCATATCAAAGTTAAAAAGACTGAAGTCCGGCTCCTTGTTTTTCCGGGAAATCAGTCCGATACTTTGCTCCACGGCCTTTACGGCTGCCATATTATTGTTGATGACAGTCTGCATTTCCAAAGACTTTTGAGACAGCCCCTGCCCGGCCGCCGTATTTTGAAAAATGACCAGATACTGCAAAGCCTGCGGATCGTTGGAAGAAGAAAGAACATCCTTAATCTGCCACAAAACTTCAATGTCCAATTCGTTCAGGCGGTCGCTTTCTATCAGTTGTATTGCGTCTTTAACATCCATAACCTTGGGTCTCCATCCTGTTTATTGAGTGTCATAATATACTATTTTTGAATATAAATCAACCGCTTTTGTCAATTTTTTCTAAAAAAAGCCTCCGATGGCACCACCGGAGGCTTTTTTGAAAGTAATACGGAACAACGTTTAAGCCAACTTCAAATTGCCGGCTACGGTCTTTCCTCTTTCGGTCAAAAGTTCGTAAGCGATTTTTGCGCCTTCATCCAAACTTCTCAGACCGGCTTTCTGAACTGCGGAAATATGTACAAATACATCGTTGCCGCCTTCATCAGGGGTAATAAAACCATAACCCTTTTTGTTGTTAAACCATTTTACCGTTCCTGTTGCCATAACTTTTATCCTTTGCATTAACAGGTTAATCCATTTTAAATATAACTATTCAAGATGTGGTTAAGCTGCTTGGCCAAGACAAATTTTGTTATGGTATCAACATTAAAAGACTTAACTTTTAAAACCACCGAATTTAGTTATGGTTTGAGTCTAATATAACTAAATTAATTTGCAAGTGGTTTTTGATTACTTTTTTATCTGCAACGAATGTATATGTTGTCTTTGCCGCAATCGTAATTATATCTGTTTCGGTTTACTTCCAAACAACAGACTGAGAAAGGATATCACATGAAAAAACTTTTGCTGGCGACGGCTCTCGCCCTGCCCCTGATTCTGAGCGCAAACGCTCAGGCCCAAAGAGCCAACCATACAAAAAAAGACGTATCGACCCAAATTTCCGAAACCTATGACAAGGCGGCCGACAAGACCAAAGAAGCCATGCACGACATGAAAGACGGCGTTTCAAAAAAAATGGACCAGATGAAGAAAAAACACTCTCCGGAACATAAAATGAAAGAAGAGCAAAAAGAAATTGCCGAAAACTATGACAAGGCCGTTAAGAAAATCAATAAATCATCATTCAATCAGGATCAGAAAAATATGCTGCTTAAACAGGCCGCAGAAAATCGGGATCTGATGACAAAACAGCTTCAGGACCGCAGCGATCTGATGAAAAAGCACTGGAACGCGCGTAAAAACGCCGACGGATTCAAGGCTGCGGCAAAGGCTGAAAAAGACAACCGTAAAGCCGTTAAAGCCGTCAGAAAAATTCTCGACGACTAATTCTTTGTAAACTCCCAAAAAAACAGTCCCCGAAAAAATTTCGGGGACTGTTTTTAATCAGATGCGGAAAAATCCATTCAACGGAGAAACGACTTCCCGTATCGGCTGCGGTCAAAGCAGATCTGGGGAAACCTTTCGGCAAAGTAGCCGAACACGGCAGACTTGCCGATATTCTCCTTGTCCAGACATCCGTCTCCCTTGTCTTCCTCAACCCTGACGGCCAGACAAGTCAGAAACGCCTCCACCTCGTTTTTATTGACTTCGGGGAACAGGCGGACGATTTCGCCGCTCAGTCTGGGCAGTTCCGTTCCGCCGCGCTGCGACATCTGCCAGACGGCATTGAGAAGATAGGTTATCTCCGGCACGGGAAAAACGGTGCAAGAAGCGTTCTGAACCTTTACCATTGCGGCCAGATGACGCAGCAGGCGCGGAAGTCCGGCATAAAGCAAGGCTTCTTCATAGCTTCTGAACGGGTACTGCGGCGCCTTGACCAAACGCTGATCATCCAAAATGCAGTACTGAAGATGCTTGCCTTTGGCCGTCTTGTTGAAGTTGGCGCAAAAATAAGAACCGACCAACAACGGATAACCGTTAAGCTCTCCGTCGCAGACAAAACTTTTTTCTCCGTTGCCGAGTGTAATCACAAATCCCTTGAGAGCTTCTTCTCTAGAGACGGCTTTAATAATTTGTTTCATAATGTGAATATTTTTAAAATTAACTTTGACGTTATACAATGTTTTAGACAAAATTGCAAGAAAAAAATATTGTGTATTTACAACCGCGATTTGTTCTGTTATCTTTTGTGAGCCTGCGCCATTGGGGGCGCGGGCTTTTAATTGCGATATTAAACAAAAAAATAGGAATAAACTTATGACACTGAAAAACACAAGAGCAGGAAATTATCCTGAATGGTATCAAAACGTTGTAGCCGAAGCAGACATGGCGGAAAACTCATCCAGCCCGGGATGTATGGTGATCAAACCTTGGGGATACGGCATCTGGGAACGCATCCGCGACGTTTTTGACGAGAAAATCAAAGAAACAGATCATGAAAACTGTTATTTTCCGATGTTTATTCCGCTTTCTTTCTTTCAAAAAGAGGCTGAGCACGTAGACGGCTTTGCCAAAGAGATGGCGGTTGTTACCCATTCGCGTCTGGCGATGGAAGACGGTAAACTGGTTCCTTCTTCCGAACTGGACGAACCGTTGATTGTGCGGCCGACCAGCGAAGCCATCATTGCCGACTCTTTTTCAAAATGGGTTAAATCTTATCGCGACCTGCCGGTTCTGATTAACCAATGGGCCAACGTCGTTCGCTGGGAAATGCGTCCCCGCCTCTTTTTGCGCACACGCGAATTTTTATGGCAGGAAGGACACACCGCTCATGCAACGGCCAAAGAAGCAGAAGAAGAAACAACCAGAATGCTTGAGGCATATCGCGAGTTGTGCGAAGATACACTGGCCATGCCGGTGATTAAAGGACGCAAACCCGAGTTTGACAAATTTCCGGGTGCGGTCGACACCTATTGCGTCGAAGCCATGATGCAGGACGGCAAAGCCCTGCAGGCCGGAACCTCTCATTTCCTGGGACAGAATTTTGCAAAATCGGCCAATATTTCATTCATCAACGCCAACAACCAGCCGGAATTTGCCTATACGTCTTCATGGGGCGTTTCTACCCGCCTCATCGGCGGCGTGATCATGACGCATGCCGATGACGAGGGAATGGTCGTTCCGCCGAGAATTGCCCCTTATCAGGTCGTTATCATTCCGGTAGTGAAAAAAGCCGAAGACGAAGAAACCGTGACGGCCTATATCAATGAACTGGCCAAACAGCTCAAAACACAAACTCCGTTCGGCGAAAAAATCCGCATTAAAATTGACAAACGCGACCGCAAGAGCGTTGACAAATTCTGGGAATGGACCAAGAAAGGCGCTCCGGTTATCTGCGAAGTCGGCATGCGCGACGTCGAGAACGGCGGCCTGATGGTTAAAGAACGCCTGAAACTTGGCACTCCCGAAGGCAAAGAAACCGTGGGCAAAGATGCTTTTGCCGCAACCATTGCCGCCCGTTTGGAAGGCATACAGAAAGCCATGTTCAACAAAGCCAAGGCAATGTTGGAAGCCAACATCCGCACCGACATTGACACGCCGGAAGCTTTCAGGAAATATTTCAGCCAGTCCAACGCCTGGATAGAAGACGGCAAGCAAGGCAAAGTCGCTTTCGTCCGCGGCAAATGGAGCGGCGACGAAAACAGCGAAGCCCTGCTCAAAGAGCTGAAAATAAACATTCGCTGCATTCCCTTCGATCAGGACGGAAAAGAAGGAAAATGCCTTCTGACCGGAAAACCGGCCACAATCGACGTCATTTATGCGCGTTCTTACTGATTGCGGAGAACGGACACATTGCCCCGGAGCCAAAAACTCTGGGGCTTTTTTTGATTATTATTTTGACTATGTATTCCATTTACAATAGACTCTCTGCTGTAAACAAAGGAGAAAACAGAATGAAAAAACTTTGGAAAAGTGGCGTTGCCTTAGTTTTAGTATGTGCACT
>ERZ779866.3738-NODE-3738-length-12018-cov-4.366212_pt1 | contig 12018 bp, 9 predicted proteins | sample MGYA00511248_ERZ779866 | MGnify/ENA primary metagenome ERZ779866 (study PRJEB29588, sample SAMEA2155758) | human gut metagenome | biome: human gut; feature: human-associated habitat; material: faeces | place: Denmark | collected 2008/2010 ... | reverse complement strand
ATAATTAGTATAAATAACTTTTAGTGGTAAAGCAATGACAGTGGCAATAACAACACCATATATTCCCCATATATGAACAAGAATTATAGAGAAAACAGCATTAATCATTGCTTCAATAAGAGAAATTTTGCTAACATTTTTTGCAAAACCTGCTATTCCAGTCAAATTTCCTGATACATATCTGCTCCAAGATAATATTTGAACAAGACAAAAACACAACGGTAACCAATATAAATTATATTCCGTATCTACTACACCTTTTGTATATATTTTTATAAATGATTCAGATAATAACAATGCAACACACATAAATATTGTAACTAAAGCCATAAAAAAACTATTAAAAGCATCATGCATCTTTTTGTATTGCTCAATACCTTCATAGTAAGCTTTACCAAGTAAATAATATATTCCATTATAAGCTGCATTCAAAAGACTATTTATAGCTATAAAAACCATATTATTTACTGAATAAACACTTGAAATTTTAGTTGATGCAAATAAAGATAATACTATCAAATCTGTGGATGAAAAAAATGTCCACGCAACCTCTGATATAATATAATCATTACGATTTGGCAATATCATTTTTTTATTTTTGCATTTTTCATAATTAATCCAATTATAATCTTTTTTCATTACAAATCTATAAAGTAACATTTTTAATAGAGATAATATAAAAAAACCTAACTGTATATAAATTATATTTGCATAAAATAATGCTAGTAAAATCTTTATACCATAGCTTAATATCTTGATAATTAATTCAATTATCGCTCTAATATATGTTTTACCATCAGCTATAAGAAACATAGAATTTGTCTGTATAAAATAGAATGTGATAACTCCAGACGCTCCCTCAAACAAAACAGAAAAGAATATTGTGATATAATCTAAATTACTTTTAATAAAAAGTGGGGATAATATTGCTAAACAAAGTACTGCTAAAGCATATATTGCAGTTACTTTTCTATAATATTTCCTTGAAGCATATAACACATTAATTATACTATCCTTATCATTATCTATTAATGGCTTATATAAAGCATTTAAAGTGGCTTGTCCTATTCCTGCTTCTAATAATGCCACATATGAAAAAATCTGTGTTATGGTACTCATAAGACCATTTGTATCTGATCCATAATGAGTCAATAAAATCCTAGGTATAACTAATCCCATTATTAAAATTATTATATTACTAATAACACCTATAGATAAATTAATGATTGTTTCTTTCTTTTTCATAATATACATCCCAAATATTTATATTATTAATACTTTCATAAATCTTATTAAAAGCAATAAAACCAAAAGATTTATTGCTTTTTTAATAGTTTATAACACAAATAGTCTCTCGTACGATATAAAATTTGTAATTTACCATATCCTCCATATTTTCTTGCAACACATTTATAACCATATTTATAAAATGCTTTCCAAAAAGAATTATAGTGTACACTTTTCTTGGAAGGCTCGTATAAGTTAGGTTGATTTATTACATCTACATCGTATTTTTTTAATGTAATCTTATCATAATTCTGATTAAATAATTTTTCTCCTTTTTCAGTATTAACGAGCACTAATGATATTCCAATATTGTCAGAAAAAGAACTATCAATCTTCTCTATACCCCAAAAATCACCAATACTTATATCTCCAGTTCTTTCTAGTGAAGAATATTTGCAATTATAACATGATGGTCGTAACATCAAATTTTTTGAATATAACTTTGCAAATGATTGCACGCAGTCATTCTCAGTCAAGACATTATTATTTTCAAGTTTAACAAAAACATGATAACCTCTCCAATCTTTTAATTTATTCCTGAAAGTAAATTCTATTATATTCGATTCATATTTATCTTGAATATGTTTTATATATTGTTTCCAAACAAGAGGCGATGCAACACCATGACATACTAAATCAATTGTATATAGTATATTATCATCAATACTACCATTTTTCAAGAATAATTTAAGTGCATTAACTTGACAAGGTGTACCAACAAATAATACTGGTGTTTTTTCACAAAGATACTTTTTTATTAAAATAAAAATATCTTTTAATTCTCCTTGGCTGTATTTACTTCCTCTAAATTCATTTCTTTCAGTCTTTGTTGTAGCAATACAAAAAACAGAATTGAGTTTATTATCATACTTAACTCCTACACAAACTCCACCATTATTAAGAAAAAAGTCAGATAAAACAGTGTATATTCCGCCCGAAGACGATACTTTCCTAATATCATCACTAGCTTTAATTCCATAACAAAACTCTGACCTGTTATTCTTGCCAAAACTTTCTTTGTTTATTTGACATACTTTTTTACACAGTCCGCACTCTATACACAATTCTTCATTTATCAACGGATACTTAAATCCTTGTTTATCATCTTCCATCAAAATTGCATTTTGTGGACAAGAATTGGCGCAAACTCCACATCCATAACATTCACTCTTATCATTAAATAGATTTATCATACAAAACCTCCAATACAAAATAAATATTATGAGTCTAATTCATCATATAACTTGCCTATGGAAAGTTCCCTCATATTTTCAATCTTTCTATTAATTGATTCCCAATCATATGTATTAATATATTCTTTATCTGCATTTAAGATCTCGTAGTTGTTAATCTTCAAAGCCTCTGATAAATCAGATAGTCTTGAATTAGCATTTATTTTTTCTTTTGATAGCTCATACAAAAATGGTATATTAAAAATAAGCGAGAACGCTAACGCATGAAAAGAAGTTGTTAAAACAAGTTCTGCATTCAAAAGTAATTCTAAAAACTCTATTGGCCCAGCATCATTTATTTTAGTAAATTCAGAATCACATTTTCTACCTGCATCTATAAATAATATATTATAATCAAACTTTTTAGCAATTTTTTTTGCCACTTCAAGTGTATATGTTTGTTGTGCTACAATATAGACAAAGATATATTTTTGTTTATTTGAATTTTTATTCAAATGCATTTTACATATCCAACTCTCTTTTGATAATAAAAATACAGGATCCAATACTGTAGTTGTTAAAATATTCGAATTAAATTCTTTTAACATTTTCTCACTAGATTTCTCTCTTACCATAATCAATTTAAATTTATTTAACAATACTTTAATATCTATGTTATTCCAATCAGATATTTTTGCTTTCCCAAAACTAACAGCATATGTGTACGCTTTTTCGTTATCAGCAAATGGCAAAAAATAGTTGTAATCAAATCCTGTAATTTCTGGATTCCATACTTGATCACTACCAACAACAAAAGCATCAAAATAATTATTTGCATTAATTATATTTGAATTATTATAAATATTATAACGAATGGAGAGCAATATGATAAAAACAGCTATTTGTGATAATAACCTTAATAACGCAATTATAATAAAAAATTCTATTGAACAGTTCTCAAATAAATTTCGTCTGAGATGCGATATAAGCATTTACACCTCCGGAAACGAGCTTATAATTGATCATCATAAATACAAAGCAATATTTATCAATACTAATATCAAAGATAAAAGCGCGGACAATATTGCCAGATACATTCGAATGTCGGGTGAAAAAACAAGGCTTATTTTTATTTCCGACAATGAAAGAACAGCATGCCAAATTATAAAATACCAGCCGTTCGGTTTTATACATAATATCAATCTTCAGTCGGAGCTGACTGAATTGCTGCCCTCTCTTTTTCTTGAGATTAACGGCGAGGACCAGTATTTCACATTTAAATCAGAATCGGGTACAGTAAACCTGAAAATAAAGGATATTAACTACTTTGAAACCTTCGGCCACGTTATTGAAATAAATACAGACAATAAGGTTATTCCTATCAGAACAACTCTAAAGCTTCTGGAGGATAAATTTAAAGGCTTCGGATTTTTCAGAATTCATAAAAGCTATCTGGTTAATGTCAGATCGGTATTTTCAGTCAATCGGCATTACGTTACCCTTAATAACATGAAAACCCTTCCCATCGGAAAAAGCAGAACAGAGGTATTAAATAACATAATCAAATACCGATTTGCTCAGCATAAATCGAGTTCTGCTGATCCGTGTTCAATAAGACTATAAATAATGAGGTTAATAATACAGTATGAACGAATATATAAATATTATCTGGCACCTTATAGAACTTGCAGCCTGTGTTGTTGAATCAATCATGATAACGTCTTTTATGGTGAACATGCTTGGATATAAGGATCCGAAATATAAATTTACAAAATTTATGCTATGCGTAGTTATTTCTGTGATAAATTCAACCGTTGTTTCAACAATTATACCGGTGGATTCTTTTATCGGATCTATGCAGATGATAATATGTCTGATATTTTCCTTGATATTCCTTAACGGACGGATATTCTACAAAATTCTTACATCATTACTGTCAGTATTTTTTGTATTAATTATAAACTCTATTATTTTAACGCTGGTTAGCTGTATTTTTAAAACGCCGATTTACATACTCATTTCTTCGTCCGGTATTGTAAGATTATTGATATTAATTTCTACAAAATCCATTTACTTCATTATTACAAAATTTATTATTAAAATCACCAGAAATAAAAAGCTGCATTTTTCAAGAAATGAAAGCAGATATATAATGAGCGTATTTATATTAACGATTGTCGCATGCAATATACTTTTTGAGGTTATTTCATCAGTAAAATATTCAACGCCGTTTTCATTAACCGCTATCGCGGTATTAGTTTCAATAAACGTTTTAAATTATATAATAATACATAAATGTCATCAGATAAATATAAATAAGGCAAAGATAAACCGTATAGCTCAGGAAATAATAAGGCATGAGGAACAGATTAACCAGTTATCTGCCGGTTCACTGAAAACAAATAGAAAAAGTCAGGAAACCTCTGAAAAGAACGAATGCAATAATTTTGAAAATCCTGCTTTTACTAATTATAAAAGTCTGAACACTATTATCAACAATGCGGTAAAGGACTGCCGTGAAAAAAATATTTCAGTTAATTGCAGTATTTCGCCGTATATAGAAAACTTTCCGGAAAACGAGATAATTTCAATAATTTCAAATACCCTTAAAGAATCTATAAGCGCATCAAGAAGCAGCAGCTTTCAGCCGGCGATAGATCTCGAAATACTGAATAATAAAAATTATCTCAGCATTATTATTTCTCACTATCTCAAAACTGCTGATATTTATCTTACGGACGATATATCAGAAGATGAAATTACGGTTCCTTTTAACCCTTATCATAATAAAAAAATTTCAAATATAATGGATAAATATAACGGAATTATACTTTTTAATAAAAACAGAAATAAGATCATTACAAATATATGGCTTGATTTTTCAAAGGCGTCCCTTATCAAATGATATAAACTCCCGCCTTACTGCTGAAGCAAGATAAAGAGATCCGCATATTAAAACCGCAGCGTTTCTTTCTTCTGCAACGCCGACCGCCCTTTCAATCGCATTCTTATAATCCGTTGCTTCACACGGGCATGTAAAATAATCTTTAAGCTCTGCCGACGGTATGTTATTATCAATATAGCCGTCAGCGCATATTGCGGCATCAAGAATACCGGACAGCCGCTCTGCCGCATATTTTACGTCTTTACCTCTAACCATTCCCACAATACCAATAACCTTGCAGTCCAGCTCATTTAATATTTCTATAAGAGAATCAATACCAGACATATTATGTCCGCCGTCGGCAATGACAGGCGGATTTTTGCTTATCAGTTCTATTCTGAGCTTAACCTTAGCTTTTTTTATTCCGTCCCTTATATTTTTATCTGAAAGATCAAAGACGCCCTTCCTTAACAATTCGGCGGCTTCAATTGCAGTTAAGGCATTATTAATTTGGTGCTTTCCGCACATTCTGATCTGAAATTCTTTTCCCTTATATATAAATCTGCTGCCTAAAATATTTGAATCTAAACAAATGCAGTCAGCAGTATCCGGTATAATCAGCAAACTATGGCTTTTCTCGACTTTTAATTTTACAATTTCCAATGCTTCAGACGTATTGTCAGACGCTAAAATAACGGGGCAGCCCTTTTTTATTATACCTGCTTTCTGTATAGCTATTTCCCCTATAGTGTTTCCCAGAATCTGAGTGTGATCCAAGGAAACGGAGGTTATTACAGACAATAAAGGATCGTCGATTATATTTGTAGCGTCAAGCAATCCGCCTATTCCCGCTTCAAGAAATACAATATCGCATTTTTCCTCTAAAAAATAAATCAGCGCAATAGCAAATGTTATTTCAAATTGTGAATAGCATTCTCCTGATACTGCTTCTTTCACCCTGACGCATATCTCTCCAAGTCTTTCGTCAGATATATTTTCTCCATTTATTCTGATTCTGTCATTATATTTTTCAATATAAGGAGATGTAAACTGGCCCGTTTTATACCCTGCCTGAATAAAAATATCCGACAGATATTCAAGTGTCGATCCCTTACCGTTAGTACCTGCTATATGAACAAATTTAAGCATTTTATGAGGATTTCCAAGTCTTTTTAGCAAATCAGAGATTCTTGACAAATCATTAACCCTTTTTCCCGAATGGCTAAAGCCTTGAACATAGCTTACAGCGTTGAATGACATAATAATTCTCCCAAATAGTTTTTTGTTTATTATAGCACTCAAGGCACAATTTGTCCAGATTGTCACCCATATATTAAATCAAGGTTGACAATACAGCTGGCCTGTGATATAATCAATAAAAAAGTAAAACGGAGGTTTTTCATGGAAACAATCAAGGAAAAAAAAACAATTAAAACAACAGATATGGTCTTATGCGCAATGTTTGCCGCGCTTATTGCTGTAGGAGCGTTTATACGAATACCTATACCATACGTACCGTTTACTTTGCAGCTATTCTTTACAACACTTGCCGGACTGCTTCTGGGACCAAAGCTTGGAGCTGCCAGTTCTCTTGTTTATATGATTACAGGTCTTATAGGAATACCTATTTTTACTGAAGGCGGAGGTCCCGGATATATTTTTAAGCCCAGCTTCGGATATATAATAGGCTTTGTAATTGGCTCGTTTGTAACCGGAATGATTGCGTCAAAGGCTGCAAGACCGTCGTTTAAAAGGCTTTTAACAGCTTCCTTAGCAGGACTTGTTATAGTATATGCAATAGGAATGATTTACTGCTTTCTTATTACCAATTTTTATCTTGAAACTGATATGAGTGTAAAAACAGTATTTTTATACTGCTTTCTATTTATCATTCCCGGCGATCTCGCCTTAACATTTTTGGCGTCATTTTTATCACAAAGACTAATACCCATTCTTAACAGAGAAAGAGAGAAAAAATGAGCAATATTAATAATTTAAAGGAAAAGGTTTTATCAGGAATAAATATTTCCAAACAGGAAGCTATGACCTTGTGGAACAGCGATTATAATGAGCTTTGCAGCAGCGCTGATGAAATCAGACGACATTTCTGTGAAAACCGTTTTGACATATGCACAATAATCAATGGAAAAAGCGGAAAATGTACTGAAAATTGCAAATTCTGCGCTCAATCCTCATTTTATCATACTCACACAGACGAATATCCTCTGCTTGATACCGAAAGCATAGTAAATGAAGCCGTAAGCAACTCAGAGCAGGGAATTCTACGATTTTCAATTGTCACCTCAGGAAAAAGGCTCTCGGATTTAGAAGTTAATAAAATGTGTGAAACTATAAGAAAAATACATAAAAAAACAAATATTTCCGTCTGTGTTTCATTCGGATTGCTAAATGAAGAACAATATAAAAAATTAAAAAATGCAGGAGTATCGAGAGTTCATAATAATCTTGAAACTTCAGAAAATTATTTTAAAAACGTCTGTACTTCTCATACGTTTGAGGATAAGATACATGCTGTCAAAGCGGCACAAAATGCCGGACTAAGCGTATGCAGCGGAGGAATAATGGGACTTGGTGAAACTGACGAGGACAGAACTGATATGGCTTTTACATTGCGTGAACTTGGTATCAAGTCTGTTCCTATCAATATGCTAAATCCTATTCCCGGTACGCCGTTTGAAAATAATCAAAAATTAACTGAAAAGGATATGTGCCGTATCTGTGCAGTTTACCGTTTTATACTTCCGGACGCGTCAATACGTCTTGCAGGAGGAAGAGGTCTTATGGAAAGTAAAGGAAAAGAATGCTTTAAATCCGGAGCAAACTCAGCCATTTCAGGAAATATGCTGACTACATCGGGAATAACAATTAAAACTGATATGAAGCTTCTGAAGGAACTGAATTATAGGACGGCGCTTTGCAATGAGTAAAGGAATATTTGTAACAGCTACAGGAACGGACATTGGCAAAACCTATGTTACCGCTCTTATTATCAAAAAGCTTAGGGAATACGGGATAAACGCAGGTTACTACAAAGCGGCGCTGAGCGGGGCGGAAACTATTAAAGAAAGCGACGCAGGCTATGTAAACCAAACAGCCAAAATAAACCAGAACCAAGAATCTCTTATATCTTATTTATATAAGTCTCCCCTTTCTCCCCACCTTGCTTCACAAATTGAAGGAAATCCTGTGGATTTAAATAAAATAAAGGACGACTTTAAGTCTGTTTGTCATAAATATGATTATGTTACAGTCGAAGGAAGCGGAGGTATTATATGTCCTATACGATGGGATAACAGCGAGCATATTTTACTAGAAGATATAATAAAGACCTTAGAGCTGAACACAATCATTATTGCCGACAGCGGTCTGGGAACAATTAATGCCACTGTTCTGACAACAGAATACCTTAAATCTAAAAATATAGGAATTAAGGGAATTATTTTAAATCATTATACAGGAAATCATATGCAAAAAAACAATATGGACATGATTCAGGAACTAACGGGCGTTCCGGTTATTGAATGCGTAGCTCCGAACGATAAAAATATAAATATAAGCAAAAATGCTCTTGAAACGATTTATGAACAAATATAATTACTAAAAACATGCCGCTTTATTTTATATAGCGGCAGAACGGAGATTAATATGACTCTTGAAGAAAAAGACTTGAAATATATCTGGCACCCCTGCTCACAGATGAAGGATTATGAAGAGCTTCCGCCGATTGTTATAGATCACGGAAAAGGCGTTTATCTTTACGACAAAAGCGGAAAGAAATATATAGATATTGTAAGCTCATGGTGGTGTAATCTTTTAGGGCACTGTAATCCTGATATAAATCAAGGAATTAAGGAACAGCTTGATAAACTCGAACATGTAATTTTTGCAAATTTTACACATGAGGGAGCAATCAGCTTATGCGAGCAGCTATCAGATGTAATTCCACCAGGATTAAGTAAATTCAACTTTTCTGACAACGGCTCGGCCGCTGTTGAATGCTCTTTAAAAATGGCATTCCAATATCAGTATCAGACCGGTCATCCGGAAAAAACGCGATTTATGTGTCTTTCAGACGGCTATCACGGTGAAACCATCGGCGCTCTTTCAGTGGGAACGCTTGATTTATACGCAAAAATATATCAGCCTATGCTTTTGAATACTATTCGAATTCAAGCACCTGATTGTTACCGTTGTCCTTTTGAAAAATCTCGTGATAACTGCAAATGTGAATGCTTTAAATATGCTGAAGACGCATTTGAACAATATGCTGATGAAACATGCGCAATGATAGTTGAACCGCTTTTACAGGGAAGCGCGGGAATGAAGATATATCCGCCTTTATATCTTAAAAAGCTGCGCGCGCTATGCGATAAATACAATGTTCTTTTGATAGCCGATGAAATTGCAACCGGTTTCGGCAGGACGGGAAAAATGTTCGCCTTTGAACATGCGGGAGTATCTCCGGATATAATGTGCATATCAAAGGGACTGACTGGCGGATATATGCCAATGGCAATTACAATTACAACAGATAACATTTATAACGCATTTTATGATGATTACAGCTCTGGCAAGGCATTTATGCACAGTCATACCTACAGTGGCAATCCTTTAGGCTGTGCCGCTGCGCTTTCTGTATTGAAAATTTTCCGTGAACAACCGATACTTAAAAATGCTTCAAAAACTGCACGATACTTAAACAGCAGACTTAATGAGAAGCTTGGAAATCACAAAAACATCGGTGAAATACGTTCAATCGGGCTTATTAATGCAATAGAATTGGTTACTGACAAAAAATATAAAACTCCTTTTGACAGCTCGCTCAGAATTGGTTATCAGATTTATAAGGAAGCATTAAAGCTGGGGCTTATTCTACGTCCCTTAGGCAATGTTCTATACTTTAATCCACCTCTGAACATAAGTAAAGACGAAATTGACCGTTCAATAGAAATATGTCTACAGTCTATTAATATTATACTGAATTAATCTCAATAGAATTTAAAAAGTCCCTGTAATTACTTACAGGGACTTAACAAGAGAAACTGGAAGAAGAGTGAGATAAATAATTCAGTTCTCTTGTCGTCAAATTTATAATGTCTGCTATTTGTGAGAGCAGATCTACTAATATGCGATTCAAGTAAAATGTAAATTATATATATAGATATACAAAAACATTAATCGACAAAATTTATATTGCCTTATTTCTATGCTTTTATTATACAACTTTTATATTGATTTTTCAATATAAAACATCATTTTTAATTGTAAACTTTTTGTGAACAACCTGCCAATCCCTGTTAATGTAATCAAGCGATTTCTATTTATAGTCTTTTATTCGGCTTTTGACTCTTCCATAATAATTCTTGCAATTTCAATCGTGTCATAAAGATCCGTTACTCCATCGCGGTTTATGTCCGCAAGAAGTTTTGTGTCCTCGTCAAATTCAGATATATCCATTATATATTTTGCAATCTCTATCGCGTCATATAAATCTACCTTATCGTCATTTGTCGCATCGCCCCAAATTGGCTCAACATTATATAAGCCGTTTGACATGGTATCAGATACAGGCATAATCCATGCAACGTCTACTTTATCAAAATTTTCATCCTCCGCATAATTCATTTCAATTTTATCAAATATTTTATTCAATTCTTCGTATAAAGACCATAAATTTTCTGTATATTTATCATGTTCAAAGGACACTTCATAACGAATATAACTCGTTGGATAGTAAGCGCTATTTCCTATCTCAACCGATTCTATTTGAAATTCTGATTCTGCAAACTCTGAAAAGCCATATAAACTTTTATCTACATCTATGGGTTCACGTTCGCGAACTTCATTATCAGTTGGATTATTGCACTTAATAATGATATCAACTGAATCTGTTGATACAGCCATTTCCGAATTATTTATATGAGTTTCATAAAAGATTTCAGCAGTTTCTACTATTCCTCTTATTTTCCAAAGTTTAATCAATTCAACCGCTTTTTCTTCCGTTAAATCTTCACCATTTATAATATAAGTACAGTCGCTGCCTACAGGAGTTGTTATCGAACCTCCCATATAAATCCCGTTAATATACGATCCGCCTAATCCAACAAATCCAATGTTAGAAGTATATGCTGATATTTCTGCATTTTCAATATCAAGTTCTTCTGCTGTCGGCGCTTCTCCATTCGGCATTGTTACAATAATACCTTTATACTCCGTTCTGACTGTTTGCTTTACCGGATAATTTTTATGCATTGTTGAAACAACACCATATTCTTGCACTATAATAGACTCAGTCATACCGGCAGAAACAGACATTGCTCCGATTGACGCTATCATAACTACCGATGATATCAATGCTAACAGCTTTTTTGCTTTTTTCATAAAATCAACCTCCTGAAATATTTATTTCCGCACTATTTACTTTACAAATATATTATACATCATTTATCGCAGTTTTTCAACACCTTTTTCGACATTTATTTGTAAACTTTTTATGAACAAATTGCCAGTCCCCACCATACAGGGACTGGCAATTATTTATTAATATTATTTTATTCGGCTTTTGACTCTTCCATAATAATTCTTGCAATTTCAATCGCGTCATAAAGATCCGTTACTCCATCGCGGTTTATGTCCGCAAGAAGTTTTGTGTCC
>ERZ779866.3737-NODE-3737-length-12018-cov-5.086099_pt1 | contig 12018 bp, 12 predicted proteins | sample MGYA00511248_ERZ779866 | MGnify/ENA primary metagenome ERZ779866 (study PRJEB29588, sample SAMEA2155758) | human gut metagenome | biome: human gut; feature: human-associated habitat; material: faeces | place: Denmark | collected 2008/2010 ... | reverse complement strand
GTTCCGCCAGGCCGCAGGCCAGGACGAAGGAGACCAGGATCACCACGGTAAACTGTCCAGTGACATAGTAGATGAGGCCGGTGATGAGGCCCATCAGGAGGACAGAGCCTACCTTTTGTACCTTGGCGCACATCATGAGATACGGGATGCCGGTGAACAGGGCGATGAAGCCGGGCATCAAGATCCACAGCAGCGGATGCAGCCCGCCCAGGAGCATGAAGGCGAAGTTGATGACGAAGTAAATGGCAGAGAAAATTCCTACAGTAATGACATCTTTGCCGCTCATCCCGCGGCGCTTCATTGGTTCAGACATAATGCACTCTCCTTTAGTTAGATACTGCTAACCCATGTGTTGAAAAATAGGACGCCGACCGGCCTCCTCACAGCGAATTATTTTATCGGACGGATGCTCCGTTGTCTGCCCTGTTTAGCCGGTTTTGCTCTGATTGGTCAGAATTATTGTGTGCAGTCATCTCCCTGCTGCCAGGGCTTCTCTGGAATTTCTATTTTATACCCGGCTCTGATCACTGTCTTGACATAAACTGGGTTCCTCGGATCTGGTTCCAACTTTTTCCTCAGTCGGTAAATGGTGTTTTCTACAGCACTGGAACCATGGGGATAGGTCTCGTCCCACGCCGCAGCATAGAGTTGCTCTTTTGTGTAAATCCGACCTGGCCTTTTGGCCATACAGGAAAGCATGGCATACTCGCCATGGTTGAGTCGCACTTCCCTGCCAGCCATCAGTACCCGGCGGTGCTCATGATAGATCTCCAGTTCTCCGATACGCAGCACGGTGGAGAACGGGGCAGTGACATGAATTATCTCCGTCCACTTGTCCTTCAGCGCATCCATGATTGCCTGAAATAAACTGCCGTCCGGGTCTGCAGCCCGGATGACAATGATTTCGTCCACTATACTACCTCCCGACTGCAGAAAGAGAGGGCCGTCCGCACGGCCCCCTCCTCTTGCTGTACTTATGTCTCTGGTTCCATAGCTGCCTTGAGTCGCCGGAAGCTCTCCTCGCTGATGACGTGCTCGATCCTGCAGGCGTCTGCCTCAGCGGTTTCCGGGTCCACGCCGGCGGCAATCAGGCGCTCCGTGAAAAAGCGGTGCTTTTCATAGATCTGCTCTGCCACTTCCCGTCCAATATTGGTTAAATGCAAGAAAAAGCCATCATCCATGGTGAGGAACCCACCATTTTTCAACGTGGCCACTGCATGGCACACGCTGGGCTTGGACACATCCATGTGCCGGGCCACATCCACGGAGCGCACCATGCCTTTTTCTTTTTGCAGCATCAGCACAGCCTCTAAATAGTCCTCGCCCGACGCATGAATCTTCATTCTATCACCCACTCACATAATCCCAGCATTTGCAAACTGCTTGTTGTAAACCTTTTTTGCAATAACTCCGACAATTATTGAGATAACTACGGTTGCGGCAATAGCAAGAACCATAAACCACGGAGAAGTCAAGGTTGATAATATCTCAGCATAATTTGCAGACATTTCTTCGGATGCCTCTGAAATGGCATAGTCAGAGAATACCCATACATACAACGGAGAACCGATATTGCTTAACGAAAGCAGGATATAACTCATCATGATACCTTTGTAATTCTTATATCCGGCCCATTTCCGAATGATTTCCGCTAAAATAGAACAAGCAATCAAGCTCCCAAGCAATAGATTCGCAAGCTCCCCAAAAGCCACGAAAGCGATTGCTACAAATAGGTTCATAATGAGAACCACGCCTGCTTTCGGCACTTTTGCCATAACATACATATATGGAAGCCATGCCACGAGAGCAATTAAAGCTGTTACAAACAGATAGAGCAATGGGTGTATGCCGCCCATAATCGTAGCTGCCAAAACCACAGCAAAGTAAATAACGGAAAATACGATTGTCAGACCTAAATCTTTTAACTTCCAGTGTTGTTCCATAAGATTTCCTTTCTATTTTCCTTGCTGTAATTCAACAAGGTGTGCATATAGACCGCCCTTTTTCATCAGCTCAGCGGGTGTACCCATCTCACTGACCTTGCCATCATCCAGAACAACAATCTTATCAGCATTTGCCACCGTCCTCATACGATGGGCAATCACCATGACCGTCTTATCCTTCAGCAACACCGACAAGGCATCCTGCACCAGCGTTTCACTCTCGGCGTCCATAGAGGCAGTTGCTTCATCAAGCAGGACAATAGGAGCATTTTTCAGCAGAGCGCGGGCAATCGAAATGCGCTGACGCTCGCCGCCAGACAGGGCGCTGCCGTTTTCCCCGATGTTCGTCTGATACCCTTGGGGCAGGCGCTAGATAAATTCCTCGCATTGGGCGGCTTTGGCCGCAGCCATCACTTCCTCATCGGTGGCATCGCCCCGGCCCAGCCGGATATTCTCCATGACAGTCTCATCAAAGAGCATGACATCCTGAAATACAATGGCATAGTTCTTGAACAGCGTTTCCGGTTCTAGAAGCAGATCGACGCAACCCCGGAGCAGACCGGCACCAATGTCTGCAATAACAAGGGCTATGACATTGAGTTTAAGGTTCCGGAGTCCGCATCCCAAAAACCATTTTGACATCCACGCCGCCCAGGGTAATGGCTTCATCCGCTTAACGCTGACAAGTGCAGAGAACACTTCTGCCATCAGCATAAAGCAACTGGTGAAGGGGTCGTAAATGCGGCCGGCAAACAGCAAAAACAGGATGAACATGGGAATAGACAACGAACCGGCTGTCACCAGAATACCGCCTACCAGCATGACCGCCACAAGGCCAAACCGAAGGATGAATTGAGCTGTGGTTGTTGCGGCACCGGGAGCGATCTCGTTGCGGAAGGAACACTTCACCACATAATCCAGCTTCTTTTCCAGCCCTTCCAGGTATTCTTCTTCACGGGAGCAGGATTTCAGTTCCTGGATGGTATCAAGGTATTCCTGCACGCCGTCATAGGCAGCTCTCTTGGCATCCATATTGGCGCTCTCGGCATTGGACTGGGCTTTCTTTGCCGCAAAGACCACCAGGGCCGCCACAGGCACCGGCACTACAATGCAAAGGCCCATCCGCCAGTCAAGCACCAGCAGGCCGATAGCCGTTATAATAAACATGAAAATCGTTCCAAAGAGCTGCGGGATCGCATTGGAAAATACGCGCTCCAGAGCAGTACAGTCCCCCATGATGGTGGTAGTCAGGTCAGAAAGATCGCGCTGGCCAAAGAAGGACAGCGGAAGTTTCCGCAGCTTCTCTGCCAGGACAATCCGACGGTTGGCGCTTTCCTCATACGCTACGGTATAAGTTTTGTTGTACTGGAGCCATTGGGTTAGGAACACAATGACAAACATGACCACTGTGCCGCAAATAAACAAGGCCGCATGATCCCGCATACTGCTTTCCTGTCCGGAAATCACATTCAGCAGTTCCCATATCACCATGACCAACAGGCTGACCGGGGCAATCAGGCACAGATTGCTGAGCGTAGTGGCCGCAATTCCTTTGTTCAAATCTCTTGCTCCCTGATCGCTCAGGGCAAACATCCGTTTTAGCATACTTTCACCTCATTCCCGATGTGCCACTTGGTAGTCTTTGTGTAGTTGCTCCACATTTTGGCGTACTCGCCGCCCTGCTTCACCAGCGCGTCATGGGTGCCGCTTTCCACCAATTCACCCTGTCTCATTACCAGAATGAGATCAGCGTCCTGAATGGTGGAGAGCCGGTGTGCAATCATAATGACCGTCTTGCCCTTGACCAGCCCCTCAAAGGCTTTCTGGATCTGCTGCTCATTCTCCGGGTCAGCGTAGGCGGTCGCCTCATCTAAGACCACGATGGGGGCGTCTTTCAAAATAGCGCGGGCAATCGCAATGCGCTGAGTTTCGCCGCCGGAAAGATACACGCCTTTACTGCCCACCACAGTGTCGAGACCATCCGGGAATTTCTCCAGAATATCGTCACACTGGGCCAGATGCGCCGCCTGCAAGACCTCCTCCCGTGTGGCGGAAGGTCTGCCTGCCCGGATGTTTTCCAGAAGGGTGTCCTTAAACAATTTGGGGTCCTGGAATACAAAAGCAACCATCTTCATCAAGTCAGCATGAGGAATTTCCCGAATGTCCACACCGCCGATCTTGACTGCCCCCTGCTGCACATCGTAGAAACGGGGGATCAGGCTGGCCGTTGTGCTTTTGCCGGAGCCGGAATGCCCGACCAATGCGGTAGTTGTCCCGGCCTTGGCCGTAAAACTCAAATGGGATACCGCAGGATGGTCCGTATTTTCATACGCGAAGGTCACATTCTCAAAGGACACATCATACGTCCTGGGATGTTTGGGTGCAGAAGTCTCCGCCTGCGGCTGGGCAGTCAGGATCATGTCGATGCGGCGCATGGACTCCTCCGCCTGCATTTTGTAGCTGGTCATATACATAATCTTGTTGAGCATGACTGCACAGGCAGGAGAGAAGATCACATAGAACAGAAAACTTTGCATAAATCCGATCAGGTCGCTGGACACGAACCCGATAATAAGCGCCGTTGGCACCAGCACCAGGAAACTGGAATTGATGACTGAGTTAAAGGCCACCATTCCCTTTTTGCAGGACATCGTGTAAGCCAGAGCAAACTTCCGGTAGGATTTGATGGCATCGTTAAACTTGGTGATAGATTGCACTGTCTGTCCGAACACCTTGACTACCGAAATGCCCCGGATGTACTCCACCGCCTCATGGTTCATCGTCTCCAAAGAGTCCTGGTAGGTCTGCATGAATTTCATGCTGTCCTTCCCCATGAGGGACCCCTGCAAAAAGAAACCGATGCCAAAGAGCAGCAGGAGCGGGATACCTACACGCCAGTCAAAGACCAGCATCAGCACCAAACTTACAATCATCGTGACCTGCGCTCCCACCAAGTCGGGGAGCTGGTGAGCGATGAAAGTCTCGGTCTGGAAACTGTTGTCGTCAATAATCTTCCGAAGTTTTCCGCTGGGATTGGCGTCAAAGTACCCCATCGGCATCTTTGCCAAATGTTTCAATGCTGCCATCTTTAGGTTTTTCTCCGTGTGAAATGCCACTACATGAGAGCAGAGCAGCGCCGAAAAGTAAAGGACCAGACCAATCAGCTCCAGCCCCAGGGCAAGCAGGCCCCAGCGGACAAGGCTGTTCGTGTCTAACGGCGTCCCGGCAAATACGCCCACCAAATCACGCGCCGCAAAGTAGACGCAGAGAAAAGGGCCAAGAATAAAGACTGAACTGATGCCGGATAGGATGCGGGAAACAGTGAGCAGCCCACGATGCTTTCCTGTGAACTCCATCAACCGCTTAATCCCGCCGGATTTTTGTTTCATGGATGCAAGACCTCCTTATCAATTCTTCGATTAGTTATTGCTAACCTCTTGATTTAAGTGTACTGCGTCCGCCCGATATCGTCTACGACCTATCAGGTATATTATGCTCCAATCAGGTCAAGCAAAAGGAGCAAACCCGCTTAAAGGCTTGCTCCTTTTGTTAGTTGCCGGAAATAGCTTAGTTCAGGTGGATGTTCTGAACGGAAGTAAAGCTGGCATCAGTGGGGAAGGTATAGCTTGCCACTGCATCGCTGTAAATAGCAAGCTGCCGGGTATAAATCAGCGGCGTAGTCAGGCACTGGTCTGCCATAGTGGTCAGGATAGTATTATAAATTTCCTGGATACGGGTCTCATCAGTAGCAGAGTCCAGTTCGTCCACCAGCGCCGCCAGTTCCGGCTGGGACGCGCCAATCTGCATAAGGATGGGGTCCATAGAGGTAGATGGGTTGATGTTGGTAATGACCATAGCCGGGTCATAGTAGCCACCCTGGGTCTTGAAGATGGTCAGGCCATAGTCACCGCTCTGGATCATGGCATACCAGTCCATCATTTGCGCGGATTGCGGGGTCAGTTCAATACCGATCTTGCTGGCCTGGTCGCAGATGTAGACAACCATGTTGTCATCAGAGGCGGTGCCGGTTTGATACAGGAAAGCGGCGGACAGTTTGACTCCATCCTTCTCACGAATGCCATCGCCATCGGTATCTACATAGCCGGCCTCATCCAAGATTTGATTGGCATGATCCAGATCAAAGCCGTACACTGTCTGCTCCACATCACAGTAGGGTAGGTCACGAGAAAAGAAGGTATCTGCCTTGTCGAACAGGCCACCGTAGATGTTGTCTACTACGGCATCCTTATCAATGGCGGAAGAAATGGCCTCACGAACCACCTGGTCGCCAAAAATCTCACTGCTCAGGTTATAGCCCACATAGTAAGTCTGCAAAGACTTTTCATCGACTTGAGCGCCATATCCATCCGTCTGCTCCATCTGAGCATAGCTCTCGGCAGAGACATTCTTAATACCGGAGAGGAAGTCCACCTCACCATTCTGCATGGCTAAAATTTTGGCATCGTTGTCGGGGATGTACTTGATAGAGAAGCTATCTACTTCAGGCGCTTCTCCCCAGTAATTGGGATTGCGGATGAAGTTCCAGGTCTGCCCGTCATTGTCCCCAGCGTACATATAGGGGCCGGTTCCATAAGTGGCGCTGCGGAAACTCTCCTGTTTGGCAGTTAGATCATCATTAAACTGCTCGCTGGACACAATACCAAAGGGATTGGCGAGGCACAGCTCCCGCAGGGTGTTGTAATAGGGCTGGGTCAGATGCAGCTCCACCGTATACTCATCAGTTGCCACCGCATCTTCAATAATTGTGGACAAGCGGCCATAGGAACCGTTGTACTGGCCCAGGTTGACCGGCACAGCCAAAATAGACTTTGCTACATCCTCGGCTGTCAGGTCAGAGCCATCAGAGAACTTGACGCCCTGCTTGATCTGGAAGGTATAGACCATGCCATCCTCACTCATGGACCAATCCTCAGCCAGCACTCCCACAACCTCGCCCTCGGAATTGTACTCAAACAGGGTGTCGTAAAAGCTGGTGAGGTAGTAGGTGATGTCGTAACTGGAGGAGGATACCTCCGGGGTGATAATGGTGTAAAAATACTCAAAGCCCCAGCTCTCCGCCAAGTTCAAATGTACTGCCTGAGCCTCGGCGTTCTCCTGCGGGTTCTGGCTGCTCTCTGTGTTGGTGTCGGTGTTGCCTCCGCAGGCGGCCAGAGATACCGCCATGACCGCCGCTGTGAGCATAGCGGCAATTCGTTTCAGTCTCATTGCAAATCAATCCTTTCTTTCATTTTATCATTCCAGTCTGTTGAAGTGTTCACTAAACCGCTCGCCTCCAAGAGCATCCTGCTGTATGGATCGTGAAATACAGAATAATCACCAGAGAATGCGGCGCGCTCCACCAGATTAGAATTTCGCATGACAAAAATCTCGTCCGCCACGACCACTGCCAGCTCCATGTCGTGGGTTATGAAAATCAGTGTAAAACCAAGCTGCTGTTGCAGGTCTATAATTTCATCAATGATTTTCTTCCGCAGCGGCAAGTCAAATCCATTGGTGGCCTCGTCGAAGATCAGGCATTGCGGCTCAGCGGCCAATGCCCTGGCGATTGCCACTCGCTTTTGTTCTCCACCGGACAGCTCTGATGGAAGGCGGGTATAGTAGTCCCGCGATAGATTGCAAAGCTCCATCAAGTTCCGGCAGTGTTCCCGGCGTTTCTCTTTCTCCATGTGGAAAAAGCAAAGCAACGGTTCCTCTATGGATTTACCCACCGGGATCTTGGGGTCCAGGGCAGATGCGGAGTTCTGCTGAATGATCTGCACCTTCCTGAAATGTTCTTTCCCTGCTCGTTTCCGCCCATAGACAGATGTGCCATCTACGAACACCGAACCGCCGCTTGGCCGCTGTAATCCTGCAATCATCCGCGCCAGGGTTGTTTTGCCCGAACCGGACTCTCCCACGATTGCATACCGGCCGCCATCACTGAAATGGGCGCTCAATGGGGACACAGCAGTAAATAGTCCTTTCCCACCAAAGCCGTCAGAAAAAGAACAACTAACCTCTTTCAGTTCAATCAAGACATCTCCCTCCTTTCCAGCCGGCAGGCGTTCAACAGATATTTTGTATAATCCTCTTTGGGGGTGTTTAGTATCTGCTCTGTCTTGCCCTGTTCGACAATCCGCCCGCGATCCATCACAAGGATACGGTCAGACACCGAGGCAGAGCGCAGGTCATGGGTCACGAATAGCACAGACATTCCATCTTTACAGAAACTTTTCAGTTCCCTCATTAGCCCGATCCGGTTGCAGGCATCAATGGCCGTGGTCGCTTCATCCGCTACCAAGAGGGATGGCTGGCACATCAGCGCTGCCGCAATCATTAGCCGCTGGAGCATTCCGCCAGACAGTGTAAAGGGATAGCTGTTCAAAATCCGCTGGGTATCCTCCAGCCCCAGCCTCTGCAAGATGCCAGCAAATAGACGCTGCATTTCCTGCTTTGGCGTTTTTCCATAATGGAGCAAATAGGTCTTTTCCAACTGTCGCCCCACTCGAATGGACGGATTAAAGGCGGTCATTGGGTTCTGCATAATCAAGCAGATTTCTTTCCCATAGATAGCTTGCCGCTTTCGTTCCGGCAGGTTGAGCAAATTTTCCGCTTGGAACAGGATTTCGCCATCAGCACGATAAGCGTTTCCCAGCAGCCCCATAATTGCCTTGCAGATGGTAGTCTTTCCCGCGCCGGAGCTACCAACAATGGAGAGCATTTCCCCCTGGCCTAACTGAAATGATATATGTTCGGCCACGCTTTTCCCGGAAGTTAAAGAGATATTCAGGTCTTTGACCTCAAGCAACACGAATATCATCCTCCTTCCCGATGGCATCCCGCAGGCCCTCGCCCAGCAGGTTGAAGCCCGCGCAGCAGACGATAAGGCAGATGCCCGGATAAATCAGGAGCGCAGGGTTTGAGTAGACACTGTTTCGGGCCTCATTGAGCATTGCACCCCATTCCGGGGTCCCGGCGATCAGCCCCACGCCCAGGAAAGCAAAACTGGACACCGACATGATCGCCGTGGCAATTCCAGTGGTGAAGTACACCACAAACTGCGGGAACACATTTGGGATCAGGTGGCGAAGTACAATGCGGAGGCCAGAAGCGCCGGAAATCCGGGCTGCCTCTATGTATTCCTTTCCGCATTCAGTTTTTGCATAAGAGCGTACCATCCGCAGAAACCACGCCAGCATAGAAATCCCGATGGCAATGATGACACTTGCCACGGAATTATCCACCGCCGACACCAACGCCATCGCAATGACGATGAGTGGAAAAGCCATAAGGATGTCGCAAAGTATCCGCATGACTTCATCCAGCAGGCCGCCTTTATAACTGGAATAGCATCCCACGAACAGGGCGAAGGCAGCCAGCACGATCAGTACCGGAATGGTCAGCCCCATAGAGTACCTTGCTCCATAGAGAAGTCTTGATAGTTCGCAACGGCCCATTTGGTCACAGCCAAGGGGATACTCCGCAGAAGGTGGAGCGTTTTTCAACGCAAGGTCTGTGGCGTTCGGATCATTGGGTGCCAGCAACGGGGCCGCCAGTGCCATAAGAATAAAAATCAGGATCAAAGCCAGTCCAACAATGATTTGTCCTTTTCGTTTCATACCGCTTTCCTCCTATACGCAGGGCAGATAGCACTTGAAAGCAGATCTGCCAGGGTGTTGAACAGAACGAACAACACGCCGCACACCAGGATGGAGCCGGAAATCCCATAGATGTCCATACTCTCGCAGGACTCCATCAGGTAAATGCCAAGTCCCTGGATGGAGAAAACGCTCTCTACCAGTGCCGAAGTCCCAAAAAGAGCAGCACAGTATTGGGCGAAAAGTGTGATGGCTGCGGGGAGAGCATTTCTCAGCACCTCGCCATACACGATCTTTGTATTGGAGAACCCTCTTGCTCTGGCATAGGTTACATAGTCACTTTTGAGTTCGTTCAGCACTGCCGCCCGCAGCACCCTGGCCGCAATACAGATAATGGGGACCGCCATTGCTACCGATGGCAAAATCAAAGATTTGAAACTGCCGTCCGAGATCACACTGAAAATGGGGATTTGAACGGCGAAGGCGGTCAGCAGGATCAACGCCAGCCAAAAGCTCGGCACGCAAATTCCAATGATACAGATAATCCGCATGACATTATCGAAAATCCCGCCTTTTCGTATGACAGAGATGGCGGCAATCAGTACCGTGAAGATGATGACCCAAGCCATTGCCATAACTACCAGCATACAGGTCACAGGGAGGGCATCTTTGATATTTTCGATGACCGGCTGACGGTTTGTGATTGCGGTTCCAAGGTCACCGGTCAACACGCCCTTTATGTAGTCGGTGTAGCGTTCCAGAAAGGGAGCGTCCAGTCCCAGCTCCTCTCGCACAGCCTGAATCTGCTCCTCTGTTGCAAAGACATTGACCTTGCGGACAATCATCTCTGCCGGATCGGTTCCAGTGAAAACTTGCAGGCAGAAACTAAGAGTAACAACGCCCCAAATGACAAGGATAAAATTGATGATGCGTTTGGTAATTCTTTTTGCGGTTCCTCCCGCAATCCGCATAGTACATCCCTCCAAACTTTAGTTAGGTTATGCTAACCGCTGGTCAAAAAAAGCAGCCGCGGTTCAGCGGCTGCTTCACAGCGTACTCACCATTGGCACATCAATAATGATAGCATACCAGGGTGGTACATTCTATAACCGAATGGGCCGGATTTTACTCCAATCAGGTCAGCAATATTTGTGGCGATATGCCTGCGGGGTCACTCCCATAACAGATTTGAATGCGGCAGAAAACTTGCTTTGATTTTCATATCCCGCCACACTTCCAATCTCCCCAATGCTCAAAGTTGGCTCTGAAACCAGCATTTCGGCAGCGGCCTCCATGCGTTTCGTCTTGACAAAGGTGCCAATGGAGGCCCCGGCAATAGATTTGAAGCATCTTTTTAAGCTGGACTCTGCCAGTCCGAACATACAGGCCAGATCCTGAATGGTATCTTTGGTAAAGGGATTTTCAATGATATACTGGTAAACCTCCTGTGTCCGTTTGGAGATGTCCGCAGAAAACTGTTGCGGCCGACAAACTGCGCTGCCATCCAGGAGACTCAAAAACAGCAGTAACTCAATGACCTTAATCCAAAAGTATGGAACCTGAATACGCTCGTCTACCGAGTAAAGCTCACTAAAGATATGGTCGATTTCGTGTTTGGATTTGATGATAAGGGAACGCCCATCTGAACACAGGCGTTTTTTTATCTGTTCCAAACTGATATGAGCTTGTTGAAAGCCCTGATCCAAGGTTTGCTGCGCGGTTTCCATTTCCAGCAGTACGGTGATGCCTCGGTATTTTTTCAGAGGGATACGGGAACCGAAGAACACCTGTTTATCTTTGGAGAGGTAATCCACGCAAAGGTCGCCCTCTCCTAAAAAGCTGACTGCGCCTCCATCTAACTCGCACTCATAGCAACCTTCCAGGCAATGATTGATTTGTAAGAAGTCTTTTTCAAATCGGATAGGGCGGAAACAGGAGTCCATTTTCAAATCGTTATAGGTAATTTGAATGCCTGGTGCGACTTCAAAACGCTGCATAAAGCCTTCTCCTGATTCGTCCCCTTCATGCAGCATTGATTTTGTTGTGTCTGGTTCAAGCGTAGTTTCGTAAATATTATGAAAGGCTCCTGTGTTTTGGGGCATATCAGACATTTTCATCCCCCTCCTGCTTATATATTCCACGAGTTTGCTATAACTAATTATATCTCTGGTTACTTAAATATGCAATTTCAATATTTGCTTATGGCTTTATTTTGATTTTCCCCGTATCTGGATGGATCAACACCACCGGCAGTTTCCTCGCCTCTGCCATCCGCAGCACCGCCTCCACGCCGCTCGGGCCAGCAGGCTCATCATCACACACAGCCACCAGGCAATCAGCGTGTTCTACCATGTAGGCAGTGCGCTCCCGGTATCCCTGGGCCCCCACGATTTTGCTACCCATTACAAACTGGTCGCAGTTTTCCTTCAGATGGCGCAGCCGCTCCCGGCTCTTCGGGTCCCATCGCTCGTCATGAC
>ERZ779866.3726-NODE-3726-length-12049-cov-6.859513_pt1 | contig 12049 bp, 7 predicted proteins | sample MGYA00511248_ERZ779866 | MGnify/ENA primary metagenome ERZ779866 (study PRJEB29588, sample SAMEA2155758) | human gut metagenome | biome: human gut; feature: human-associated habitat; material: faeces | place: Denmark | collected 2008/2010 ... | reverse complement strand
AGATTCTGCAGCTTTGCGCCCCCATTATGGACAAGCTCTCCCCCCAGGCTCCCCCCCCGGGCTGGGGAAACTTCTGCTACCAGTATATCTGCCGGGTGATGTATCCAGAGGGCGGCTTTGCCCCTGACGGGGACAGCTATTCCGGCGGGGCCGAGCTCTACCTCACCATTCTTCAGGTTCTGCTGGACCACGAGCGCGCTGCCCTCCCGTTTGACCCCCTGCTGGACTTCCAGTTTCTCTCTCAGGAGGAGTACTCCTCCTTCGATCTGGCGGGGGAGTACCGCCGCTTTCTCTCGGCCTGGCGGGAGGAATTCCTTTACGAGCTGATGCGCCTTGGGATGGAGGTAACCCCCTTCCGCACCTTGAGCCACATCGCCGGTGTCCACTATATCGCCATGACGGCCGCCCGCGGGCTGCGGAACGCGGGGGTGGAGGTGGATCTGGCCCTCATCTCCGGCGCCGCCGCCGCCCACGACGTGGGGAAATTCGGCTGCCGCCCAGGGGAACGGGTGCCTTACCTTCACTACTACTACACCGACCAGTGGTTCACCCGCCGGGGACTGACGGCCCTGGGCCACATCGCGGCCAACCACTCCACCTGGGACCTGGAGCTGGAGTCCCTGTCGGTGGAGTCCCTGTGCCTCATCTACGCCGACTTCCGCTCCAAGCAGGACCGGGATGAGAAGGGACAGGAGATCACCGTCCTCTACCCCCTGGACCAGTCCTTCCAGGTCATCCTGTCCAAGCTGGACAACGTGGACAGCAGCAAGCGCCGCCGGTACGAGTTCGTCTACGGCAAGCTCCACGACTTTGAGGACTACATGCGCTCCCTGGGGGTGGATGTGGACCTGACCGGCCGGCCGGGCACTCCCGCTCCCCACAAGGACCCCGCCCTCATGGGCCCCGACGAGACGGTGGAGGGCCTGGTCCTCCTGTCGGTGGGACACAACATCCGCATGATGCACATGCTCTCCAACGAGCGCAAGTTCGGCAACATCATCGAGGCCGCCCGCTCCACCAAGGACTGGAAGCAGCTGCGGGCCTACCTGAACGTCTTCCAGGAGTACTTCACCTACCTGTCGGTGCGCCAGAAGACCCAGGCCCTCTCCTTCCTCTATGAGCTGCTGGTCCACCGGGAGGGCGACATCCGCCGCCAGGCGGCCTACCTCATCGGCCGGATCATCGCCCTGTTCCACCTGGTCTACCGCAAGGAGCTCCCCGACGACGTGAAGAGCGACCCGGCGGCGGAGGTGCCCTTCACCCTGTGGGAGCAGTACCTGGACATGATCATCTACCCCGACCACAAGACCACCCAGCAGCAGCGCAGCCACATCAGCTACACCCTGAAGCTGGTGGTGGACGCCATGCTGGAGAATGCCCGCCCGGCGGACATCCCCCGCTTTGTGGGGGCCCTCCTGCGCTACTTCGACCGGCCGGAGGACAAGGACGAGGACACCGCCTTCACCCTGCTGGACGCGGCCCGGTACCTGCCCGCCCAGTATTTTACGCCCGAGATGCGGGGCCGGGTCATCGAGTTTGCCGGCCACTGGGCCCAGTCCCGGAACCCCCGGATGGAGACCGCCGCCCTCCAGTTCCTGCGCTCGGCGGAGCGCTCCCTCCGGCGGGACGACCCCCAGCTCAAGCGGATTGTGGAGCTGGCCCGGTCCGTCCCCCCCAGCAGCCTGACCATCACCTTCCTCCAGTACCGCATCCTCCTCCGGGCCGGGGAGGACGTGAGCTACCACAAGCACGTCCTCTACGACCAGGACATCACCAGCGAGGTGTTTCTGGACAACCTGAAAAACGCCACCCACTGGGGGGTGAAGTCGGTGGGCGTGGAGCTCCTCCGGGACCAGGTGGAGCACGGCATGATGGAGCACATCCTCCACATCTGCACCCACTTCTCCAACCTGATCAAGGTGTCCGAGCGGGTGGTGGTCCGCCACGACGCCGGCGCCGCCCTGGTGCGCATCCTGCCCCTGCTGCGCCGGGACCAGCGCAACGAGGTGGTGGTGGAGCTGGGCAAGGGCCTGGAGATGGGACAGTACGAGATCTCCAAGTACATCCCCCAGTACCTGGGCCAGGCCGCCCTGTACCTGTACCCCAGCGAGCTGGACGAGCAGGTGCTGTGGCTGAAGACCCTGCTGGGCTCCCCCAACGACTCGGCGGTGTCCGGGGCCCTGAACACCATCGGCGTGCTCCTCCAGCACTACCCCGCCTACCGGGAGCGGTTCTCCCAGTCCAGCCAGAGCTATGAGGACCGGCGGCAGGAGCTGCTGGGCCTCCTCCTCCAGGGGCTGGCCCACTACCGCCCCGCCGTGCGTCAGGAGGCCCTGCTGGTCACCGGCAACCTGCTCTTTGAGAGCAACATCCTCCCCATGGAGGAGAAGGCCCACCTGTTCGCCCTGAGCTACCGCAAGCTCCTGTTCCTGGTGGAGGAGGCCGCCGTCCAGGACGACACCATGACCTTCTTCTACCGGGCGGCCGCCCTGGCCGACATCAACCGGTTCATCTCCCTGTGGCGGCTGGACCACGGCCCCTTCTCCTTCCTGCGGCCCCAGAAGATCGCCTTCTTCCCCGGCACCTTCGACCCCTTCACCCTGTCCCACAAGGGCATTGTCCACGCCATCCGGGACCTGGGCTTTGAGGTCTATCTGGCGGTGGACGAGTTCTCCTGGTCCAAGAAGGCCCAGCCCCATCTGGTCCGCCGGCAGATCGTCAACCTGTCCATCGCCGGGGACTTCCATGTGCACCTGTTCCCCGACGAGATCCCGGTGAACATCGCCAACCCCGCAGACCTGAAGCGCCTGCGGGAGCTCTTCCCCTATCAGGAGGTGTACCTGGTGGCGGGCAGCGACGTGGTGGCCCACGCCTCCTCCTATCAGGACCCGCCCCGGGACTGGTCCATCCACTCCATGAACCACATCATCTTCCGCCGGGCGGGGGAGGCCCCCCTCCCCGACGACCTGCCCATCACCGGCAAGGTCATCCAGCTCCAGCTGCCCCCCCATCTGGAGGACATCAGCTCCACCCGCATCCGGGAGAATGTGGACCTGAACCGGGACATCTCCAACCTGATCGACCCGGTGATCCAGGACTTCATCTATCAAAACGGCCTGTACCTCCGGGACAGCCAGGACAAGCCCATGGTGAACCCCACCACCCTCACCTTCCAGTGGATCGACCAGCCCGACCAGCGGCTGGTGGAGGACCTGACCGCCGGACGCCCCGACCGGGAGGCCGTCCGCGCCGGCATCCTCCAGGGCCGGGACCGGATCGTGCTGCTGCGCTCCAGCCAGGAGGGCAAGCTGCTGGGCTTTGTGAGCTTCCGGTACCTGTCCGCCACCCATCTCTTCGGCGCCCTGCGGGACACCGGGCTGGCCAACCGCATCCGCCTGCGCTCGGCGGGCACCACGCTGATCATCACCTCTGCCATGGCCGACACCTCCGATCCCCTGCGGGACTATCTGCACCTGCTGTTCACCGAGGTGCTGGCCCAGGCCCTCACCGACGACTGCATCTACGGGGTGTACCGCCCCTACGGCGCGCCCCCGGATGAGGTCCTCTCCGACGTGCTGGCCCGCCAGGGCTTCCTCCACCGGGAGGCGGACTTCAACCTGTGGGAGGTGGACATGAGCGCCCCCACCGTGCTCATCCAGAACCTGGAGACCACCATTCAGGAGCCCCTGTGCCGCAACCCCAAGGTGCTCGCCGCCATTCAGCGGGGCCACAAGCGGCTCCAGCTGGCCCTCACCAAGCTGTACCCCCGCTTCCTGGTGCTCACCCTGTCCTCGGACATCATCCACCAGCGGCTGCTGGAGATGATCACCAGCTATAATGAGGTGCCCTCCGTCCCCACCACCCCCCGGAAATTGGGAAAAAATATGTGCGTCCCCTACGGAAAGATGCTCCGGGGCAAGATCGTCCCCAACACGGTGACCAAGACCATCCACACCGACAAGGTGTTCACCCCCGACCTGTCCGAGAGCTCCATGGAGGCCTTCCCCAACTACTCCCCCATCCCCAGCCAGATCCGGATGATCAAGTCCTTCAACCGGCCGGTCATCCTGGTGGACGACATCATGCACCCCGGCTTCCGCATCCAGGCCCTGGACCCCATCCTCCGGGAGGAGAATGTGGACATCCGCATGGTGCTGGTGGGCCTGCTGTCCGGCCACGGCCGGGACCTGATGGACGCCCAGGGGCGGCCGGTGGACGCGGTGTACTACCTGCCCCGGCTGCGGGAGTGGTTCGTGGAGTCCACCCTGTACCCCTTCATCGGCGGCAACACCGTCCGGCGGTCCGCGCCGCCGGTGCCCGGCCTGCTGCCCGGCATCAACCACATCCTCCCCTACGCCTCCCCCTCCTTCCGGGGCGAGTGCAGCGAGGAGGCGGTGTTCGAGCTCTCCCGGGTCTGCCTGGAGTCCGCCCGGGACGTGATCTTCACCTTGGAGCAGGAGTACCGGGCCCTGTACGGCCGGAACCTGACCCTCAGCCGCCTGCCCGAGGCCATTATCCTGCCCCTGTGCCCCGACAAGGGCACCTGCCTGGCCTATGATCCCACCCTGGCCGCGTCGGTGTACCTGGAGAACGATTTGGAGCAGCTGATGCGGACCCATTCCGCGCTTTGAGCCTGCGGGGGAGTTCGCCGCCCTTTTTAAGCCCTCCCCCTGGTGCGGATGAGGGGGCCCTCCCCCACAAAGCCTTCCCCCTGGGGGGCCGACTCCCCTTATCAAGGGGCCGATTCCCCCTATCAGGGGGAAATGGCCGTAGGCCAAAAGGGGTAGGGATGATGGCCAAAGGCCAGAGGGGATAGGGACAGGTGTCACGCAAAGCGTGACGGATGAGGGGAACAGTCCGGTATAAAGGCAGTTCGTTTTTCCCGTAGGGGCGGCACACCTGGGCCGCCCGCCTTCCCCCTCTCAGGGGGAAGGTGCCGAGCGCAGCGAGGCGGATGCGGGCGCCTCCCCGGTCCGCACCATTTCCATGCGAGACCTACTGTCCCCCGCCCCAGTGGACCCCCTCCGCCAGGCGGAGCATCTCCTCCTCGGTGAGGTTGATGGCATCAATCAGCCAGAGAGACTGGGTCTCGTCGTCTTTCCAAAAGACGGTCAGATCACTCCAAACTTCAACGTCGAAGCCTTCATAGAGAGATCGGAGCTTTCCTTCGTTGGTGCTATACAGGGTTGCCTGGCGCCCCTGTACTTCCACCGCCTTTTGGGCCCGGTCCTCCGTGTCAAATGTGTAAACCAAACCTGCATCATACCGCGTAATGTTCACAGAGAGTGGGAGCCCAATCTCATTTGTATATCTGACTTCGTCACAATATCCACTCTCAGGCGACCAGCCGCCTTCCACCTTATACCCCTCCGGCACCCACTCCAGGGCGATGTTGTAGTGGTACTCCAGCTCCTCCGCCGGGGCGGCTCCCCGCCAGCGCACCCCCTCCGCCAGGCGGAGCATCTCCTCCTCGGTGAGGTTGCTGGCATACACAAACCAGATTTCCTGATTTGCGTCGTCCATCCAAACTACGATTCTATCGCTCCAGAGCTCCGTCCCAAAGAGCTCATTGATCGACTGGAGCTTCTTCTCGGTGGCAGAATACAGAGTCGCCCGATGGCCCTGCACCTCCACCGTTTTGGCGGTCCGGTCCTCCGTATCAAACGTGTAGACCAGATCTTCAGAATACCGGTCCACGGAGACAAGAATTTCGTCTCCTGCGTCATTTCGATATGAGACCTCATCCGACTGGTATTTTTCCAGCTCAAACCCTTCTGGAACCCACTCCAGAGCAATGCTGTACGGGTGCGTCCACTCCTCCGCCGCAGTCCCCTCCGCGGGGGGCGCGGCCGTCCCCCCGGCGTCCCCGTCTGTGCTCTCAAAGGTGATCTGGGTCCGGTCGTCCATCACCTTAATGACGGTGTTCAGGGTGGCCACCCGCACGTCCTCACTGAGGGCGAAGGCGGCGGCGAACATGACCGCCCCCAGCATTGCCGCCACCAGGACTTTTATGAGCCACCGGACGGCAGTCCGTCCGGTGGCGTGGAGCCGCCTTTGGACAAAGGCCTCGCGGATGACCGCCTCACAGCGCCGGTCCACCTCCGGCGGGAGCCCCCCCTCCGGGTCTCGGTTCAGCGCCTCGCTCAGGTGCAGGGCCTCCTCCCCCTCCGCCTCCGCCAGGGCGTCCATGAGCAGGGCGAAGCGGGCCTCCTCATAGTCCTCCCACAGCTGTTCACGGTTTTTCACGCTTCTCCGCCTCCTTTCCCATCAGCCGGAGCACCTTCCGCCTGGCCCGGGTCAGCTTCATGCGCACGCTGTCCGTCCGGCAGCCCAGCATCCGGCCCAGCTCCTCATTCTCATAGCCCAGGATGTACTTGCGCTCCAGCAGCATCCGGGTCTCCCCGTCCAGCTGGGGCCAGATCTCTCGCAGCCGCTGGACCTCCTCCCGGCAGAACACCGTCTCGTCCAGACTGTCCGTCCGGGGCGTCTCTCCCTGGGTCAGGTCCTCCAGACCCACCACCCGCTCTCTCTCCCGCCCCTGGACCTTCAGCAGGTCGATGGCGGTGTTCCGCACCGTGGCGCGCACATACCCGGCCAGGGCGGGCCGCTTCAGCCGCCGCAGGACGGCCACCTTCTCGATGAGCTTTTTCAGGCTCTCCTGAACCACCTCCTCCTGGCTGTGGGGATCGGCCAGGTACTTTTGGGCGGTGTAGAACATCAGGCGGCTGAACTCCTGATAGAGCCACAGGAGAAACTCCCGGTCGCTCCCCTGGAAGGCGGCCTCCTGCTCATCCCAAGGCATGGTATCATCTCCTCGCTGTATACTTCTGCATATCAAAAGACGGCTCCGGGCGGAAAACGCAACGGGGGCCCATTTCAACATTTCAAAGGGGCAAGCCAGGCCGCGCACCTGTATTACGCCCTATTATATCAGAGGCGGACCTCCTTCACAATTTCAGCGCGCCGCCATCCCCAAGGGCGCGCTTTGGCAGCCCAAAAAACGGCCCGGCAGGTGGGGAAATAGTGGGCCGGGATGGTGACCGTCTTCATCCCCCGGGCGTGCTCCTGGCCGTTCTCATCCACCTCGGTGAGGATCACGGCCAGCGCCACCCGCTTGCCGGGACAGACCTGCTTCAAGGTCAGATCCAGCTGGAGAATGCGGCCCTGGGACTCCAGGAACACGTCAGATTCACCACCACCGAGTCCTGGCAGCCGCGGACGGTCAGATCCACAGGGTCGGGGCACTCCTCCGGCCGGACCACCACGTCGCACTCCACCGTCACGGTGGGCTCCGGGAAGGTCACCTGGTTCCCCTCGGTGTCCGTGTAGGAGATGGACTCGTTGACCAGCCTGGCGCCGGGCGTGTTCCCCACATGGCGGACGAAAAATTCCAGGGTGGCGCTCTCCGAGGCGCTCACCCCCAGGGCGGGAATGGTCCAGCGCAGAGAGGTGTCGTCCAGCTGCATGGCGCTGCCCTGGCCCGGAGGGGTGATGCTGGTGATGACAAAGTCGGCAGTCACCACCTCGTGGATCACGATGTTGGTGGCGCCCGTCTTGGAAATGTTGGCGGCCAGATCGGCGAACAGCTGCTCCAGGTCGGCGGCGTCCGCAGTTCTTCCGGAAATATTGAGCGGCCTCTCACTTCTCCGCTTCCTTATACCGGGCGAGGTAGAGATCTTTCGCCGTCTCCTCTGATCCTGTTTTTGCCGCGATCTCATAAAACGCCAGGGTGCGCCGGGAGTGCTCCAGCGCATTCTGCACAGCGGTCAGCTTCTCCTCCAGCCGGGCAATATGCGTCTGGTAGATGGCAAGGCGCTCTTCCAAGGTGACGTCCCCCTGTCTGACCAGAGACATGAAGTGCCGAATCTCCCGAATCGTCAGTCCAGACTCCTTGAAGCACTCGATGAGGTCGATGGCCTCCAGGTCCCGGTCTGAAAAGACCCGGTAGCCGGACTCCTTGCGCTGAAGGTCCGGCAGAAGCCCCTCTTTGTCGTAGTACCGGATGGTTGGAATGGACAGTCCGGTCATCTCTGAGACTTTTTTGATGGTGTAGTTCATATAGATCGCCCCTTTGGGTGCAGTATAGCGAAAAAAGGAGGGCTCCGTCAAGAAAAGGGGATTGACTCTCAAGTTTACTTTACCCTTATACTAACTCTGAAAGGGACCGCTCCGCGGCCGCCAATACGATGAGAGGACGGGTTGACAAGTATGCAGTATCACCAATTTGAGGATCTCCAGCTGTCCCAGCTGGGCATGGGGGCGATGCGGCTGCCCCAGACAGAGCCCGGGTTTGCAAAGCCCATTGATGAAGCGAAGGCTATGGAGCTGATTGACTGCTGCATCACCCACGGGATCAACTACTTTGACACGGCGTATATCTACCACATGGGGCAGTCCGAGGTGTTTCTGGGGAAGGCGCTGAAACGGTATCCCCGGGACAGTTTCTACGTGGCCGACAAATTTAATGTGCAGGCGGAGCCGGACTATAAAAAACAGTTTGCCCGGCAGCTGGACCGGCTCCAGATGGACCGCATCGACTTCTATCTGCTCCACGGGGTGACGGACAAGCTGATCTCCGACTATCTGGATCACGGCGCGCCGGAGTATTTCCGGGAGCAGAAGCGGCTGGGAAAGATCCGGTATTTCGGATTCTCCTTCCACGGCTCTCCGGACGCCCTGGAGCAGATGCTTGCCCGCGGTCCATGGGACTTTGTGCAGATTCAGCTGAACTACTACGACTGGTTCCACGGGACGGCCCGGGCGCTGTACGAGATCCTCCGGGAACACGACATCCCCATTATGGTGATGGAGCCGGCCCACGGCGGGATGCTGGCGGACCTGCCTGAGGCGGGACGCAATCTCCTTCTGACCGCCAAGCCCGGCGCCACAGCAGCTTCGTGGGCTTTCCGGTTCCTTCGGACGCTGCCGGGGATCGCCGTGGTTCTAAGCGGGATGTCCTCTCTGGAGCAGGTAAAAGACAATGTCCAGACCTTCTCCCACGACAAGCCTCTGTCCGAACAGGAGATTACTCTAGTGCGGCAGGTGAGCGATGTGATCCACGGTCTCTATGCGGTGCCCTGCACGGGCTGCCGCTACTGCTGCGCCGACTGTCCCCAGCAGCTGGACATTCCCTTCCTGCTCGCTGCTTTCAACGAGTATAAGACCGGTGGAGAAAAGGACCTGTCCTCCTGGCGTCTGGCCCGGCTGAACGCACTGCCGGAGGACAAGCGGCCCTCTGCCTGTATCGGCTGCGGCGCGTGTACCGCCCACTGTCCCCAGGGTCTGGAAGTACCCGCCCATATGAAGGAGATGGCGTCGTTTCTGTAACAATCGAAAATATGATGTTGTTCCTTGACTGAGAATAGCCTTCAAATCCTTCGCCACTGTAAACAAGAGGAAGGGCCCCCTTGAAAAAGGGGTGCCCTTCCAGCGGTCAAAACCACAGCGATTTCCATTTTGGAACATTGCAGCACTATAGATGAGAATTCCGCCCAAACCCAAATCGAAGCCAGCGCGGCGGCTTCCACCCCAGCTCTCCGGCTGGCGGCGCGCTTGCGCCGTACAAGCCTCCCCCTTGACAAAAACCTTAGAGCAGGGCGAATTCATTTTGCCCGAGCATTGAAATACCGCAGGGCAGCGCCGCCCTCCAGGCGGCGGAACCCAAAACAAAAGGACATCCTTTCGGATGTCCTTTTGTTTTGTCTTGTCCGTAAACTATAGATGCCACGGTTCAGTTACCTTTTAATATTCATGTTCCATACAGTGAGGATGAACTTCATTAATAATAAAATGGTCTAACATCCCGAAAAATATTTTGTAACTGATTTGCTACACCATCAAATACTACTTTTTTTTGTGGCCTTTTCTTGGGCTGTTTGACCTTCTCTTCAGCAATTACTCCCGCAAAAAAGCCAAGAACAATAATACATTTATGAGGAGTGCGAAGAAATCTTCTTATAATCTGTCTATCCTCTCTATCTCCGCTAAGAAGACCACAAATTATACAGAGAACTGTAAATCCTGGAATATAAACTACATATTTTTTTGCTTTACACAACTGAGGCGTTTCTACGCACAAAGAATAAATACCAATTACTGTACCAATATAAACAGATGCTATTATCCCAAGTATAACTATTATCCAACTCACTGCTTTACCTCCCGACCATTAACAACAGCGGCTTTAATTCTTGCAGACTGTTTGCATGGAGAACACGTATAATACGCGACCGGAATCAGAAGATTTACAATAAGAAGTATTGCAATTAGGACTTTTGAGATTTTAAACCCGCCAAATAACATCATTGATTCAACAATAAAATAACTGTTTGAGTCTTGAGTTACTATTCCTCCAAGTCCCAAAAAACAGATAATCATTATTATGACATCAACTGATCCGATTACCCAACGGACTATGCGAGCAACTTTATTAGTAGGACCAGAACACACAATATCAATCAATACTGGAGCAATAAAAAGCATTGTCTGGAAATATGTAAAATTTTGCGGGTTGCTGAGCAACACGAATATTCCTACAATGACATAGATGCCCTGCCAAATAAACCGATAATTATTATCTGGCAACTGGCACGCATCATACGAGCACTTAGCCAAAGCAAACACTCTTTCTCTCTTTTCTATAATTATATTTTACTCCAAATTCAAACAGACTGCAATTACTATTTGGCATATTTTCTCAAAGATTACAATAATATTTTAAATTATTTTTCCTTTTGGATAGAGACTTCTCTAAACTATTATACGCAGATAACATAAGGATCTCCACAAAAAGACAAATTATCATAAGCCTAAAATAACTTTCCAAGTATCATGCTGATAAATTCTTCCCATTATTTTATAAATATCAGTAGAGTTAATGATACTGTTCATTGCAGTAATGCAGCGTAAATATGGAATGTGCAGTAAAATATTTTCATCACCAAAAAGGAGATGAAGGTATGTCAACCAAATACTCAGCAGAATTCAAAAAGAAAACCATTCAACGCTACGAAAAGGGGGTATCAATCAAAATACTGAGTCAGGAATTAGGCGTTTCACAAAGCACTATCTACCAATGGCGCAAGCAGTACTGTTCTATCCAAACGCCCAACCGCACTTATACCCCAGCGGAATTTGATGCTGTCACAAGACACTTAACAAAGTTGGAGCACGAAATGGAGATCATCAAAGCATCTGGTTACCTCAGCCGCGTGCCACTTCAGGAAAAGTTAGTCACATTAGAAGGGATCTACAAACAAGAGAACAATCCATACAGTGTCTATGAGTTGTGTGAAGCATTGGATGTTGCACGCGGAACATTCTATAACCATATTTTCCGTCGTGCAGACCGGAGCAAACGAGAGAAGGAGCAGCAAGAACTGATGCTGAAAGTACAGCAGATTTTTGATGATAATCAGCAGCGATTTGGTGCTGAAAAAATCAGGGCAGTTTTAGCCCAAAACGGGATACGTGTTAGTACGAAACGAATCTCAGCAATTATGCGGGAGTTGGATCTTCACAGCATTCGCACAGATGCGAAAAAGCAGTACAAAAAGCGGCAGCAAAATGCAAAACGCAATCTGCTGGCGAGAAACTTTACTGCAGAACGGCCAAACCAAATATGGGTAAGCGATTTCACATATTTCAAACTCAAGAACTATATGGTATATCTTTGTGTTATCATAGATCTCTATGCGCGTATGATTGTAGGCTATAGAGTATCTCGCAACGCTAGTACAAACATGGTTACCACTACGTTTCGGAACGCCTATCAGGATCGTGGCAAACCAAAGCACCTGATATTCCACGATGATCGAGGAAAACAATATACATCAAATGCTTTCATGCAATTACTTCAAAAGAATGGTGTCAAGCAATCATTTTCAGCAAGTCAACGACCTTGTGATAATGCGGTTGCCGAATCATTTTTCTCCGCCCAAACATACGAAGTCCGCTTTTCGATAAAAATGTTCGAAAAGCGGACTTCGTTCAATATGGAGGTGCCACCCAGATTTGAACTGGGGAGTGGAGCTTTTGCAGAGCTCTGCCT